>Ga0074045_10004436_pt1 | contig 12430 bp, 7 predicted proteins | sample BogForMeECP23OM2_FD_94442 | JGI IMG/M metagenome (GOLD analysis project Ga0074045, IMG submission 94442) | Bog forest soil microbial communities from Calvert Island, British Columbia, Canada - Bog Forest MetaG ECP23OM2 | ecosystem: Environmental > Terrestrial > Soil > Wetlands ...
CATCATCTCCAGCACGGTCGTCTTGCCGTCGCGCTGCGCTTCGAGGGCGGCGCCCAGTGCCGGCCCGACGTCGGAGAGCTTGTCGATGCGCCTGCCCTGCGCGCCCATCGCCGCCGCGACTGCGGCCCACGAAGGCTGGTGCTCAAGGTTGACCCCGACAAAACGCCCGGCGTAGAAGTCGACGTGATTTTTTTTCTCCGCGCCCCACTGCCCGTTGTTGAACACGACCGCGGTGACCGGGATGCGCTCGCGCACGCACGTCTGCAACTCGCCAAAGCTCATGCCCCATGCGCCGTCACCGACGTAGGCGACCGCGGGGCGGTCCGGCGCGGCGACCTTGGCGCCGATGACGGCCGGGAAAGCGTAGCCGCAATTGCCAAAACTCATGGCCGCAAACATCGATCGGGGTTGCTCAAAGCGCAGGTAGGAGTTCGCCACCGAACAGATATTGCCGATGTCGGTGGAAACCATGACCCGGGGCGGCAGTGCACGTTCCAGCTCGCGCAGCATTTGCCGCGGGTGCATGCCGCTGGAGGTCCTGGCGACGCTTTGCGACCAGGCGTCGGTTTCGTGCGTCCAGCCTTCGAGCTCGGCGGTCCATGCGGCCTTGGCTTGCCGGATCTCCGCAAGCCGCTCGGCGACGTTGGCCTGGCAGGCGAGCGTCCTGCCGGTGAGGCGCGCGATGAGTGCCAGCGCGGCGGCCTTGGCATCGCCGCAGATGGCCGCCGCGATTGGCCTGACCAGTCCCAGCATTTTGGCGTCGGCGTCGACCTGGATGATCTTGGCGTCCTTCGGCCAATAATCCAGCCCGTACTGCGGCAGGGTGCCGAAAGGGCCCAGGCGCGTGCCCAGGGCGAGCACGACATCGGCCTTGGCGATCAGCTGCATCGCCGCCTTGGAGCCTTGGTAGCCAAGGGGGCCACAGGCCAACGCATGCGCAGCGGGAAACGAATCGTTGTGCAGATACGAATTGCACACGGGCGCCTGCAGCAATTCGGCCAATCGCACTGCCTCATCCTGGCCGTCGGCCATGATGGTGCCGCCGCCACAGAGGATCACCGGGAAGCGCGACGCAGCGAGCAGCGCGGCGGCGTCGGCCAAGGCCGTGTCACCGCCCGCGCCGCGGTCGATGCTAAGCGGTTGCGGAATCTCGCATTCGATATCGCCGTAGAAGAAATCGCGGGGGATATTGAGTTGGGTCGGCCCCATATCGAGGCGCGCCCGATCAAAGGCGCGCGCGGTCAACTCGGCCATGCGAGCGCGATTGTTAACGTGCGCCTGGAAGCGGGTGATCCTGGAAAAGATCGGCAACTGTTCGGTTTCCTGGAATCCGCCGAGCCCCAACCCCAGCGATCCGGTTTCCGGCGTGATCACGACCACCGGCGAGTGTGCCCAATAGGCGGCGGCGGTGGAGGTAACGAAATTGGTAACGCCCGGCCCATTCTGCCCGATGCACACACCATGCCGCCCGGAGACCCGTGCGTAACCATCGGCCATGTGTCCGGCGCCCTGCTCGTGCGCGACCGAAACGAAGCGGATGCCTGCGACCGGGAACAGGTCGAGGGCATCCATGAAGGCCGAGCCAACAATCCCGAACACGTCTTTGACGCCCTGCGCGACAAGGGTTTCGACAAACGCTTCGGACGGCGTCATCTTCTGCTTGCCGACAAGAGCGAGTGCCTGCGTCTCGGTCATGGTGTTCATCACGATTTCCTCATCGATGGTCGCCGCAGGCAGCCTAACCGCGGGAGCGCCCGGGCGCAAAAACCCGCGCTAGAGCAACGTTTCCGGCTCAACGTACGGGTAGCCTAGCGCGTCGGCGACCGGTTTGCATGTCACCTTGCCGAAGGCAATGTTGAGCCCGCTGCGCAGATGGTGATCGTCGGCGAGCGCTTTCCGCCAGCCCTTGTCGGCCAGCGCAAGCACGAACGGCAGGGTCGCATTGTTGAGCGCAAAGGTCGACGTGCGCGGCACACCGCCGGGCATGTTGGCGACACAGTAGTGCGTGACGCCGTCGACCACGTATACCGGGTCGGCGTGTGTGGTGGGCCGGGAAGTCTCGAAGCAGCCGCCCTGGTCGATGGCCACATCGACGACGACCGAGCCGGGCTTCATCCGTTTGATCAAGTCGCGCGAAACGAGCTTCGGCGCCGAAGCCCCGGGGATCAGCACCCCGCCGATGACCAGGTCGGCACTTATGACGTGCTGTTCGACCGCATCATGCGTTGAATAGACCGTATTGAGCGGCCGGCCGAACTGGCGCCACAAGGCTCGCAAGACGTCCACGCTGCGGTCCAGGACCCACACGTCGGCGCCCATGCCCAAGGCGATGTGGCAGGCGTGTGAGCCGACGACGCCACCGCCGAGCACCACGACCTTGGCCGGATCAACCCCCGGCACGCCGCCGAGAAGAACGCCCAAGCCCCCGTGCGGCTTTTCCAGGTAGTAGGCGCCGGCCTGCACCGCCATGCGTCCGGCTACTTCGGACATGGGCGCGAGCAACGGCAACCCTCCCGACGGCGACGTCACCGTTTCGTAGGCGATACATACCGCGCCGCTTTGCACCAGGTCCTTCGCCTGGTCGGGGTCGGGCGCCAAGTGGAGGTAGGTAAACAGCACCTGGCCCTCGCGCAGCATGCGGCGCTCGACTGCCTGCGGCTCCTTGACCTTGACGATCAGCTCGGCGCGGGCAAACACCTCGGCCGCGGTATTGACGACGACGGCACCGGCGCGGCGATACGCCTCGTCGTCCATGCCGATGCCCTGCCCGGCGCTGCGCTCGACGGCGACGTCGTGTCCGCGGTGGACTGCCTCGCGCACGCTCGCTGGCGTGAGCCCGACACGGTTCTCCAAAACCTTGATTTCCTTCGGCACACCAATATGCATGGGACTCTCCCTGAAACAAGGTAACGCGAAGCGCGCGCGCGGGCTAGAGCCCGCCGCTATGGCCGGGCGACGGTCGATAAGCTGCGCTTAAGGCTACGATCAAAATAAACAAATTGAATAATGAATGATCGAACCATAGTATGTGTTGTACGTTGTACCTGTTCGCAATCCCACAGCAACCTCGGGGACGCCAAGGCGTTCCCGTTCAAAAGGAGCAGTGCATGAAAACCGTAGGTCAGAAGCTGGAGCCGTTCAACGTTGTCGGCGTCAAGCCGGGGTTCAATCAGCACGAGGAAAATGGCGCGTCGGCGTTCGCACCCCTCGACGAAAAGTCCTTTCCGGGCAAGTGGAAGATCATCTATTTCTATCCCAAGGACTTCACCTTCGTCTGTCCGACCGAGATCGTCGGCTTTGCCAAACTCGCCAAGCAGTTCGAGGACCGCGACGCCGTCGTGCTCGGCGGTTCGACCGACAACGAGTTCGCCAAGCTGGGCTGGCGCCGGGACCATGCCGAGCTGAAGAGCCTCAACCAGTGGCAGTTCGCGGACGTCACCGGCTCGCTGGTCGACCAACTCGGCGTGCGCGACGCCAAGGAAGGGGTTGCGCTGCGGGCGACCTTCATCGTCGATCCGGACAATGTCATCCAGCACGTTTCCGTCAATAACCTCAACGTCGGGCGCAATCCGGAAGAGGTATTGCGCATTCTGGATGGCTTGCAGACCGACGAGTTGTGCCCGTGCAATCGGGCGGTGGGCGGCGGCACGTTGTAAGCGCGCGCGCCATCGACCCGACGCGCATAACCCTGATCACAAGTGAGGCTTTGCCATGGAATGGTTGCAAACGATCACCGGCCGCATCCCGGATTATGCCAAGGACCTGCGGCTGAACCTCGAGGCGGTGCTCCATCGCTCGAGTCTTGCGCCGGCGGAGGCGCTCGGCGCGGCGCTTGCCGCCGCGTTTGCCGCCCGCTCGGCGCCGCTGGTCGAGGCGTTACGCGAGGCGCCGTCGCTCGACGCCGCGCATGTCCAGGCCGCGCTGACTGCCGCCGCGCTGATGGGAATGAACAACGTCTGGTACCCGTACGTGGAAGCGGCGTCGGATCCCGAACTCCGGACCGTTCGGCCCGAGCTGCGCATGAACGCGTACGCCACGCATGGCGGCATCGAGCGCAAGGCGTTCGAGGTCTATGCCCTCGCGGCGTCGATCGTCGGCAAGTGCACGTTCTGCATCCAGTCGCACGCTAGGCTGTTGCGGGAATCGGGTTTGGGCACGCAGCAACTGAAGGATGTGGGACGCATCGCCGCCGTGGTCAATGCCGTGGCGCAGGTGCTCGCCGCCGAGCAGGTTACGACGCCTGCTGCCATTGCGGCCTGAAGGCTCCGCCGCCCTTGGAGGAGGCGGGCCACGCGCTTCGGCGCGGCGTGGTCAAGGCCGTGCCGCGCGGCGGCCACGGCGGCGACCAGTGGCTCTAGCCGAGCGACCGGATTAGGACTAAAAAGCAGGTTGGCGCCGGGTGTTTTGCCTGATCGCGCCCGACCCGGAGAACATGATGGACCATGCCGAAATCACCCGTCGCGACCCGTCGCAACCGCCGCAGGTCTCGCTCGACGAGTACTGGATGCCCTTCACCCCCAACCGCGACTTCAAGTCCGATCCGAAGATGGTTGTGCGCGCGGAGGGCATGTTTTATTGGAACGACCGCGGTGGCAAACTGATCGATGCTGCGTCGGGCATGTTTTGCGTCAATGCCGGGCACGGCCGCCGGGAAATCGCCGAGGCTGTGTCGCGACAACTCATCGAGCTCGACTTCATCGCCCCCTTCCTGCGCGCGCACCCGAAGAGTTTCGAGCTCGCCGCACGCGTTGCCGAGCTCACGCCGGGCGATCTGAACCGGATCTTTTTCGTCAACTCCGGCTCGGAGGCGGTCGACACGGCGATGAAAGTCGCCCTGGCCTACCACCAGGCGCGCGGCCAGGGCGGGCGCAACATGTTCGTCTCGCGCGAGCGGGCCTACCACGGCGTCAACTTCGGTGGCGTCGCCTTGTCGGGCATCGTCAACAACCGGCGCAAGTTCGGCCCCGGACTGCCGGGGGTCGTGCATATGCGGCACACGCACCTGAAGGAGAATTTCTTCGTCAAGGGCGAAGGCGCGCACGGCGCGGAGCTCGCCGAGGATCTGCAACGCCTGGTCGCCTTGCATGGAGCGGAAAACATCGCCGCGTGCTTCATCGAGCCCATTGCCGGCTCGACCGGTTGCCTGGTGCCGCCCAAGGGCTACCTCAAGCGCGTGCGCGAGATCTGCGATCAGCACGGCATTCTGCTGGTGTTCGACGAGGTCATCTGCGGCTTCGGCCGCACCGGGAAGCCGTTCGCAGCGCAGAGCTTCGACGTGACCCCCGACCTCATGACGATGGCCAAGGGCCTCACCAACGGCGCGCAGCCGATGGGTGCAGTCGCGATCAGCGAACGCATCCACGACACCATCATCGGCGCAGCGCAGCAAGGCACCATCGAGTTCTTCCACGGCTACACGTACTCGGGCCATCCGGCGGCTTGTGCCGCAGGCCTGGCGACCCTCGACATCTACCGCAAGGAGGGCCTGTTCGAGCGCGGCGCGGCGCTCTCGGCCTATTTTCTCGATAGCCTCTGGTCACTCAAGGACCTGCCTGCGGTCGCCGATCTGCGCGGCTATGGCATGCTGGCAGCGATCGAGGTGCATCCGTCGGGCACGCCGGGCGCACGCGGCCACCTGCTGCAGAAGAAGCTCTTCGACGACGGGTTGCACCTGAAGACCACCGGCGACTCGGCGATCCTCGCCCCACCGCTCATCGCCGAGCGGCAGCATATCGATACGATCGTCGATTGCCTGCGCCGGACGCTGGCCACTATCTAAGGACGCGAGCGATCGCGGTCACTTGCAACGGCGCCTGAGGGGACAAAGTTGCAACGCTTGGTGGCCCTGGCGCTAGCCGCCGTCTCGGCGTTCGCCGCGTGGCCCCTGTGGGCGCAGAAGACAGTGACCTTCGCCTATCAGGACACGATGAATCCCTGGCGCTGGGTGCAACAGAGTCAGCAGGTGGAAAAGGCGACCGGCTTCAAGATCAATTGGCGGCAGTTCGGCGGCAGCGGGGATGTGATTCGCGCCATGGCCTCCGGCGACGTGCAGTTGGGCGAGGTCGACTCCGCCGGCGTAGCGACGGCTATCAGCCAGGGGATGGACGTCGAGCTGTTCTGGATTCTCGAGGACATTGCCGCGGCGGAGGCGCTGGTCGCACGCAACGGCACCGGCATCAACAGCGTTGCCGATCTCAAGGGCAAGAAGATCGGCACACCTTTCGTGTCGACAGCGCACTTCCAGCTGCTCTATGCAATGCATCAGGCGGGGCTCAAGGCGAGCGATGTGCAGGTGCTCAATATGCGACTGCCCGAGATCGCTGCGGCGTGGAGCCGCGGCGACATCGACGCGACCTTTATCTGGGACCCGGTCCTCTCCAACGTCAAGAAGACAGGCAAGGTGCTGCTCACGTCCGGCGACGTCTGCAAGAAGGGCGCGTGCACCTTCGACGGATTGATCGTCATGCAGAAGTTCGCCAGGGAGCATCCGGACTTCATGGTCGCCTTGGTTAGAGCGCTGGCCAAAGCCGATGCCGACTACCGCGCCAATCCCAAGGCGTGGACAGCCGATCCTGCCAAGGTGGCGGCGGTTGCCAAGTGGTCGGGGGGGAGGCCCGAGGAGGTGGCCGATGCCATGGCACTCTATGATTTCCCGAGCCTTGCCGAGCAAGCGTCGCCGGCGTGGCTCGGCGGCGGCGCCAACGGCGCGGCAACCAAGGCGCTGGCGCAACAGGCCAACTTCCTCAAAGACCAGGGCCGGCTCACCGCCGTGGCACCTGACTTCAGCAAGGACGTCACCAACGTGTGGGTGACCGAAGCGATGAAATAGCCCGCCGCGGCTGACGTGTCGTGCGCACTGCTCAAGCGGAGGGCATACGACGGCTGCCCGCTGGCAAGCGCCGGCCATCGGCGCAGGGTTGACAGCCTCGCCCCGCTTTGCCACGCTGATCTATGCCCAGCCGCCCCCACTTCCAACGCCTCGTTGATCGGGCACGCAACCTCGCCCCGCTTCGTGCAGCGGTGGTGTATCCCTGCGACAGCGATTCTCTGCAGATCGCCCTGTCCGGACAGTTCGCCGGCTATCTGGCGCCGGTGCTCGTCGGTCCTGAGGCCCGCATCGCCGACGCCGCCGCGCAAGCCGGGCTCGACCTCTCCCGTATCGATTTGATCGATACGCCTGACGAGCCCTTCGCCGCTGCGCAGCGCGCGGCCGAACTGGCCAAGAACGGCGAGGTGCGGGCGCTGATCAAAGGCAGCCTCTACCCTGACGACTTGATGCGTGCGGTGGCAACACCGGAGGCGGGGCTGCGCAGTGAACGGCGCCTGACCCATGCGTTCTTCGTCGACGTGCCAGGCTTCCCGCGCCCGTTCGTTGTCTCCGATGCCCTGCTCAATATTGTCCCCACGCTTGCGGCCAAGCGTGACATCGTGCAGAACGCCATCGACTTTGCGCACGCGCTCGATATTGCGACACCGCTGGTTGCCGTGCTCAGTGCGGTCGAGGGGGTGACGCCAGCGCTGCCCGCGACCGCCGATGCTGCGGCGCTCACCAAGATGGCGCTCCAGGGCATGATTACCGGCGGCGTGGTCGAAGGGCCGCTGACCGCCGACACTGCGCTTTCCGCCGCCGCCGCCCGCGCCAACGGCGTCGACTCGAAGGTCGCCGGTGCGGCGGATGTGCTCATCGTACCGGGCCTCGAATCCGGAGCGCTGCTGTTGCGTACGCTGGTTGGCGTCGTCGGCGCACTTGCCGCCGGCATCACGCTGGGAGCGAAGGTGCCGGTAGTGCTGTTCGGCCGCGGTGAGTCGATGGAAGTTCGCATGGCCTCATGCGTGCTCGCCTCGCTCATGGCCCAGGCGCCGCGTCCGACGGGCAACGCAAGCACGCCCAGAACCGAATCGCGCGCGGCAACGGCGACCGTCCGCGTCGCCGCGTAGCGGCGTTCCGGGCCGCGCCTGTCGCGCGCCCTCCGGTCCGCCCGTCAGGGCTTGGCCGCTGTCGGCGCCTGCAGCGCCTGCCAGATCCGGGCGGAAGTCAGCGGCATCTGCAGTGCCTCCAGATCGCCGCCCACGCCGTGACGCGACAGCGCATCGATGACGGCATTGACTACGGCCGGCGTGGCGCCGATCGTGCCGAGTTCGCCCACACCCTTGACTCCCATCACGTTGTTCAAGCAGGGCGTCGACTCGTCCATGGTCATCGCAAAATGTCCGATCCGGGTCGTATTGGCCAGCGCATAGTCGAGCAAGCTCGCGGTCAGCGCCTGCCCGGACTCGGGATCGTAGACGAAGCCTTCGCAGAGGGCCTGGCCGATACCCTGTGCCGCCCCCCCTTCGAGCTGGCCGACAACGATCAGGGGATTGATGACGCGGCCAACATCATTGACTGACCCGTAGCCCACCACCTCGACGGCACCGGTATCCGGGTCGATTTCGACCTCGCAGATATGGCAGCCGTTGGGCCACGTCGCGCCGGCGACCGAGCTCGTCGAGTCGAGAACGATGCGCCGCTGCGGCTGGGCTCGGGCGAGATCGAACAGACCGATCCGCCGGTCCGTTCCGGCGATGCTGAAGAATCCCTCGCGATAGACGATATCGGCCGCCGCTGCCTCCAGCGCCTCGGCGGCGAGTTCCTGTGCCTTGACCACCGTACGTTCGGCGGCGACGCGCACCGCCGAGCCACCGACGAACAGCGACCGTGAGCCGGCGCTGCCAAAGCCGGTACCGCGATCGGTGTCGCCCTGCACAATCCTGATCTTCTCGATCGGAACGCCAAAGATGTCGACGGCCACTTGGGCAAATGTCGTCTCGAGCCCCTGTCCCATTGCCTGCAGCGCGTTGAAGATCTCGATCTGTCCTTCCCCGCTCACGGTAACGGTAACGCGCTCCTCGAAAACGTCGGCCCCGGTCCATTCGAGGAACGTTGCCATGCCGCGCCCGCGCAACCGTCCGCGCTGCTTGGATTCTTCCGCGCGCGCGTCGAACTCTTCCCAACGCGCGAGCACAACCGCCTTGTCCATCACCGCCTCGAACTGGCCGCTGTCGTAGGTCTTGCGCATGGCGTTCGTATACGGCATCTGTTCCGGGCGGATCATGTTGCGCCGCCTCAGCTCGCGCGGATCCAAGCCCATCTTGCGCGCGGCCGCGTCCATCAGCCGCTCGATGATGTAGATCGCCTCGGGCCGACCGGCGCCGCGGTAGGCGCTCGTCGGTGCGGTATGCGTGAGCACGCCCTGAATGCGGATGTCGATCAATTCGATGTCGTAGATGCTCGTCGACACCCACGGTCCGATCATCAATTGGATGACGACCCCGGCCGGCGTGGCGTAGGCCCCGAGGTTGGCGAGAGAGGCAATGCGTAACGCGAGTACGCGTCCCGAGGCGTCGAGTGCGAGTTCGGCCCGGCTCGTCACGTCGCGGCCATGGGTTGCCGCGAGGAATTCCTCGATGCGCTCGGCACGCCATTTGAGCGGACGCTTGAACTCGCGCGCGCAGAATGCCAGCACGGCATCCTCCGGATAGATCCCCGTCTTCATGCCGAACCCGCCGCCCACGTCGCCAACGAGCACGCGCACCTTTTCCGGCGCAATGCCGAGCACGTCTTTGCACAAGGCGTCGCGCAATCCGGTCGGCGTTTGGGAGCTCACCCGCAACGTGATGCGATCGGTCGCCGCGTCGTAGCTCGCGAGCACCGCACGCGGTTCGAGCGGGCAAGGTGCAACGCGCTGGTTGACGAGGTCCAGGGCGACGACATGCGCGGCCCGGGCAAACGCCGCCGCCGTGGCCGCCGCGTTGCCGTGGCGTATTTCAGCCGCGATGTTGCCTGACGCCGGCGGCCACACCAGCGGCGCGCCTGGCGCGACCGCGTGCGCCGAGCCGGTCACCATGGGTAGCGGCTCGTAGCGAACGTCGATCGCCTCGGCGGCGTCACGCGCCTGTGCCAGACTGTCGGCAACGACCGCCGCGACTGCCTCGCCGACAAAGCGCACCGTCCCGACCGCGAGCGCGCATCGTGGTGGCGACGCCGAGGGCGAGCCGTCGGCGCGCTTGAAGTCCGTCGACGACGGCAGCGCCCCGACGCGCGCGCGCACCAGGTCGTCGCCCACGACCACCGCGATCACGCCGGGCATTGCCGTGGCCGCCGCAATGTCGATACCGAGCAGGCGTGCGTGCGGGTGCGGCGAGCGCAGGAAACAGACATAGCCCTGGCCCGGCAGCGTCACGTCGTCGACGAAGCAACCGGTGCCGGCGAGCAATCGCTCGTCTTCGACCCGCGGCACGGAACGACCGCTGCCGAAGCGTTGATAGCTGCTATCCACGCTCACGCTTTGCTCGATCGCAACCCATGCCGCTAGCGCGGACGGACGCAGTCAATGTAATAGCGCAGTTTGCCCGCTTCGTTCTCCTCGACGAGACCGTGAATATCGGTGTCGAAGCCTGGAAACTGCTGGTTGAATTTACGCGCGAACTGCAGGAACTCCACGATGGTGCGGTTAAAGCGCTCGCCGGGAATGAGCAGCGGAATGCCCGGCGGATAGGGCGTCAACAGCACGCTCGTCACCCGCCCTTCGAGCTGGTCGATCTCCACGCGCTCGATCTCGCGATGTGCCATGCACGCGAACGCGTCGGAGGGCTTCATCGCCGGCTGCATGTCGGACAGATACATTTCGGTGGTGACCCGTGCCACGTCGTTGGATTTGTACATGTCGTGGATCTGCTGACAGAGGTCGCGCAGGCCCACACGCTCGTAGGACGGCTGTGCGGCGCAGAACTCGGGCAGGATCTTGCGCAGCGGCTGGTTCTTGTCGTAGTCGTCCTTGAACTGCTGCAACGCGGTCACCAGCGTGTTCCAGCGACCCTTGGTAATGCCTATGGTGAACATGATGAAGAACGAATAGAGCCCGGTTTTCTCGACGATGACGCCATGCTCGGCGAGGTACTTGGTGACAATCGACGCGGGAATGCCGGTCTTGGCGAACTTGCCGGAAACGTCGAGTCCCGGCGTGATCACTGTCGCCTTGATCGGGTCGAGCATGTTGAAGTGCTGCGCCAGATTGCCGAAGCCGTGCCATTTCTCGTGCGCGCGCAGCATCCAGTCGTCGCGCATGCCGATGCCCTCGGCCGCGAGCAGTTCCGGGCCCCAAACCTTGAACCACCAATCCTTGCCCCACTCGTCGTCGACCTTGCGCATGGCACGGCGGAAGTCGAGCGCCTCGGCAATCGACTCTTCGACCAGCGCCGTCCCGCCGGGCGGCTCCATCATCGCTGCAGCCACATCGCAAGAGGCGATGATCGCGTACTGGGGCGAAGTCGACGTGTGCATCAGATAGGCCTCGTTGAACACGTTCACATCGAGCTTGCGCGTCTGCGACTCCTGCACCAGGATTTGCGACGCCTGCGACAGTCCGGCCAGGAGCTTGTGCGTCGAATGCGTGGCAAAGATCAATGCATCCTTGCTGCGCGGCCGGTCCTTGCCGATCGCGTGCATGTCCTTGTAGAAGTCGTGACACGCGGCATGCGGCAGCCACGCCTCGTCGAAGTGCAGCGTTTCGATGGTGCCGTTCAGAGTGTGCTTGAGCATCTCGACGTTGTACACGACGCCGTCGTAGGTGCTCTGCGTGATGGTCAGGATCCGCGGCTGCTTGTTCTTAGCTTCGCGCGCGAACGGGTTGGCCTCGATCTTCTTACGGATGTTCGCCGGCTTGAACTCGTCCAGATGAATCGGCCCGATGATGCCGAGGTTGTTGCGGGTCGGCGTCAGGAACACCGGGATGGCACCCGTCATCGTTATCGCATGCAGGATGGATACATGGCAGTTGCGGTCGACCACTACAATGTCATCGGATGCAACATTGGCGTGCCAGACCATCTTGTTCGAGGTCGACGTGCCGTTGGTGACGAAAAAGCAGTGATCGGCGTTGAAGATTCGCGCCGCGTTGCGCTCCGACGCGCCAACCGGCCCGCTGTGGTCAAGCAGCTGGCCCAACTCGTCAACCGAGTTGCAGACGTCGGCGCGCAGCATGTTCTCGCCGAAGAACTGGTGGAACATCTGGCCGACCGGGCTCTTCAGGAACGCCACGCCGCCGGAATGTCCCGGGCAATGCCACGAATACGAGCCGTCCTGGGCGTAATGCACCAGCGCGCGGAAAAAAGGCGGAGCCAGCGAATCGAGATAGGCCTTCGCCTCGCGGATGATGTGGCGGGCGACGAACTCCGGCGTGTCCTCGAACATGTGAATGAAGCCGTGCAGCTCGCGCAGGATGTCGTTCGGGATGTGGCGCGAGGTCCGCGTTTCACCGTAGAGGTAGATCGGGATGTCGGCGTTCTTGAAGCGGATCTCCTCGATGAACGCACGCACCTTCAGGATCGCCGGATCGAGTTCCGGGCCCGGCGTGAATTCCTCGTCGTCGATCGAAAGAATGAACGCCGA
>Ga0074045_10004437_pt1 | contig 12430 bp, 21 predicted proteins | sample BogForMeECP23OM2_FD_94442 | JGI IMG/M metagenome (GOLD analysis project Ga0074045, IMG submission 94442) | Bog forest soil microbial communities from Calvert Island, British Columbia, Canada - Bog Forest MetaG ECP23OM2 | ecosystem: Environmental > Terrestrial > Soil > Wetlands ...
CCAGCATCGCCAACGCCTACGGGGTCTACTGAGGACGAGGAGAGGCTAACCCTTTTGAGGCACTCATGCGAAACCCCAAGAAGCTGGCCATCAACGCCGCGCGGCGTTCGGACTTGCTTCATCGCATGGGTGCCGTTATTGTCGCGCCCAACGGCTTCGTGCTGGGCAAGGGCTACAACACGAAGAGCCGTGGGAATCCTCTCGCTTACGCGTGGTCCACGCACGCCGAGGTTGCCGCCGTCCGCTCGGCGCTCAAGAAATACAAACCGGGTTCGTACGGCCGGTGGCTAATGTACGTCGTCCGCCTGAATCAGAAGGGCGAACAGATGCTCGCAAAACCCTGCGTCCGGTGTTCTCGCATCCTCGACGGGCTCGACGTCGCTGTGGATTGGAGCCCGTGGAAATGAACGCGGTCGAGTTGGCCAAACACAACGACTTGGTCGAACGCGAGCGCGTGTTGCGCGTGTTTTTTGAGAAGCTCATCGACCCGTGGTCCTATCCGCTCATCCGGGTCATCGACCATAAGCGCGGCCGATGCTCGCCTTGGTATGCTGAAGCTCATAAGGCATGCCCCGGACCCTACAACAGTTCGATGGACAAACCGTGAAGCTCACCCCCGTCCAAATCGGCATCATCGACGCGCTGTCCCGGCGGGTCAACCAGTACATCGATGAGAAAACCGCGCCGATGCTGAAGGCGATGGCCGATGGCACGAAGCAGCTCTTCCAACAGGACCCGCGGTTGCGAAAGCAATTGAAGGGGACCGGCGTCACCATCAAGGACTACACCGAGCGCGAAATCGACATGCCGTTCTACGAGCCGCACACCGGCCTCCGCAGTTTCTTCGGACAAGCCCTGCGCCCGCAAATCGAGGAGCAGCTCAAGCTCTATCACCTTGGACCGGTGCGCGACGCACTGGGCAAGACGTGGTTCGAGCATGGCGATTTCGGCAAACTCCGCACCGACCTGCGCCTCGTCGTGGCGGCGATGTCCATCCGGCAGAACCCGACCCCGATGACCATCTACCGCGAGGAGGCGGGGCGCCTTGACAGGAAACCCGGCCAGTATCTCACCTTCAGCACGGCCAAATCGTTCAGCGCCACCGAGAAGGTGATGATGGGCGAGACGACGCTCGTGGCCACGACCCGGTACGGCACGAACGTATCGGTGCTGTCCAAGTATCTGGGCGAGGCCGAGGTCATCTCCTTCGCCCCACAGGGTTATATCGTGACCAAGGTTGAGGACCATACGTTCGGGGGCAGGCAGACCCGCCGTGTGATGTTCGTGAGGGACAAACCATGAAAATCGTAGCGATGTCCGACACGCACGACCAAATTCCACCCAACATCCCGGACGGGGACGTGCTGGTCCACGCCGGCGACGCGACCGACGCCGGCACGGCCAGCGAGGTCGTGGAGTTCGCCAGATGGTTCAACGACCTGCCGCACCCGTACAAGGTGTTCGTGCCGGGCAATCATGATTTCCTGTTCGAGAAGGACCCGGCCCGGGCACGGCGGCTGATGGCCGGGACCCACGTCCTCGTGGACGATGCCGTCACCATCGACGGCCTCCGCTTCTACGGTTCGCCCTACACCATCCGGTACGGTGGGTGGGCCTTCATGGAGGGCGAGACGTCCCAAGCGGCCCGTTTCGGCGCCATTCCCCGGAACAGCGTCGACGTCCTCGTCACGCACGGCCCGCCCTACGGAATCCTCGACCGCACGTTCGAGGGGGACCACGCCGGGTCCAAGGCACTGGAGTCGGCCGTCGCGGACAGCATCCGTCCGTCCATTCATGTTTTCGGGCACATTCACGAGAGCCGAGGGACGCATGAACTGTTTTTCGACAGTCATCGTTTCCTGTTCTACAACGTCGCCTGCGACGATTTTTCCGAACAGCTCCGCGAGCCCGTGGTGATTGACCTATGAACGCAACGACAATCTGCGGATACGCACCCCGCGACGCCAACGGCAAACACGTCGATTGCGGCAACAGGGCGAAGTGGTGGGGTCGGGTGATGGACACATATCCCGAGGTGGTGTGCGACCAGCACAAGGACGTGCCGGGCTTCAAAGCCGAGGGGCCGCTCGACGAAGCCGGATACATGGCCTATCTTCGGGCCTATGAGGCCCATTATGGTCATCCCCTGCCCGGACGGCTGAATCTAAAAGGGACGTTGAAAGAATTCCCCTATATGCCCATTTCAGTGCAGGGATGGATGTCCGAGACCGACGTGGCCGTGATGGTCGGGTTCGCCCGGCTCATCCCGGAGAAGCTCGGCGGAATTCTGGAGGTCGGGTGCTGGCAGGGACGGACCACGGCGCCGTTATCGATGGTGGGGCAGGTCACGGCCGTCGACCTGTTCGAGGGCTATTCCGGCTCCATACAAACGGTGTTAATCACCGGGCAGGAGGAGGCGTTCTGGAAGAACGTCAGCGACTGGGGCAATAAAGATAACGTCCGCATCATCAAGGGCGACTCCCACAAAATCCTGCCGACCCTGCCGAAGGAGTCCTACCGCCTCATCCTTGTCGACGGCGACCATGCGGAAAAGGCCGCCCTTCAGGACATGCGCGACTGCTGGCGTCTTCTCGCCCCGGGCGGGTATATGTTCGTGGACGACCGCGACCACCCCACCGTGACGACGGCGCTCCGGCGCTTCCTTGACGACCACGGCGAACTCGGTCGGCAGATGGGCGTGTCCAGCCTCAAGCTCGGGTACTTCTATAAGGAGAAACCATGACCGAATACGCCTACGCCCACCCGGACCAGAAGTCGCACCGCGGTTGCGGCGGCCTCGTCGATTGCGTCTACGAGGGTTATGGCGACTGGACTGGCGTGTGCGGGAAGTGTGGCCGGAAGACGAGGCCGTGCGCCGCATGCGCGAAACTGCCGTTCCCGCCACCGGCGGCCATCATAAAGCAGCTCGGCGCCGCTCTCATCACCGAGAAGCGGGACTACGGGACCGTCTATCGGTGCGCTCAGTGCGGCTTCGGTTTTGGCGAGGAGACCTTATATATAGCCGCCTCGCATGTTCAAAAAGCACGCGAGGCCGCGGAGGCCGAAACGTCCAAGGCGGCCGAACCCCCGAAGCCCAAACACAAAAATGCCCGGAAGAAAAAGCATGGTCGAAAATCCAAAGACGATTAAGATGATTACCATCTCGCCCGAACACCGGGCGGCGATGAAGAAGGCCGGCTTTCCGCTTTCCAAGCACGTCTGTCAGATGTGGCGCGAGTTCGGTCCCGACCTTACCGCGAAGGGCGATGAGCCGTTCTTCCAGCGCACGCCCCGCCATCCGCCCGGCGTCTTCGGCCGTTTTCGGACGACCATCTACGTCGACGCCGACGTGGACAGGTCCATCAAGAAGTATCGTGCCGACCATCCGAAGTTCAACTTCTCGGCATGGGTCGACTGGCTCATCGATGTCATCGATGGGTCCGGCCCGGTCAAGGTGGCAGAATGAAGTGTTACCTCACCGGCTCGAAGGGGTTCATCGGCTGGTATCTGACCGACCATCTCAAAGCCCAAGGAGACGAAATCGTTGGCACTCAAGACAACGAGGGGGTCGTGTACGACGTTCCGTCGAACACGGAAATCGTCTACCATCTCGGGGCGCTCGTCCGGCCGCAGGAATCCATGCGCTGGCGGAGGGACTATCTCAACGCTAACGTCGTGGCCACCCTCGACCTGCTCCAGTCGGTCAAGGCCAACGCGCCCGACGCGAAGGTCGTCCTGTTCGGTTCGGGCACGCAGTTCCATCACGATTCGTGGTATGCTTTTACTAAGACGATGGCCGAGTTGTGTGGCGAAGCCTACGCCAAGTTCGACGGGCTCGCCGTCTACCGTCTACGGTTCTTCGGCATCACCGGCATCGGCAAGCGCGGGGACGTCGTCAACGACTTCGCCGAGCAGGCGGCCCGCTTGGGCACCATTCATCACGGCGACCTGAGCGTGGCCCGGGACATCAGCGACGTACGGGACGTGATTCCGGCGTTCGACCATACGGTCCGCACGCTGCCGCCCGGCACGTACTACATCGGCCGGGGCGAGGCCACGCCCGTTCGGCACATCGCCGAGTGGTTCGGGGTGCCGCTTCAAGAGGACCCGTCGCGGGTCCGCGTCGAGGCGCCCGTCCACGTCTCGCCGTCCAAAACCGTCCACGGCCGACCAATCGAGGAAACGCTCCAGTGGGTGTACGAATCATGGAAGCAACTGTAGAGGCGTTCTTTCCGCACTACAACAAGGTGTTGACGCTCGGAGACCCGTACATCATCGACCTGCTGAACGGGCGCATCGTCGTGGAAGAGAAGGTCGACGGCGCCCAGTTCCGATTCGGCCGAATCAACGGCAAGCTCATGTGCGGCTCGCACCGCATCGACTTCGACGAGCTTCATGCTGTCGACGCCATGTTCCAACCCGCTTGGACGTACGTCCTGAGCATCTCCGACCGCCTGCCCGACAACGTGATGTTCTACACCGAGTTCTTGGGCCGGGTCCGCCAGAACAGGCTCATCTACGAGGTCGTCCCGAAGAACGGCCTCATGCTGTTTGACGCCTACTGGTTCGCGGAGAGCCGATGGGCCACGCTGGACGAGCTTCTGCGGTTCGCCAACGCCATCGACATCGACCCACCCCGCGTTCTGTACGATGACGACGGCAAGGGGTTCGACAAGGCCCTCGCCGACGACCTGCTCCGTTCCGTGTCCTGTCTCGGCAATACCCTCATCGAGGGCCTCGTCATCAAGAATTACGGTCAGCCGGGCGGCGACCGCTACCATCACGGGCCGTCCTTTGCCTGCGGCAAGTTCGTCCAGCCGAAGCGCGCGGAGAAGAATCAGACGGTCCGCAATGCCGCCGACGCCAACGACGTCGTCGCCCGCATCGTGGAGCGGTTCAAGACCGAGGCGCGATGGGCGAAGGCCGTCCAGCACGTCAAGGAGGACGGTAGGCTCGAGGGTTCGATGCGGGACGTCAAGGCCCTGCTCGCCGAGGTGGAGAACGACGTCCTTGAGGAAAATTCAGACGAGATTATAGACATGCTATGGGACCGGTTCGGGCACGCCATCATCAAGGGCATCCGCGACGGCCTCCCCGAGTGGTACAAGAAACGCCTGTCGGAGCAGCAGTTCGACAAGCCGAAGGCAGCCGACGACCATCCCACTGGCCAAACGCCGGAGCAGTTCTGATGATTCAGGACATCATCTTCGCGGTCGGCAGTTTTCTATTCACGGTCGCCCTTCTGCCTGCCCTGTTCAGCAAGAAAACCGTGATGCCTTGGTGGAGTTCGCTCCTCACGGCGGCCGTGCTGACGGTCTTTGTCGCCGGGTACGGCAGCCTTGGCCTCTGGCTCTCGGTGGTATCGGGCTCCAGCACCGCCGTCGCATGGTGGCTCCTCCTTATATTCCGGCGTCCACTTAAGGGAACGGTGACAAATGGGTGACGTGGTGTGCCATTTTATCATGGAGAACACGGCGAACAACATGCTCTGCGCTTGTGGGCGGCGTTTCCCGACCCCCGAGGAATTCCGTAACCACATCGCCCGGGTCTCGCAGACGGGCAATCCGAACCCGCCGCAGACGGCCCCGGCCGTCGCCGGACAACAGGAACAGCCGCAGTACGACCTCAGCCGAATGACCCGGATGTGAGTTGAGTGAGTGAGTTCTCTGCGGTCGGCCAATACGGCGGCATCCTCCTCGGGGTCGGCGTAACTCCGGACACGAGCGGCGTCCCGCCGCGGATGCTCCTCAATTACCAGTACAAGCCGGAGGGCGAAATCGCCCGGCAGGTCGTGTTCGGTGACGGCGGCGTCAACGCGATGCTCGCCACCCGCGTCCCTATGGTCCAGAAGGTCGAGGACAAGGGTGCCTACTCGTTCGAGTGGACCGACGTGAATCAGGTGGCGTTCCGAGATTGGGCCCAGCAGCTCGTCGCCGGCGGGTTCAACCCGGCCGCGCTGGAGCGACTGGTCAACGGCATGGAGGCCGTGAAGGTGTCCGTCACCAAGCCGACCCCGAGGCGGGTCCGGTCGGCCTATGGTTCCACGCCGCCCAACATGCTCCTCGAGGTGCCCGACCTCGAGCGGGCTCCGGCCGCCCTATGGGACAATCTGAAGAACGTGCCCGGGGTGTTCTTCAAGCTCCCGTCGGGAAAGGCCATGCCCATCAGCGGTTCGTTCGCCGAGGAGTATTATCACCGGCGTGGCGTGCGCCCGTCGCCGGTGTACGTCCCGACCATTCACGTCGATGAGCTGGCCGGCATCCTGCCGTTCATCGCCGTCCAGCGGAATAACTTGCGCCGAGAGATAGGACTGGACTACACGCCCTACGGGCCCGATTACTTTCAAATCCCGCTCATCAACCCCGAAACCCACGCGCCCTACCGCCTCTACCAGTTCCAAGCCGATGCGGTCAGCAAGTTCCTCGCCATGCGCCGACTCATCCTCGCCCTGCCCGTGGGCAGCGGCAAGACCATCATCGCCACGACCGGCGCCGAGGTCCTGTTCCGCATGGGTAAAATCGACCGATGCGTCGTCATCGCCACCAAGACCCAGCTTCGCCCGTTGTGGCAGCGGGAACTGAAGAAGTTCTGGAATCGGGACTCGATGGTCATCGAGGGCGGCCCGAAGGAGCGGCGGGCCCGATATACGGCGGCGGCCCTCAAGGGCGCCAAGTACATCCTGACGTCGTACGATTCGTGGCGCTTGATGGACGCGCACAGCCATCTCGCCCAGCTTCTCGGTCCGCGTACGATGGTCATCATCGACGAGGTCCACCATCTCAAGCACGAACAGACCAAGCGCCACCGGTTCATCCGCGAGCTGCTCGACGGCGTGCGCCTCGGCCCCGGCGGGATGGTCCAGTATCCACCGCTCGTCGTCGACTACCGCCTGTTCCTGACGGGGACGCTGGCCCACGACAAGCCGACCGACGTGTACGGGCCGGTCCAGCTCCTCGGCTTCCACGTCTACAATACCGAGGAGGAATTCCAGCGCCTCTATTTCGAGCGCGAGACGGTGCGGACGAGCCACATCGATAAGCGGACCGGCCAGCCGACCGAGAAGATGCGCGTGGTGAAGATGAATCCGCAGCGCATCGCGGCGCTCCGCCGGGTCGTCGCCGCCGTGGCCTACGCCAAGACGTCGGAAGAAATCAATATCCAGCTCCCGCCGCTGACGAAACAGCAGGCGGTCATCGAACCTACCGAGTACGAGATGATGGCCTATCGGGTCATCAAGGGCGAGGTCGACCGGCTGTTCGCGCAGGTGGTCGCCGGCGCCATTGGTCCCGCCAACCCGACGGCGTTCGCGGCGCTCCAGCAGAATCTGCTGGCCACGATGTCGATGGAGAGGCAATTCTCCTGCGACCCGGCTCTGTTGCTCCTTTCCAAGTCGCCGACCGCACTCGAACTCCAGAGGAAAATCGGGCCCAACAACCTTATGGCCATATCGCCGGGGTCGAAGATGCGGACGCTGTTGTCGTGGCTCGGCAAGGTCCTGCGCGAGCCCGTCGGCAAGGTGGTCGTCTTTACGACATTCGAGAAGTTGTTTATCGTTCTCCAAGCACTGTTCGTCCGGCCGCCGAAGTCCCTCCTGCCCGAAGAGCGCGAGGGGCTGGAGATGGTCAAGCGGTGCTGCCTCTTCTTCCACGGCGGATTGACAAATCATCAGCGGAACGAGGTGCTTAACCAATTCGAGCATGACCCAAACATACGGGTGTTGTTCAGTACCGATGCCGGCTCCGAGGGTTTAAATCTCCAGTCGGCGGGCGCCCAGTTCGCCGTTCATTATGATAGTCCGCTATCGCTGGGCATGTTCGTTCAACGTGAAGGAAGAATTTATCGTCAGGGTCAGCGGCAACATTGTTACGTCCTCAGTTTGATTTTTGCCCCGGAAGAGGACACCAAGCGCGACCTGTCGATACTCTCGCTGAAGTTGAATCAATCGAAATACATCGACCCACGGCTTCGCGCTCTCCTAACAGGAAAGGGCGACGAAGTCGTGAAATTAATGGGCCCGTGACGTCGCATGAATTACGCCGCGAACATCCGGCACCATTATATAACGCCGAAGTTTGGGGATGTCACGATGGAAATCCGTCAGTCGTTCATCTGCCAGTGCGGCAACGTCGACAACGAGCCCGTCGACATGGAGGTCGTCGAGCAGTTGAAGGCCGTCGGCGCTGGCGCCGCCGGTCAGATTTTCCGATGCCCCCGCTGTGGAGAGCGGACGGTATTCGCCTCCGTGCCCGACCCCGATGACCCGGGGCTCATGTGGCAGGCCACGCTCGTTCATTTGTCGAAATCGAACGAGGTGAAGAAACCATGAGAGAGAAAGCTGAGCGGCGCCCGCCCGTCGAGAAAGTGGCGAAGAACAAGGCGTGGGGTCATCCGTTGGACCCTTCGTACGTGCCGACCAATAAGCATCAGCGCCGATACAAGAACCGTCGAAGCGGCGGCCATCATCACCGGTTGGGGCGGCCGAACAAGCTCTGCCCCGGGTGCCATCAACGCGTGTGGCCCGACGTCAAGACCTGCTATCCGCAGACGGACCCGCTGGTCGAGGACCGGAAGCCGACGTGGGTGTGGTGGCATCGCGAGTGCCTGAAGAAAGCCGCATCGGTCAAAGCTATAAACTCTGGTGCGGTGGCGAACAAAGAGGTGAAAACATGAAGATACTGCCGTGGCTCGTCCTGATACTGGTGACGTGCGTGGTGGTCGTGCCGTTCGGCGCGTACCTCGGCTACCAGTTCGGGCCCGTCTACAATCAAGAGGTGTACCCGTTGGACCAAGCGAAGGTCTACCTCAACACGGCGCAGTCGGCCGCCGTGCCGACGGCCTCCTCGCCGCACGTCGTCGCGTACTACACCCTGCTCGCGTGGGCCGACGTCAACAAGAGCCGGGCCGCCGTCGGGGTCGGTAACGGGTCGACCTGTTGGCTATGGCCGAAACCGGACCAGACCTTCGGCTACGTGAATGGCCTGTTCGTCCAGACGCTGGACGTCACGGCGAATTACACAGCCGGCGGGCTTTTCAACGGCACCGTGTTCATCACTTGGGCCAACCTCGTCGGTAACCTGCTCGGGACCGCCGGCAGCGCCATCACCGGCGAAAACCCCGGCGGCGATGCGTCCATCGGTGGCTGCCTGTTGTGGGGCAACGAGGGCTCGGTCATCGGGACCGTCGCCGACATCGTCTCGCTAATCGGACTGGTGTCCCTGCTCGGGTTCCTCTCCGCGGAGGATTCGAGGTACGGCCGATGACGCACCAGCTGTCGGAAATCCTGAAGCGCCTCGACGACATCGAACAGCGATTGGCCGCCCTCGAACGCGACCATCCGTACCGCCGATGGCCCCCGCCGCCGCCGAGCCCGTGGGAACCGGGGCCGAACCCGTGGCCTTGGTGGCCGATATGAGCGACCCGTTCCATCCGGCCAACGAGGCCGTCAACGACCCGAAGAAGGTCATCGTCGCCGAGTGCCAAGCGCTCCTCATCGAGATGGAGCTGGCCCGGAATCGTGTGGCCCGGCTGGCGGCTGCCGTCGAGAACATCGCGTACGACGAGGATGCCGAATCGCTTCGGCAGGTCGTCCACGACTACAGCAACATCACCCGAACGCTCGACTGGATTTGCTCCGGAAAGCAGATACTCGAACGCCTCGAGGCCGCGAAGCCGGCCGAGCCCCCGAAGATGGTGCGGGCGTAAGCCTATATATGCCCGTGTCATACCCGTTCCGATGACGATTGTCCCGCAGGGCGCGTGACTCCCGGGCGCCGACTCCAGACGGCAACTTAAGCGTGTCATCAACGACCTGAAACAGCGGTCCGGCAACGGGACCGTTCTTGTGTCCCTTTATATACCGGCGGGCAAGAACCTCACGGACCCCGTCAATCGCATCAGGAACGAACTGACCCTCGCCGGGAACGTGAAGAGTAGAACCACCCGTCAGTCGGTCGAGGATGCGTTAACGGGGCTTCTTGGGGCCCTACGAGCGATTTCTGCGACCCCTCCCAAAGGGCTGGTCTGCTTCTCTGGGGACGGCGATGTGACCGTGCTCGAACCCCCCGACCCGGTGGGGGTGTACCTGTATCGTTGTGAATCCAAATTCGTGCTGGAGCCGTTGGAGGCGATGGCGGAGAGCAAGCAATTGTTTGGATTGGTGGTTATGGACCGGGGGGGAGGAACGGTGGGCTTGCTTCATGGCACACAAATCAAACCATTGTGGTCGCACGAATCTGGGGTTCAGGGTAAACATGATGCTGGGGGACAATCTGCCCACAGGTATGAACGGATTATTGAACATCAAGCCCATTTTTGGTATGAAACTGTGGCGTCCAAAGCCAACGCCGCTTTTCTGCCATTGCTTGATGAACTTTCTGGCATAATTGTCGGCGGTCCCGGTGCCACGAAAGACACATGGCTCGTCGAGGAAATGCTTGACTATCGACTAAGGGCGAAGCTGATTGTGCCAACATTCAACACTGGCTATACTGACGAGTATCAGGGATTGAAAGAGCTTGTGGCCGCAGCTGGCGCCAGTATTCAGGGCCTTGAGATAGAAAAAGAACGACAGGTGCTTCAACGGTTTTTTGCCGGCGTTCGTACGGGCGAAAGTGTTTATGGACCGGCCGTGGTTGAAGCGGCCCTGCGTTCTGGCCGAGTTTCTACGCTCATCGTGACCGATTTGACCGCGGACGCCTTTATGGCCGGGTCGGCTGCGGTGGTTGTGGTTTCATCCGAAACCGACGAAGGAAAGCGGTTCGTTGGCATGGGCGGTGTCGGAGCGTTGTTGCGTTGGAAGGATGGCTCGTAAAAGCGCAATCAGTTCTCGATAGATAGATATATATAGCCGTAAGACTATCCCCTATCCGATGACGCCGAACGCGGTAATCCCGCGAGAAGAAAAGCGCCCGAAGATGACAGAAATCCGAGGAGTCGGGCTTCAGGCGAACGACGGGGATGTGACGGAGGACGAGAAGCAGTACGCCAACGCGACCCTGAAGGTTCGGAAGGGCAATTACAACGGACTGGTCATGGTGGCGCGGGCGACGGTCCGCGAGCCCGAATTCGGGTTTCCGTCGAACGCGATGGCGCTTCGGATGACGAAGGACCAAGCGGTCGAACTCATCGCCGAGATTGCCAAGACGCTCGCGGCGGGAAGCCCCGCGTTGACGACATCCACGACGAGAAGAACGGCCTGCAATTCCTCTTCGGCGACGGGCACTGCTTTCGCGCCGCGCGCAAGACGGCGACCCCCATCCACCCGTCGTGGTGCTGGAGGACGGCAAGACCATCGAGTTCTACATCGGCCTGATGAAGACCAACCACGTCTACGTCGTCGTGCTGAAGCACGGATGTTCGGCGTGTCGCTCAACGAGCGCGGGACCATCGTGTTCACCGACAAGCTGGAGGAGGAATGACGGCCATCGCCTACAAGACAGGACTCCGCGCCACGAAGATGTACGTCGTTCAACGGCACTTCCCGGCGAATCCGTTCGACGACGACTGGATGGACTCGACCGTTCTCATGGCCGTGTCGGAGACCGAAGCGTTCATCGAGTTCAAGCGATACGTGGACGGCACGCGAGAGACGTTCCGGGTTTGGCAATGGCGCCTCGTCGAGCGGACCGCGACAGAGAGGCTCGTTGCGACCGCCGAGGACGGGCTGGTATGACGCTCATGTTCAACATCGGCCGGGCCTATGCCTCGGTGGTGGCCCACGCGCTCCGGGACAAAATCCACCAGATGGACGTGGCCGATTTCGAGGAGCGCGAGACGTACGGTTACGGCCCCATCATCACCTGCGACTCGGACGAGGCCCGCGCGAGCATCTCCCGGGTGCGGAGCGAGGCGTGGGACGCCCTGAACGAGATGGCCAGTCAGGGCATCGACGCCGCGAGACGAACGCTTGGCTACATGCGCGAGGACAGCGAACGCCGGATGCGCATCGGCGCCGAGGCCCTGAAGAACGCCCCAGCCCACGGGACCAAGGTCCGGTTCAAGACGCCGTACGGGTTCGTCAACCATCGCAACAACCACCTGATTCGGAAGCGGGGCGGCACCTTCCTCGACTTCGTCGTCTCGCCCGATTGTGAGGTCATCTACAAGGTCAAAATCAAGAAGGGTATGGTCGTCAACCAGCGCCCCGATGAGGTGGAGGTGGCGTAGATGGCGCGGCACGTCGACGAAAAAACAGGCGAGCGGATGCTCGTCCTGTCCGAGCAGACCGCGGCGGCCACCTTCGCCACCCGCGACCTGCTCATCGAGAAGGGTGTCATCACCTATTCTGATTGGTACGCCAAATACTCGGCCCATTGCGCCAAGTTCGGGGTAGAGCCATGAAGCACAACGGTCGTTCTTCGTTCCGTGGGCAGGGCGGCCAGATGTGGTGCTGTCTCTGCGGCGGCGATTTGAACAGCACCGACGCGGTGAG
>Ga0074045_10004438_pt1 | contig 12427 bp, 12 predicted proteins | sample BogForMeECP23OM2_FD_94442 | JGI IMG/M metagenome (GOLD analysis project Ga0074045, IMG submission 94442) | Bog forest soil microbial communities from Calvert Island, British Columbia, Canada - Bog Forest MetaG ECP23OM2 | ecosystem: Environmental > Terrestrial > Soil > Wetlands ...
CGATCGTGAACGCCGTGACGATTTTGACGACGTCGAGAAGGGCCTGGCGGAAGCTGGCTACGGCTTGCCATCTCCCGCCACGGTGCTCGAGTACTGCGGGCAGCAGCAGGGCGCAGAGGAACAGGATGTGATCGAAGCCGGTCCAGATATGCCAGACCCCGGTCTCGAAGAAGTCGCGAAATTGGCTCCCGAACCCAATCGACTGCCCTTCCAACTGCCAGGTCTCGCGGTCGGGGCTGAAAACCGCCGTGTGGGTGCGGCCCTGCTCCTCCAACCGAAGCAAGCCGCGGTGCTGCGGGTCGAGATCGAAAAACAGACTGTATTTGATGGTCAAAACCCGCGGAGCGGCCAGGCAGTCGACGGCAAACCGCATGACTTCGTAGGCGCCGTCGCTGTGGTTGTCGATCAAATGCTCGGTTACCCGCATCGGGCAGCCGACGCCATCGGCGGCGATCGCCAGGCGAGCCAGCGCGTAGGCCGCGATTTCCTTGTGCTTCGCCTTTACCTCTCCCCAGGTGATCTCGCCGTTACCGTCGGTATCGAGCCCAATGGCGTAATCGAGATCGCGCAGCGCGATGTCCCATTGTCCGGTCAGGTGATCGCCTTCCCCCGAAAGCATAAGGTAGCTGTCGCTCGGCTTGTGGGCGTAAGCCGGCGCAACCCATAGCGACAGCAGCAAGATCAGGACGAAACGCCTCATCGATCGGCTTTACAGCGTAGCCTTTGTGGAGCGGTTCCTGCTGCGACGGCAAATCGCAGCAGGAATTCCGCTCTCTGAGGACTTTGGTTCTGCATTAGCGCTCTAGAGGGCAGTCCCGCGCGCCACCAAGCGCGGGCTGCACTTCCGGCTTCCGGGTCACGGCGCCGGCGGCGGCGGCACTGGCGCTACGCAGGGATTACTGCCCTGACCGGCGCTGCACTTGCCGTCGTACGGTGTGGGGAGGAACGGGAAGTTCCGGGCGATGCCGTTCGCCGTGATGTCGACGTCGACCACGCCCGGGGCGCCGGCGAGGAAATTGACGCCATCGCCGATGTGGTTGGCGATATAGTTGTTGCCACCGACCACGCGGACCGTGATGTCGGTGACATCGTCGTTCGGGCGGCGTCCGTTCGGATAGCCCGCCTTGTCCGTGGTCAACGCGGCGCCCAGCCGGCTCTGCATTTCGGGTGCGGTAGGCGGCACGCTCAGGTTGAGCCGCAGCAGTTCGGCGCATGGCTGGCCGCAGTTCGAGCCGCTCAGGGCTTGGCCAGGGTATTTCAGCAGAAGGCCGATCAGGTCGGTGCGGTCGGTTGCTGGTGAACCATTGATCGGAACGATGGGCACATGAAACACCAGGTTCAGCTCCGTGGCGACCACCGGATCCTGATAAAACGCCTGGAAATTGGCCTCGTCTTCCGGCTTCGAGGCGTTCCATTCGTCCTTGAAGGGGGTGGTGATGATCAACTCGTTCACCAGCGGGTTTGCCATGCGCGACACCTGGACGAATGGCCCGTCCTCGTCCGCCGGCTCACCGGGTTGGCCCAGCACTTTCACCTTCTGCCGGGAGGTGTTGGCGTATACCCCGATGAGGTTGTTGGTGGTCCCGGCCGGTTTGCCGTCGCTGGTAACGCGGGTGATCGGGACCTCGATCGCGATAGTGCTGATGTTGAATCCGGCGAAGCGGTTCACGCCGAACGGGTTGACGAAGTCAGTGTCTTCTCCCGACCCGGTAAGCGCAGGCAGGTAGCGGCGCAGGTTCAAGGTGTCGAACACCGCGCCCAGATCGATATAGAAGGTCTCGGCGCGCTGGCCGGCGAACACGCGGATGCCAGTCGCGGCGTCACTGTAGGTGCCTAGTGCGGCCAAGGCAGGATAGTCGGGCATCGTGGCTGGTCCGACGTTGGACGGAACCGCGACCAAAGTCTGGCCCTTGAACAATTCGGTCCGCTGACCGTGGCGGACCTCGGTCACGGTATAGGTTTGACGCCGGGTCAAGCCTTCCGATCCGGGACCGTCGAGTGCCGTGATCCCCCCTAGCGGGAGACTAGGCGCGATGACCGGGATGTGCGGGTTGCCGAGATACGGCAACGGTGAAGTCAAATCACCAGCGGCGACGACCGGCCGGTTCTCCGTCTTGAAGCGGAACTCATAGACGACGTCGTCGGCCTTGCCGTCCCGGTCGTTGTCGATGTGGACGGCGTAGAGCACGTCGTCGCCGAAGTTGAAGTAATTGGGCCCGTCGCTCGGGTCCTGCCCCGGGTTCACATTCAGTATGAACGTGACCCGCCGGTCGGCGGCGGGGCGCGTCAGATTCGCCGTGTCATAGCTGACAAAGGCGTAAACGTCGGTGTTGTCGGCGCTGGGGTCCAACGCGATAAGGGGTGCTTCGCGGTGGCTCGCCGCCTCGGCGAAAATGTCCCATGCAAGGGCGAATGTCGCCAGCAATGGGACGAATAGTTGCAGCGCGTGTTTCATCTTTCTGTCTCCTTCTGCGGTTAAGCGGACTCGACGCGCCGTTCAACCTCGCGGCGCAATGACCCGTTGGAGCTCCACATCCTCCAAGCGGGAATTCTTTAGCCACTTCCTCACCCCGTCGACGGCAGCAGCATCATTGGCGGCGAGGGCGGCCTCGAGCAGTATGCGAACATCCGCCGGCTCCTTCTGCACCTGCCAATTTTCCTGTGCGAGCGTCAGCGCCGCCTGCGGAGCGTTCAGCAAATGCAAGGTGAACCGAGCCTCTTCCCGCAGGTGCACTCGATCCCCGCGCAGGCGGCTGGCCGCGAAGCGGTCCCGCAGTTGTTCCACTCGCGCAGGCAGTTCCTTCGAGTGCTGTGCCTGCAAGGCCAGCGCGTAGCGCAACAGCAGCGGATCGGCGGCGGTCTTGTCTCGAAGCAGGAGGAGGACCTCCTCTGGCCGGTCGTTGTCCAATAGGAAATCCGCGTAGGCGCCGAGAACGTAGTAGTCCGCGGCATCGATGGCGAGCGCTGCACGAAAATGCGCTTCCGCTTCCGGCGCCATGCCGGCACGCGCCGCCATTTCGGCGAGGCTGGTCAATACCCAACTTCGAACCCCCGTTTCAGCAACGGGGTATCTGGCGAACACTGAGCGGAGCTGCTCATAGCTTTCGCGCAGCTTTCCGGTCGCCCCGTTCACATTGGCCAAGCAAGCGGTCCATACCGGTTCCCGCGTCAAGTCTTGCAGCGCGCGGCAGTCGCCCCCGGCTTCTTCGTATGCGCCCTGTACCTGATGCACCGTCGCTCGCATGAGCCGCGCCTGGACATTGCGCGGATTGGCGTTCAGTACCATCGCCAAATCCGCCAAAGCGACATCGAACCGGTGCATCCGCTGACGCAATGCGGCGCGCAAGAGCAGCACTTCCTGAGGTGGCGGGTCGCGGTCCCACCACGGCGCGAGCGCTGCTTGGGCATAGCCGGCATAACGCGGATCACCTGTGACGCGACCTAGCTCCGCGTAGCCCTGCGCAACCAAGATCGCCAGCGGCAGGTCATCCGGCTTGAGGGTCAATTGATTGTTCAGTGCGCGCAGCCTGCGCAGTACAGGATCGGTCGACGCGAACGGCAACCGCTCGAGGACCTGACTGTCGGACTCGGGGACAAACGGTGCAGCCACTGCCCGCCCAGACGTCAGGGCCACGACGATGACGCAGATCAGCGAGACGATGGCGCGCCATCTCTCGGAAAGCATATTGAGGAGATCAGGCGATGTTTCCGACGAGGACCTGAACGGTCTGCGCCATCGCTGGGTTGGTGAAGCCCCAGTGAAGGCGGCATTGGAACGCTTCATCGATAGTCTCCCCGTTTGCTGCGACCCGAGACGCCGCTCCTCCCCATTACGGCTGAGATGTCCCGGCGGATGCAGCCGATTAAAATCTTTTCGGTGGCTGCCGTTCACAAAGCCGTGATCTAGACGCCCGGCGGCAATGCGCGGCACGCGCGCGATCACGGCGGCTTCAACAGAACCTTTCCCCGAGATAGAACCGGGCCGGTCGGAAGGCCGGTCGGAGATCCTTCGGGCGGCTCGAGGCTGACCGCGAGCAGATCGCCCGGCGGCGGCAGCTGGGCAGCGCGTATTGTCGAGACATCGCCAGATCGCGGACCCAGCAACCCGAGCGGCCGGGGCGCCCCGCCAACGATGCCCCAAAGCTCGAAGGAATGATGGGGATCCTTGGCTTGCGGTCGGACCGCGGAGACGGAGACCTGGCCTCCGCGCGGCCCGGCGATTGCGATCCAGCTTGGGTCGCCGCTCTGATCGGCGAGCACGGCGACCACCGCCGGCGTCGGCGGTGCGGTGCGGTCGGTAAACGCCGCGACGTAGATGATCAGACCGGCCGCCGCGGTGCAGGCGGCGAGCGCCAGACCACGCCAAAATGCGAATGAGCCGAGCCGGTCATGTGCCGGGGCGGGCCGCGCCCCGACGGCGGCAATCCGGGCCTCGACCGCACGCCACACACGTGCCGGCGGAACCACGGCCGATGTTGCTGTGTCGATCGGCGCCAACCGGTCGGCCCAAGCCGCGACCACTCTCGCCAGCGCCGGGTCTTCGGTCATCAGCCGCTCGAACCGCCGCCGCGACCGGCTCGGCAGCGTCCCGAGCACATACTCGGCGGCGAGCCGCTCGCGCAGTTCGGGGTCTTCGTACCTCATGGGTCGAGACACCGCCTCAGACGTTCGACACTGCGCCGGATCCAGGTCTTGACGGTTCCGAGCGGCACCGCGAAATCGGCCGCGATCTCTTCGCGCGTGAAACCATAGAGATAGGCGAGCAAGACGGCCCTGCGGGGCTGCTCGTCGAGTTCGCCGAGGCAACGCCGCAACGCGCCCAGCTCGGCGCCCTGGTCTGCGCTCCCGCTGGCCGCAAGGCCCAGCAGAACCTCATCCGGTGCGCTGCGGCCCTCCGGCCGAACGGCACGGCGGCGAACATGATCGATCGCGCAACGGCGCATGATCGTGGTGAGCCAAGCCATGGCCGAACCCTTCGCCGCGTCGTAGTCCGCCGACCGCTCCCAAAGTGCGAAGAAGGCCTCCTGCAATATCTCCTCTGCCTCCTCTCTGCGACCAATGATTCGTAACGCGATGCCGAATAGTTTCGGCGCGGTTTGCGCGTAGAGCATCGCAAACGCAGCCGCGTCTCCCCGCGACGTCCTGCGGATGAGTTGCTGAAGTTGCAAAGGCAAGTCCGAGCCCGACCGTTCTTCGAGACGGTTCACAATGTTCATGGCGAGGGTGAGGGGATCCGGTATGCTCCGGCGGGTCGAGCAACGCAACCGGCGAGGATCGATCGCTTATTCGCCGCGCAGCCAACCCGGCCGCGTTGTCCGACAAGTGCTGACGGTGCCAAATCGCTAAAATTTAACGAGGAAGTCGGGTTTTATGAGTCGGTTCTTCCGCCGATGACGCCGCCAAAAATCTATCCTGTGATGGCTGCAACGATTGCACTCGCTCTGGCGCCGCCTCTTGGCGCCACCGCAGCAGGGACCGCCTCGCCGCTCGAACCTGAAGAGACGCATCAAAGCCCGCTGAACCAGTTGTACCCGTATTTTTCCCAGAACCCGCCGGGAAATTCGTTGGTGACGTTGATCGCCATGACGTGTTTGGGGTTCTTGAACCCGAGCTTGGTGGGCACGCGGAGCTTCATCGGAAAGCCGTATTTCGCCGGCAGCACCGCGTCCCGAAACCGGAACGCGAGCAAGGTCTGGGGGTGCAATGCGGTCGCCATGTCGACGCTGGTCGAATAACCATCGGCGCAGCGGAATGAAACATAGCGGGCCCGCTTATCCGCTCCGACGCGAGCGAGGAACTCGCTGAACCTGACGCCGCTCCATTGCCCGATCGCGCTCCATCCTTCAATGCAGATGTGGCGGGTGATTTGGCTGGTCTGGGGCAGCGCATAGAGACGGTCCAATATCCATGGCTCCCGGTTCTCGACCAGGCCGCCGACCTCCAGTCGGTAGGTCGTTGGGTCGACGCGGGGCACCTGGGCTTCATCATAATAGGCGTTGAACGGGAACGGGTCGGTGATCTGGTCCGCACTATAGACCGGCGCGAGGCGGGTCGGGCTGAACAGCGCGGCCTGCGCCTTGTCGTTCCAGCGCGACATCGCGAACAGCAGACGATCGATGGCATCGTCGTCCTCGAGGTTGCAGCCGCTCAGCAGGGCCAGAGCGCCGAGCGACAATCCGCCGCGCAGAAACAGGCGACGCTGCAGACGCCGCAGTCCGGCGCGATGAGGGATGCCGGTTGGTCGGTTCGATGATCCACGCATCAGGGCAACCCTCCGACGGTTTCGTGGTCAGGGGTTCGCCCGGTAACCATAGGCTCGAGGCTGCGGGGCACGATCGCGACCAATGCAAGATGGACCGCGAGAAAGCCCGCGATTCCGCTCATCGCCAGAAAGTGCACTCGACGGGCACCTTCATAGCCGCCGAGCAATGTCGCGAGCGGCTGCAGCTGGACCGGTTTCCAGACCGCGAGACCGGAAATGATCACGCCGGCGATCGCCAGTCCGACCAGCACGTACAGCAAGCGTTGAACGGCGTTGTAAACGCCCGGTCGATGCGCGAGGCGAAACCTCAAGGCCAACACGAAATCGCGTCGGACATCGGAGAAGCGGATCGGCAGCAAGCGGCGGCGCAAATGGCCCGCCGCTAGCCCGTAGGCAACGTAGACAACGAAATTGCCGGCGAGCAGCCACGTTGCCGCGAAATGGATCGCGAGCGCACCGCCGAGCCAGCCGCCGAGCGTGATCCACGCGGGAAACATAAAACCGAAGATCGGAGAAGCATTGTAGATCCGCCAGCCGCTGCCGAGCATCAGGGCAACCGCACCTGCATTGATCCAGTGGGTAAGGCGCACCATCATCGGATGGGTCCGGGTGCCCGGAACCGCTTGTGACATGTCGCAGCTCACTGAAGGAGAGAGGGCGGGCGGCGGAGGCGCCGCCCGCTTGATTGTGCAGCCCTCTGGGTGAGCTACGGCATTAGCACCTTGTCGATAACGTGGATCACGCCATTCGACTGATTGACATCGAGGATGGTGATGTCGGCCTGTCCGCCCTTGTCGTCGCGGACGAGTATGTTCGACGGGCCGTTCATCGTGAATTGAAGAGTGTCACCTTCGACGGTTTTGAGCTGAGCGGTGCCTCCGCCGGCCTGGATCAGCGCGCGTAGCCGGGCGCTGTCGTACTTGCCGGCGACCACGTGATACGTCAGGACCTTAGTCAAGACGGGCTTATTCTCGGGCCGCAACAGATTGTCGACCATGCCGGCCGGCAGTTCCGCGAAGGCTGCGTTGACCGGGGCGAAAACAGTGTACGGGCCGGGGCCGTTCAACGTGTCGACGAGACCGGCCGCCTTGACCGCAGCGACCAAGGTCGTGTGATCGGCGGAGTTCACCGCATTGCCGACGATCGTCTTAGTCGGGAACATCGCCTGACCGCCGACCCGAACGGTCTGCGCCATCGCCGGGATGGCGAGGCCCACCGCGAAGGCGCTGGCGACAACAATGGAACGCTTCATCGAAAGTCTCCTGGGTTGGAAGCGGCCCGAACGGCCGCTCCTCCCCTATTCGGCCGCAGCGTCTCAATGGATGTCGTCGATCGAGATTTTTTCGCTGACTACGATCACAAAGCCGTGATGCGGCTCGCCCGGAGCAATGCGCGGCAGGGCGCGCCGTGGCTATTTCGACAGAACGGCGCAGGAAGGGCCGGTGATTACGCCGGCAGTGACAGCGCATTCCAATGCAGCAGGAGGAGCCCGCCAGAGGCGGAGCGGATTACGTCGTGGCGGCCGCCGGCGTACGCGATGACGTAATCGCCGGGCCGATAATCCATCCCCTCGATGCTAACGACCCCTTCGAGCACAAAACACTCTTCCGATTCCGGATGATCGTGCTCGGGATAGACACTGCCGGGTTCCATCCGCATCAGGCCCGTGCGCTCGCCGGTCACCGGATCGACGTGGAGCATCTTTAACTTTGTTCCCGGCGCGACTTCGAGCCACACGCCTTCCGATTGCCGGCGAGAGCTGGATGGCGCCCCTCCTCCGATGCGCTGCCGGATGGCGGCCCAGGCGGATGCGGGTGGCATCACCGGAGCCACTCGATCCGTAAGCGGCGCCAGGCGCCGGGTCCAGGCATCGACGGAGCGGCGAAAGCCAGGCTCGTCGCGCATGCGCCGCTCGACGTCCCTCCGCTCGTCGGCTTCGAGAGCTCCGAGCACAAACTCGCCGGCCAGTTCCCCGGACACATCAGGCATTCGCGCCACCCGGATCGAGACACTCTTTCAGCTTAGCGAGCCCCCTGCGGATTGTCGATTTCATCGTACCGAGCGGGACCGCAAAGGTTTTCGCCAGTTCGGCGTGCGACAGCCCGAGGTAAAAAGCCATCAGGATCGCTTTGGACTCCATGGCATCGAGACGCTGCAAGCACCGATCGATATCGACCGCGACAATATCGCGAGGGGGAACAAGCCCCTCGATTTCCTGGAGGTCGGGACCGGTTGGAAGCCGGTTGGCGCTGGACCTCAACATATCGATGCAGATATGACGGACAATTCCCGACATCCAGTGGATCGGCTGCCCCTTTTCGAGATCATATTGCCCGGACCGGGTCCAAATCCGCACATAGGCTTCCTGCAGCGCTTCGCTTGCGGCATCGGCGCTCCGCAACATCCGGCTGGCGATCGCATAGAGCTTGCCGCTGGTCAAACGGTAGAGCTCTGCAAAGGCGATCTGATCTCCCAGCGCGGTAGCACGAAGCAGCTCCGACGGAAGGTCGGCGGGCTCTATCGACATCGCTCCATCCAATGGTCCGCGCGCCGGCGGCAGGGGGTCGATAAATGAGCCTGGATGAGCGGCCCTCGTCAAGGTCTCGCTCCCCGCTAGTCTGACGGCAAATCCGATCCTCGCCTTTATCAGGATATTGCCGTCGAGTTCGCGCCTGATAGGTATCGACGAAGAAGGGGCGGCGGCTTGACAATTCGCCCTTTTTTTCTATAATCGCAATTCACTGTTGTCGAGAGTCAAACGCGCGGGGTCTGATTAAGCGGGTATTTCCGGTGATGTGGTCGGCTCCGATGTGATATTTTCCCCGATTTCTCCCTGAGAGCAGGGAGAAACCGGCCCCAAAAACGCTCCCTGTTCGAGCTACCGGTGCGCGGCGTTGAAGCGGGCGAGGACCTCGGTGCCGGGGCAGAGCTCGGCTTCGCCGAGGCGGTTGAGCGGCGTCTCGACCGTGTCGAGAAATTCATGCATGTCGCCGGGATCGGGCTCGACAAAGAGCAGCCCGGTGACGACCTCGCCCAACGCGTGGCGCTGTTGCAGGTAGGTCAGCGCGGAAACCCGGTCATACGGGTCGTAATCGACGGCGAGCTTCCTCAATCGCAGGACGGAGCCGTCGTGCTGAACGACGATTTCGACCGTTCCCGGCGCGTAGTCGGCGGTGATCTCCTCGCGTTCGGGGATCACGTCGAGCCGGTTGACCGCTTCGTTACGGGCGCGGACATAGTCGAAGCTCTTGGTCGATTCCGGGTTGTTGTTGAAGGCGACGCAGGGCGAGACCACGTCGATGAAGGCGGATCCCTTGTGCTCGATCGCCGCCTTGATCAACGGCACGAGCTGCGCCTTGTCGCCCGAGAAACTGCGCGCGACGAACGAGGCGCCGAGCTGCAGGGCGAGGCCGACCAGATCGATCGGTGAATCGGTGTTGACGGCACCGCGGCGGGCCTTCGATCCCTTGTCGGCGGTCGCCGAAAACTGTCCTTTGGTCAGCCCGTAGACGCCGTTGTTTTCGACGATATAGACCATGTTGACGGCGCGGCGGATGCAATGGGCAAACTGGCCGAGCCCGATCGAGGCCGAATCACCGTCGCCCGAGATGCCGAGATAAAGCAGCTCACGATTGGCGAGGTTGGCGCCGGTCAGCACCGACGGCATGCGCCCGTGCACGCTGTTGAAACCGTGGGACTTGCCGAGAAAATAGGTCGGCGTCTTCGACGAGCAGCCAATGCCGGAGAGCTTGGCGATCTTGTGCGGCTCCAGATCGAGCTCGAAGCAGGCCTGGATGATCGCGGCGCTGATCGAATCGTGGCCACAGCCGGCGCACAGGGTAGAGACCGCCGCTTCGTAATCGCGGTGCGTGTAACCCAGCGCGTTGGTCGGGAGCTTCGGGTGATGAAACGCGCGTCTATGAGTTATTCGAAGCAGTTGCATGAGCATGCCCTTCGGCTGCGGGACGCGCCTTCTGCTACTGCACCTGGCACGCGCCGATACTGGGAGGATCGGGCTGCCAGCACGGTGCACCGGTCTCGGTCATCAGGCGCTTCGAAGACTCTGCTTCGTGGTCGAGCGCCGCGCGGGTTCTGGCCGCGCAGAACGACGAGCTGGAACGTGTCCATGAACACCTTGTCTAACTCGCCGCCGCGCTGGCCGCGGCCCATGAAAGCGGATAACAAAGGAGCGAACATGAAGCGGACCCGTCCTTACTCCCGCATCAGCCGCCGTGCGCTGCTGTCGACTGCAGCAGTGCTGCCGTCCCTGCCCGGCCTGATAGCCGCGACCGCGGCAGATGCGCAGGCCACTGCCGGCGTTCTGCCTTCGTGGAACGACGGGCCGGCGAAGCAGGCGATCCTGGACTTTGTGCGTGCCACGATCGACCAGGCGAGCCCGAGCTATGTGCCGGCTGATGACCGCGTCGCGACCTTCGATCAGGACGGCACCCTCTGGGTCGAGCATCCGATTTACACGCAGGCAATATTCGCGCTCGATCGCGTCCGAGTTCTCGCCCCCGCGCACCCGGAGTGGAAGAATGACGAGCCGTTCAAGACGGTCCTCTCGGGCGATCTGGAGGCGGTGGCACACTTTACCGAGAAGGATTGGACGGAGATCATCGGCGCCACCCACGCCGGGATGACCACCGACGAGTTCCTGGACATCGCCAAGCAATGGCTGGAAACGGCACAGCATCCGCGCTTCAAGCGGCTCTACACCGAGCTCGTCTATCAGCCGATGTTCGAGGTCTTGGACTATCTGCGCGCCAGCGAGTTCGACACCTACATCGTGACCGGCGGCGGCCAGGAATTCGTGCGAGTCTATAGCCAGCGGGTCTACGGCATCCCGCCCGAGCAGGTGGTCGGATCGAGCATCGTAACCAAGTACGAAATGAAGGACGGCGAGCCGGTGCTGATGCGGCTGCCAAAGGTGTTCTTCATCGACGATCACGACGGCAAGGCGATCGGCATCAACCTGTTCATCGGCAAGCGCCCCTACGCCGCCTTCGGCAATTCCGACGGCGATCGCGAGATGCTGGAATGGACCGGCGCCGGCGCCGGCGCGCGGTTGAAGATGCTCGTCCATCACGATGATGCCGAGCGGGAATATGCGTACGGACCCGCGGGCGATCTGCCGGACACCAAGGTCGGCACATTCTCGGTCTCGCTGATGGACGAGGCGAAGGCGCGCGATTGGACGGTGATCAGCATGAAAAACGATTGGAAGCGCATCTTCTCCTTCGAGTAGCCTCGCCGAGAGCCACGATGCGCCGGTACAGTTGGCTTCGCCGAGCGCGTTCAAACGTGCAACCACGGTATCGAGGACCTCGTACAGGTCGTCCGAATCGAGCGCGGTTGAGTGGGAAATGGGTGTTTCATTACCAAAATGGAAACAGCCCTTGGTCGGGGCGAGCCGACCCCCCCCAGCCCTCGACCCCCCGGGACCTGGCGAGACGGAACGATCGTTTTGGTCGATCAAAAGTTGTACGCATCGTCGGGCTCGACCTCGGTCCACTTCAGCGGGCGAGCCTGCGAAGACCCCATTCGCTGCGGCAGAGGGGTATCATCTCTATATTGCGCTTACACGTCAATGACGCATAATGCAGAGCGTTTTTAGCGCGGCGTCGCGGCGCACGAATACTCGAGGGAGGTCAAGAAAGGGTAGGGCCGCGACGGTGCGCTAAAAACGCTCTGCATTCTAGAAAATTAACGCCTTGTGGGATTGAAGTCTTCCTTTTTAAACTGGCCCGCGTCACTGAGCAGCGGAAATGAACGGTTTAAATAAGGCATCCGGTGACCGCGCGGGCGTTTTCGGGTGCCATGATCGTAAGCCGCACTTCATTGGGATGCTCCTGCATCTCGAACGTCAGGAATGCGCAGCATGCCCGTTCTCTGCGCATCATTTCCCGCACACGGCTCATGGCTTCAGGAGCGTACCGGAGATTTAGCACGAGATCATTGCGCTCATAGTTCCGCAGCGCGTCGCGCGTCAGCGTAGCAATCCACGCGACGCGCTCTTGGAAGTCGCCTTCTACGAGGGTGCACGCAACCGGCTGACTGTGTTTCATTCGCTAACCCTTCATCCACCAACGACGTACAGCAACCAACGCCCAGATTGCTTCGACAACCCGGAATGGCCAAGCGCCTTGAAGGAATCCATAAACC
>Ga0074045_10004439_pt1 | contig 12425 bp, 8 predicted proteins | sample BogForMeECP23OM2_FD_94442 | JGI IMG/M metagenome (GOLD analysis project Ga0074045, IMG submission 94442) | Bog forest soil microbial communities from Calvert Island, British Columbia, Canada - Bog Forest MetaG ECP23OM2 | ecosystem: Environmental > Terrestrial > Soil > Wetlands ...
ACCTGCGCCCGGACCGGCTGCCCAACCTTCAGCACTTCCTGCGGATGATTGATGCGTTTCTCGGCGCTGATCTCGCTGACGTGGATCATGCCCTCGACGCCTTCGGTAAGCTGCACGAAGACGCCGAACTTGGTGATGCTGGTGATGGGCCCTTCAATCACCGAGCCTGCCGCAAACTTTCGCGGCACTTCAGCCCATGGATCGCCCAGCGCCTGCTTCAGGCCCAGCGAAATGCGGTGTTCGCCCGGGTTCACTCCCAGGATGACCGCTTCCACCGTCTCGCCCGGCTTCACCATGTCGCTGGGCTTCCTCACCTTCTTCGCCCACGACATCTCCGAAAGGTGGATCAAGCCTTCCATTCCGGGCTCCAGTTCGACGAAGGCCCCGAAGTCGACTACCCGCGTCACTGTGCCACGCACGCGCTCGCCTGCCTTGTACCTTTCCGTTACCGAATCCCACGGATCGGGTTGGAGCTGTTTCATGCCCAGTGAAATGCGCCGCTTTTCAGGGTCGATCTTCAGGACCTTGGCTTCAATCTCCTGGCCCAGCGAGAGCACGTCTGCCGGCTTGTTGACGCGGCCCCAGGCGATGTCACTGACATGCAGCAAACCGTCCACTCCGCCAATATCGACGAAAGCGCCGTAATCGGCGAGGCTGCGGACCGTGCCGCGCACCGTCTCGCCTTCGCTGACCTCGGAATAGCGGCGCTCCTTCACCGCGCGCTCTTCTTCTTCTGCGATGGCGCGGCGATCCACCACCACGTCTTCCTCCTGAACGTCGAGCTTGGTAATGCGACAGCGAATTTCCTGCCCCACCAACTTCTCCATCTCGGCAGCGTCGCGCGTTCCGCTGCGCGAGGCCGGCATGAAGGCTCGTACTCCCACATCTACGCTGAGCCCGCCTTTGACCACGGCCGTCACCGTGCCCACAATCGTCGCCTTCGCGGCAAACGCCTGCTCCAGCGCCGGCCAGTCCGTGGGCTGGGAAATTTTGGAGCGTGAGAGCTCGTAGTAGCCTTCCGGATCGCGGCCTTTGACCGACACCAGAAACTTGTCCCCGGGTTTCACGGTTTCGCCCGCGCTCTGAAACGCCGCCAGCGGCAGAATGCCTTCGCTCTTGTAGCCGATGTCGAGGAAAACCGACTCGGCGGAGACGGCAATCACCGTGCCTTCGAGTTGCTTACTGCCATCTTCAGCCCGGTGCGAATGGCTCTGCTCGTACTGCGAAAGAATGTCTTCGAAAGACTCGTCGGGTTCAGGCGTAGGTTGAGGTTCTGGGATGTTTGAGTCGGACATGAAAGGTAACAGTCTCGTTGTGGGGTGGTGCGACTAGGATAACATCCGGTTTGCCGACCACCGTCCCAATTCGGAACTCACTGCGAATGTTCCGCACTGGACGCGAGAAACGGGCCGCAACCGGTGAGATAATTTGTTGTAGAGTTGTCCTCAATCTACCCAGCCATGACCCCGACAACCGAGGGCCCCGAGGTGCCGCGTCAAAGCGATACATACGATTTCGACTTCATCGTCATCGGCTCCGGATTCGGCGGCAGCGTCACCGCACACCGGCTCGTCGAAAAGGGCTACAGGGTCGCGGTGATGGAGATGGGCCTCCGCTGGACGCCCGAGAACCTGCCGCGCACCAGTTGGTCTTTCCGCCGCTGGTTCTGGCGTCCGGGCCTGGCGCTGCGCGGCTTCTTCAACATGCGCTTCTTCCGGCACGTTACGATCCTGCACGGCTGTGCCGTCGGCGGCGGATCGATTACCTACGCCTGCACGCTGCTTCGACCGCCGGACAAAGTCTGGGACAACGGATACTGGGCGGGCCTGGCCGACTGGAAGGCCGAGATGCCGCAGCATTACGACACTGCGTCGCGCATGTTGGGCGTCACGGAAAACAAGATCCTCGGGCCCGGCGACCTCCTGCTCAAGCGCGCGGCCGAGGAGTCGGGAGTCGGAGACACCTTCTACCACACCCGCGTCGGCATTTTCCAGGCTCCGAAAGGCGAGCCTGCCGGCCAGACTTATCCCGACCCGTTTTTCGGCGGAGAGGGTCCGGAGCGCACCACCTGCAACGCCTGCGGCGGCTGCATGATGGGCTGCCGTTTCGGCGCCAAGAACACGCTCGACCAGAACTATCTTTACTTCGCCGAAAAGCACGGCGCCACCGTATTTCCCGAAACCCGCGTCGTGGATGTCCGGCCGCTGAATGGCAAGGCGGATGGCAGCGACGGGTACGAGGTCTCAACCGAGAAGTCCACCGCGTGGTTGATGCGGCATCCCCGGCGATTCACCTGCCGCGCGGTCGTCTTCTCCGCATCGTCGCTCGGAACCACCGAGCTTCTCTTCCGCCTAAAGACGAAGGGGTCGTTGCCGCGCATCAGTGACCGGCTGGGCAAACATATCCGGACTAACTCCGAGTCGATCCTTGGCGTCCGCGTACTCGGTTCGAGCGACGATCTGTCGAAAGGCGTGGCGATCGGCTCGGGAGTTTACATCGACGAGCACACCCACATCGAAGCGGTCCGCTATCCCAACGGCTCGGACGCGATGTCGGGGTGGTGCACCATATTGACCGGTGGCCGGCCCGGCCCAACCAGGATTGTGCAGTGGTTAAAGAATCTCTGGGTTTCGTCCTTGTGCCATCCCATCACGACCTTCCGCATCTTCCAGCCCTTCGGATGGGCGCGGGAGACCGTAATCCTGCTTTGCATGCAGGCGCTGGACGCCCACATTGACATGTGCTGGGAGCGGCCGTGGTTTTGGCCCTTCCGCAAGTTCCTCGTCAGCCGAGGCGAGAAGGTGCCCACCTACATTCCGCAGGCCAACGAATTTGCGGAGAAGCTCGCTCGTCTGGCCGGCGGAACTGCCATGAGCATGTTGCCGGAAATTCTGTTCAATATTCCCGGTACGGCGCACTGCCTCGGAGGCTGCGTGATTGCCGATTCCGCCGAGAATGGCGTGGTCGATTCCCGCCATCGCGTCTTCGGATACAGGAATATGTATGTCTGTGACGGCTCGGTGGTCGCTGCGAATTTAGGTGTGAATCCCAGCCTGACGATTACCGCTCTCACCGAGCGCGCCATGAGCTTCATCCCTCCGGCAGCGGAAAACAGTTGGGACGACGCGGCTGGCATGGCCCGGACAGCAGTTCGCGCGTGCCAATGAAAATCGCCACTCAAGCAACGGAAGTTGGAGTGGGCCACTCGGCCATCCGGCAAATTTCATTTTGCCGTGACTTTGTCCGGCGGTGCTTAGCAGATTTGTTTCGCCTTTTCTAAATCATCGCGGATGTAGTGGGGATCCAGAATGAGGACACGACCGTGAGGGTCCTCCTCAGTTCCGTTTCGCGGCTCTACCAGATAGTGCCCGGCTGTCAGCGTTTTGCGATCTGAATGACGATGCCAGCTACTCGGAGAGGAATGACAAGTACCAAGGGTCTGTCCAATAATTCCGTGGTGACTATCCAGCCACAGGAAATCTCGGCTGCGCTTTTGAGGCAGACGTGGATTTACGCTAAGACACAGTCGTGGCATCCGCATGAGTACTGTTTGCGGAAGGACTGGTCAGCAAGAATCGCCTTCGATGACGTAGTAATGTACATACGGCAACACGGCTACAAGGAGAGGTTCGGGCGTCGCCTTTACACCTACTGCAACTTCGACGGCTATAGATATTGGACAATGGGTTCGCCACTTTGCGACACCATCCTAATAAACAGGGCGAGAAATGCAGAGTCTTGATGTAGACATTCAGGGACCTTACGGCTGGCCAAAGTTCGAGGGGAGCCTAACCAGTCTGCCAGCCATTCCCGGAGTCTATCTGATGACGTTCGAGTATCGGGATGGCTTCTTACCATACGGATTTGGGATTACCCGTCGCCCCTTGCGAAAGCGCTTTCTCGAACATACGCGCAAGTACGTCACCGGCAACTACAACATTCTCGATTAGAAGGTGCTCAACAAGGCATCCGAAAGGTGGTCTGGAAGGGCTGGGGCTGGCCCCCCGAGAAGCGTGCTGACTTCGAGGCAAGAAAGTCTGAAATTGTGTTCCTAGCGCAGCGCCAAATTTCGGCCACCCGCATTTTTGTCTTGAAATTGCCTACGACTGCGCGCTTGCTGGAAAGGATAGAGGGGACCCTTGGGAACCACTTCTATCAAAACCAAAGCACATTGTGTGATCGCGGAATGTTCCTCGCGCCCCGCTGGCAAACCGAAGATCCAATCCTTGTAACCCTTCGGTGCGGTAGCGTCTTGTATGAACTTCCCTCGCAAATCGAGATTTAGGAGACGGACGCTGGGTGCCCCACCCAAGCTTCTTTTGCTTGGGTGGGATGATTCGGAACTCCACGCCCAGCCGAAAACAATTCAACGACCATGATTTCCCACTCATTCGCAGTCAATACCCGTCTGCAACGAGCGGTTGCATTGATGCGCCCGACGCGAGCGCCGCAGGCGCGAAAGAGCGTAGCGCAGAGCGCAGAGCGTCACACTGGCCGTGATAATCTCAATGACGATTTGTCGTCGCGAGGCTAGGAATGTTTTTTCGCGGCATTCTATATGCAGTTGCGCTGCTGATCGGACTGGCGGTCTTCGCCAAGGTCCGCTCGCGCAGTGTGCGGCAAGCCGTTCTTCTTATCGGCAGCTACGCGCTCTATACCACTTGGGGGCTTTGGTTCGCCTGCGTGCTGCTCGCATCCGCAGCGATGAATTTTCTGTTCGGGCTGTGGCTGCGGCGGAAGCCTTCAGCGGTTGTCCTGTGGGCCGGAATCATATGCAACCTGCTCCTGCTCGGAAGCTTCAAGTATCTGCCTGGGTTCGCCGATTCCCTTCCCTTCGGCTCGCTGCAGAAGTTCGCGCACATCGCTCTGCCGCTGGGGATTTCGTTCTGGACCTTCCAGGCGATGAGCTACCTCTTGGACCTCTATCGCGGCGAAGAACTCGATCCATCGTTCGCGGAGTTCGCGCTGTACATGGCGTTCTTTCCGGTGGCGATCTCCGGGCCCATTTGCCGCCTGCCCGACATGCTGCCGCAGTTTCGCTCCGAGGAACCTGTGCAGCGCAGCAACATGGCGCGCGGGCTTTTCCGGATTGCGACCGGCGCGCTGATGATGCAGTTGGCCCAACTGCTGGGGCGCGGCATTCTGAACGGTGTCGGGATCAACGGTGGCTTTGATCACGTCACACGTTGGAGCGGGCCGGACGTGTGGTGTCTGGTCTTCGGATACGGTTTGCAACTCTTCCTCGACTTCGCCGGCTATTCGCACATCGCCATCGGAGCCGCGAAGATGCTGGGCTTCACCTTGCCGGAGAATTTCGCTCGTCCCTTCGCGTCCACGACGCCCTCGATCTTCTGGACGCGCTGGCACATGTCGCTGTCGTTCTGGATCCGCGACTACGTGTTCATTCCCCTGGCAACGTTACGGCGCGAGATCTGGTGGCGAAATCTGGCGCTCGTCATTTCGATGGTGCTGTTCGGCGTGTGGCACAAAGCCAGCCTGCTATTCGTGCTCTGGGGCTGTTATCACGGGATGCTTCTCGTCCTGCACCGCCAGGTACAGCAACTGCAACGAAGGTTTGGCTGGGAGCTGCGAGCTGCGCTTTGGACGCCGCTTTCGTGGCTCGCAACCATGGCTCTCATCAGTATGGGTTGGCTGTTCTTCCGGGCCAACTCCCTGCCGCAAGCCGGTCAGATGCTTACTGCGCTGTCGTCGCCTGCGACCTGTCTCACACACTTTCTTCCTCTAACGCTGTATCTGCTGGTCGCGGTTCTGGCGCTCGGATACGCGGCTGCGCTGCTGGTCATCGCGGCCCTGGATCGCTACTCGGAGCGCCTGGGAGCGACGGAAGCGAGGCCACGCTCGGAGGTCATTATGACCATCGTGCGCGACCGCTGGGTGTGGTTGGCGCCGTCGTATGCATTCGCGATGCTGATTGTGACTTGGCTGGTCACGCGCGCTCAAAGCGCGGGCGCATCGCCGTTTGTCTACCGTTTCTTCTGAGGTTACACGTGGAGCAACTGCTCAAAACGGAAACGAACACTTCCAGTCGCCAACAACCGTTATTTCGGCCTGCCCAGCCAGGAATACTGCCACGCAGCCGAGATGTTCTGGTAGTTGCCGCCGAATCGGACATAGGTGCCGGTGCTGTAGGCGAACTTCAGGGACTCGTGTTTAGTTATTGGAACCGAGAGGGTGCCTCCGATGCGGGAGCTTGTCAGATATGTGTTCGGGTTTTGTGCACCGTTCACACTTGTGCTCCCGCCGAACCAGAAATTGCCATCGAGCGAGGCCCACAGACGAGGGGACTTCTTAAAGTCGTAGCTCAGGTGGCCTTCAAAGGCCCCAATTGGACTTTGCGATTGGTATCTAGTGCCTGCATAGTACATGTTGCGCGACCAGAAGTCGGGATTGTTGGTAAAGAACCACACTCCGAGGTACCCATCCAATATCCATCTGCTCTTCCAGCGTTGGGAATAGCCAAATTCCGGTTTGAAGCCCCAGCGGTTGGTGCCCCAGTTGATCAGCTTGGTCGGATCGTACTGGCCTGTCGGAGCCGTCACCTTGAGACTGGCGCCCAGCAGTATCTTCTGTCTCCATTTTGCGAACTTCTGCGGCGGCATGGCCGGGCCGCCCTTGAGGTTTACGGAGATGCGATAGACCGAATCGAGAAGGCCGGAGCGGTAAAGGTGCTTCTCCGCGCCAATTACTGTCCCCTGGAAGTTTCCAAATGCGTAAGGCAACGAGGCGACGACGTTGGCCGAGCGGCCAAAGAAACTGAACGCGTGGTAGTAGCTGAAGATCGGTACGCTGTATGTTCCCGTAGCGCCGCTGATGGGGAGTGCGCCATAGTCAATGCTGCCGTCGTAGAAGTTGTACGTCAGAATAACCGCATTGGAATGAAGCGGAGTGATGACATAGGCTCGCGGAGAGAGGTCCTGCGCCCAACCGGAACCTATGAATACCCCGGCGACCATCACCAAGACCAAGTATCTCGAACGAACTACCATCTTTCCTACCTGTCGCCTCAACCTCACCGCGCGGCAAATCGTACGGCTAGTCTGCATGCCCGGCAAGCCGCCGGACGTTTGTGGCAGTCAACGGTTGCGGAAAGCGGCAGCGACACTACATTCTCAGAACAGAAAATGAAAGACTACCAGAACTCTCAGAGAAGGAAATATAACTTGCCAGGCAACGAGAGGGTTTAGCTGCGATCACCGAACCGCCGGGGTACGGAACCGCGGTTGGACGAGCGGAAACTCAAACAGGACGATGCCAGCCGCGAGCACTGCAATCCTGGCAGAGGACTTGGGTCAAGAATTCTCAATCTGGGGCGACAGCCCTGCTTTTTCTTCTACGAGAAGCATAGTATTTCGCCACCTTGTATTGACTTTCCAGAGCCGTCCAGATTAGATTTTCGTAGCCCAATTGCTCGATCCGAAATTGCTCAAACTGAAATCTGTCTGACACTTTTGCGTCGTGGGGCGCCAAAGGTGTGCGTAGAAACCCGCCTTGAAAAAATTAACCACTTGAGGAGAAAAATGAAGCCTTTGCGAATGCTTGGATTCGCTGCGGTCATCTTGTGCGCTGCAATCGCCAGCGCACAATCGCCGTGGCCGCCTCTCACCCCATTGCCCAGAATCGGGGCCGGCTCTGCGGGAATCGCCGGACCACAATCGCCGTGGCAACCTGTCAACAACGTACCCAACATCAGCGCCGGAGCTATCGCGCTGCTCACCGATGGCCGGGTCCTGGTGCAAGATAATAACGGCGATTCCACGAACTGGTGGACGCTAACTCCCGACATCAACGGCAACTATGCCAGTGGAACCTGGACCCAGGTCGCCTCTCTGCCGCCCACTTACGGCCCGCTCTACTTTGGTTCCGCGGTCCTGCCGGACGGCCGCTACATCATCGAGGGCGGCGAATACAACTTCGGATCCTCCGGCGGCTCCCGGGTCAAGCTGGGAGCGATTTACGACCCCATAGCTAATGCCTGGACGTCGGTCAACCCTCCGTCCGGCTGGACTCACATCGGCGACTCGCCCAGTGTGGTCCTGGCCAACGGAACCTACATGCAGAGCGATTGCTGCGACGAGGGACCATTCGCGGCTCTGCTCGATCCTAAGACGTTGACCTGGACCGCTACCGGTTCGGGCAAGTTCGACGTGTACGACGAGGAAGGCTTGACCTTGCTGCCCGGGGGAAAGGTGCTTGACGTGGATGCCTATGTCCTCAAGTACCAGGCCAGCGGCATGAACTATGAACTGTACGACCCGAGCGCGGGAACCTGGACGAGCCAGGGCAATACGCCTGTTCAGCTGTGGGACTCAGCTGCCAACTGCGGTGGAGCAGGTAAGGCCTCGTACGAGTTGGGGCCTGCGGTCTTGCGGCCCGACGGCACGGTTTTCGCCACTGGGGCCAACACCTGTGCCGCCGGTCACACGGCCATCTATACCGCGAGCAGTAATACCTGGGTTGCCGGTCCGGATTTTCCGAATGATCTCGACATTGCCGATGGTCCAGGTGCCCTGCTGCCCGACGGTAACGTGCTGGTGATGACCAGTCCGGGAATTTACCAGACCGGCGCTGTCTTCTTCGAGTGGGATGGAGCCAAATTGAATCAGGTCATGGCCCCGCCCAATGGCCCCAGTGACTCGTCCTACTACGGACACATGCTGGTGCTTCCTACGGGGCAGGTCCTGTTCACCGATTTCAGCAATGATGTTGAAATTTACACCTCAACGGGAACTCCTTACCCGGGCCTGCAGCCGACGGCGATACTAGGCACGGCCGTTCTCTCCCGTGGAAGTTCTTTCGTTCTTTTCGGTAGGAAATTCAATGGCGCCTCGCAAGCCAACGCTTACGGGGATGATTTCCAGGACGCCACCAACTACCCGATTGTGCGCATCACCAACGTCGCCACAGGCCACGTTTTCTACTGCCGCACCCACGATCACAACACCATGGCGGTTGGGTATAATGGCCCCGCCTACACCCATCTCGACATCCCCGCCAACATGGAAACCGGTCAAAGCTACCTCGAGGTGGTGGCTAACGGAATTGCCTCGCAGAAGTACATGGTCGGGATCAATTAGAAGAAAGCGGCAGCAGACCGTGCTGCAACTGAACCGCGCCGCCTTCCTGATCGGAGGGCGGCGCAAACTGAAGGAGAATAATGAAGCGTTTGCGAGTACCCGGACTTGCCACGGTCGTGCTGTTGGCTGCCGTAGGTATTGCCACCGCACAATCGTGGCAGCCCTTAACTCACCAACCCAACTTTACAGCCGGATCGGCTCTATTGCTCACCGACGGCACGGTAATGGTGCATCATGAAGACGCCAATGACGGGTACTCAGAGTGGTACAAGCTGACCCCCGACATTAACGGCAGCTACGTCAACGGCACATGGTCCCAGATGGCTTCCCTGGCGTCGGACTACGGCCCACTCTTCTTTGCTTCTGCCGTGCTGCCCGACGGCCGACTGATCGTCGAAGGCGGAGAACAGAATTTCGCCAACTATGTCTGGACCAGCATGGGCGCCATCTACGACCCGCTGGCCAATGTCTGGACGCCCGTGAATCCGCCGAGCGGTTGGGGCACGATTGGCGACGCGTCGAGCGTGGTCCTTTCCAACGGAACCTTCATGTTGGCCAATTGCTGCACCGAGCAGCAGGCACTCCTGAATGCGTCCACCCTCACGTGGACTCCGACCGGTTCGGGCAAGTTCGACGAGAACGACGAGGAAGGGTGGAACTTGCTTCCCGGGGGGAAGGTGCTGACGGTAGATGCCTACGTCAATATGTTCAACCAGAACGGCACGAACTCCGAAATCTACGATCCCAGCAGCGGTTCCTGGACAAGCGCCGGCAGCACGATCGTGCAACTCTGGGATTCACACGGCTCCTATGAAGTTGGTCCCGCAGTGTTGCGGCCCGATGGCACGGTCTTCGCCACCGGAGCGAACGGCGCCGGGGCCGGCCATACCTCCATCTACAACGTGAATACGGGTACTTGGACGCCGGGTCCGGATTTCCCTGACGGTCTTGACATTGCCGATGGGCCAGCTGCGCTGCTGCCCGACGGCAACGTCTTGATGATGACCAGCCCGGGGATCTTCAATAACGGTTCCGTCTTCTTCGAGTGGGATGGAACCAATCTGAACCAGGTTCCGGGCGTCCCCAACAGCGCTCAGGATTCGTCTTGGTACGGACACATGCTGGTGCTTCCGACGGGACAGATCCTGTTCACCGACTACAGCAAAGACGTTGAGATCTACACCTCTCCGGGAAGCCCGTACCCCGGCTTGCAGCCGACGGCGATACTGAGCGCGGCGGTTCTGGCCCGTGGCAGTTCGTTCGTTCTTTTCGGCAGGAAATTCAATGGCGCCTCGCAAGCGGTGGCTTACGGCGATGATTACCAGGCCGCCACTAACTACCCCATCGTGCGGATTACCAACGTCGCCACGGGGCACGTTTTTTATTGCCGCACCCACGGGCACAATACTATGGCAGTTGGATATAACGGTCCCGCCTACACCCATCTTGACATCCCTGCCAACATGGAAACCGGCCAAAGCTACCTGGAGGTGGTTGCTAACGGCATCGCTTCGCAGAAGTACATGATCGGAATACAGTAGGAAAATCGCAGCAGATCTTTACTGTGAACTGAACGGCGCCACTTCCCTGACGGGAACGTGGCGTTTTTTTTTGTGCAGATTGTGCGGATTCGCAGCCGGATTATTTGCCTGTAGAACCGAATCCCTTGACGCCGCGCGCAGCATCGCTCAGTTCGCCCTCAACAACCTCACTTGCCAGAAATGGATGCTCCAACAACTGCGCGATCTTGTCGCCTTTGCGAATAAAGTATGGTTCGTCACCAAGGTTCTCCATGAGCACGATGATCTCGCCGCGGTAGCCAGCGTCAATTACTCCCGCGTTACACACCAGGCGCTTCCGCGCAAGCCCGGAGCGCGTCTTCACGATGCCGCCCGCGGTGGGCACGAACTCGATCGCGATGCCGGTGTGAACTCCTGCGGCGCCGCGCGCAGCAATGGTGAGGTCTTCGCAGGAGTAGAGATCGTAGCCGATGTCTTCTCCAGGATGAGCGACGGTTGGCAAAACGGCGTCAGGCGAAAGCCTCTTCACTTTGAGCATGGCTACATTACCGGCGGCACGGTGATTCCCATCACGCCCAGCAGGCTTATCAGTTCGCGGCGGACAACAGCGGCCGTTGCCAGCAGAAACATCTTCCGCCCTTCATCGGCTTCCGTGAGGATGTGGTGACGGTGATAGAAGTTATTGAACTGTTGCGCAAGTTGGAAAGCGTGTTTGGCCGCGAAGGCAGGCTCAGTGGTCGCGATGCACTGCTCGACAACAAACGAGGTCTTCCCTGCCAACAACCATAGCTCCCAGATTTCAGTGCCGCTGTCGTCCGCGAAATAGCGCAAGTAGTCCACGTCGGCGGCAAGCGCCTGCTCCGGTTCTATGCCGGCCTTGCGGAAGATGTTGGTCGCGCGCACTACGGCATACTGCGCGTAAGGACCGGTTTCACCTTCAAATGCCAACGCCTCCTTGAAATCGAAGGCGATGACCGATTGCTTGGTGAACTTCAGCATGAAGTAACGCAGCGCGCCGATAGCGATTTGCTCGCTGATACTCGCGCGCTCATGCTCGTCGCGGTCGGCATGTCGGCTGTCTACTTCCTTCTTCGCGGCCTTGATCAGGGCATCGAGCAGGTCATCTGCCTTAACGCCGAACCCTTTGCGTCCCGAAACCTCGATGTACGACTTACCACGGTCCTCCTCTTCGATCTCATAGCCAAGTTCCATGGCGCAGCGCGGCGTGAGCGCGACCATCTCGTAGGAAAAGTGTGTGTAGTGTGCAGCCTGCTCCGTGTAGCCGAGCAGCCGAATGGCCTCGACAACCGTGTTCTGCGGATCGCTCTGCCGCGAGTCGATCACGTTGTAGATGGCTGACACGCCTCCGAAATGCGGATGGTCGGCTTCGCCCTGCTCGGCAGAGATCCACACATCATGCCCTTTGGGATAGCGGTAGAACCTGCGATAACCGAAGTCGCGCCCGAGGAGACCGAACTTCCACAGGTGATAAGCGATGTCTTTGCCGACGTACCCAACCGTGCCGTTGGAGCGGACGATGACCTTCGCGTCTTCGTCTGTTTCGCCTTCGGTTGTGTCGGCGCCGGGACGCGTCATCACCCAGCAGCCCTTGTTCTTGCCTTCGTTTTCGAAGTAGAGCACGCCGGTTTTCTTGAGCTGCTCAAAGGCGGCATCCCAGAATTTCAGGTGCAGGATTTCGCTTTCGCGGGTGAGCAGGTCGTAATCGATGCCGAGGCGGTCGAGGGTGCGCAGGTGGCAATGGACAATGGCGGTGGCGACCACCTCCGCCATTTGCGCGGCTTCGCCGTGG
>Ga0074045_10004440_pt1 | contig 12423 bp, 13 predicted proteins | sample BogForMeECP23OM2_FD_94442 | JGI IMG/M metagenome (GOLD analysis project Ga0074045, IMG submission 94442) | Bog forest soil microbial communities from Calvert Island, British Columbia, Canada - Bog Forest MetaG ECP23OM2 | ecosystem: Environmental > Terrestrial > Soil > Wetlands ...
AGGGCACCGACGATTTACTGGAAACCTACGAGCGCATTCGTGCGCGGCCCAATCCGCAACTGAAGATGCTCGGCGTGGTCATCACGCTGTTCGACAAGCGCACGAATATTTCCCGCGACACCCATGGACAAATTCGCAGCGTCTTTGGAGAGGTTCTGTTCAAGACCAAGATCAGCAAAAACGTGCGCCTAGAAGAAAGTCCCGCGTACAAAGAAACTATTTTGACATTTGCGCCCAAATCACCTGGGGCGGTGGAGTACAAAAAGCTCGCAGCGGAGGTCGTACAACGTGTTGAAGAAAGCCGGGTTGCCCGTCACGCTGAAGATGCGGCATGACGCACACTACGTAGAGTCACTGACCAGCTATAGCGGAGCCGCCGTGGGACGGATGATCCCCGTCGACCAGATCCGGCCAAATCCGGAGCAGCCGCGCAAGGCCCTGGGAGATTTGCGCGAGTTGACCGCGTCCATCCAGGAAAAAGGCGTGCTGGAACCGCTGCTGGTTCGCTACATACCGCGCGAGGATTGCTACCACATTATTTCCGGCGAGCGCCGCTACCACGCATCGCGCGCCGCAGGAATCCGCGAAGTGCCTTGCATCGAGAAGATGGCCGACGACGCGGAAACCCTGGAAATCGCGCTGATTGAAAATATGCAACGGAAAGATTTGACCCCGTTTGAAGAAGCCGATGGGCTTGATCGCCTGATGAATCAGTTTGAATATACCCACGAGGACATGGCCAAGAAGATCGGCAAGGCGCGGTCCTCGGTCTCGGAAACGCTGACGCTCCGAAATATTACGGAGGCGGTGCGGAAGAGGTGCCTGGAAACAGGCGTGACCAGCAAATCAGTGCTGTTGCAGATTGCCAAGCAACCCACCGAGCGCAAGATGTTCGAGATGCTGGCAAAGATCCTGCAAGGCGGATTGACGCGAGACGAAGCGCGGCGCGAACGTCGCGAAGAGAGCACCGCGCCGGCCAAGCCGCAGCCCTTCATTTTTCAGTATGAGCCGGAGAACGAGGCTTTCCGCTTCCGCATGCAATTCAAGAAGAGCCATGTGTCTCGCGATGAGTTGATCCGCACCCTGCGCGAAATCTTGGCGCAACTGGAAGGCACGTCAGAAGCCGATTCCACCGCCGCCTGACATGTAGTGGCCGACCTTCAGGTCGGTTCTTTCGCTCGCCGGTTTTTTCGCTAGCGCGTGTTTTTGAGTCTGTCATCCTGAGCGCAGCGAAGAACCTCAACTTAAACCTTGTTTGCTTCTTAAAATGTAGCGCTGGCTTTCATGCCAGCCCTGGTTTCCTGCAGTTCACCTTTTCCTTTCAGGGGTGACGCGGTTGCTCCTTCTTTGCAGGGACTGCCTTCTGAGGCGGTCCCTCTGCGCGCCCAGCGATTTGCTGCGTGTATAATTTGGACGCATGCTGGAACTGACGCAAAGACAAATGCAAATGCTGGAACACTTGTTCATGGCGGGTTTCCGGCCCATTGCCATTCCACCCTACGAGAATGCGTTATGCGTGCACCGCGGCGAGTGCGCAGCCGTGCTGGCTCCGGTGGAAAATGGCGGCTTGCGATTGCTCGCGCCCGCAACTTTTTTGGTGGAAGGGAATTTGAGCGTCCGTCTGAAGAAATCGGCCGGTGATGTGTTTGTGTGGAAGAAGAAAGAGATTCCCGCCACCGCAGATCGACTGAAGCAACTGGACGAGTTCCGCATGGCGCTGGTGGAGATCCTGGAGATGCCGGCGCAGCAGTGAGAGGGAGTCGCAGACAAAAATACTGACCTTCCCGGCCAAACTCACGTCGCCAGCTTTCTTTTCATAAGAAGCGCTTGCTTACGGAAAACAGGGTGGAGACGCAAGCTTCAGAGTAATGGTGACGAGTTTGTCCGTCGATGATTTCCACGTTTTCGACGGTCTGGGATACAAACGCTTTGGCGGTGACCGAAACCGCGTACGTTGCCCGCCGGCAGGGAAGCGAACTCAAATGTTCCATTGGTTCGTTCCCGTCCCGAGCGCCATGTCGAGACGAAACACGGCGACCGATGCACCGGGCAGGATAGCACCCACGGGATCGAAGACGACGCCGCTGAGACCCGTCTTGGTTGTGCCGCCGGCCGTCCGGACGCCGAGCAGGCACAGGATGAAAAGGCCAAAGACGAAGGCGGCACCTCGGATCGAGATGGGCACGTGGCGAGTATAACCATTCCCGCAACCGGCGAATCATTGGCATTCACACGGAGAAAGCTCGTATTGTTTGCATAACCGTCGGCCGGCGGGCAGACTCAAATAGCTGCGTAATTCCATTCTGGAGCGCGGCTGCCTGATGTTCGCGATGTTCTGAGTAAAATGCGGCCGCTACATGAGGATATGAAAAACTACGACATGACTTGTGTAGGAGCCGGTCCTACAGGCTTGGCATGCGCGATGGAAGCGAAACGCGCCGGCATGCATCCGCTGGTAATTGATAAGGGCTGCTTGTGTAATTCGATTTACCACTACCCGGTGAATATGGTGTTCTTCACCACGCCCGAATTGCTGGAAATTGGCGATCTGCCGATGGTCTGCGGCGGTGAAAAGCCCACACGGACGGAGGCGCTGAAGTATTACCGCAAGGCCGCAGACCATTATCAACTGGAGTTACGCTTGTTTGAACGAGTGCTGCGTGTCGAGGGACACGACGGAGCATTTGTAGTGGTAGCGGAAACGCAGGACGGGCAGGAAACGCGCTACAGCTGCAAGAAACTAGTCGTGGCAACGGGCTACTACGATTTGCCGAATGAGCTGGGTGTGCCGGGCGAGCACCTGCCCAATGTCAGCCATTACTACACGGAGCCGCATGAATTCTGGGAACAGGATGTAGCGGTGATTGGTGGAAAGAACTCGGCGGCAGAAACGGCGCTGGATCTATTTCGAAACGGCGCGCGCGTCACATTGTTGGTTCGCAGTGCGCATCTGGGTGCTTCGCTGAAATACTGGGTGAAGCCCGACATTGAGAATCGCATCAAAGCTGGCCAGATCAAGGCGATCTTTAACTGCAAGATCAAGGAGTTCACCAGGGAAGGCGTCCTGATCGAGGAAGGGAAGGAGACAAGGTTACTCGCGGTGAAACACGTGTTTGCTCTCACCGGCTATCACCCGGATTTCGCCTTCATTGAAAGCCTGGGCGTGCGCTTGGACAAAGACACCCGCAAACCGGAGCTGAACCCCGAAACTCTGGAAAGCAATGTGAAAGGCATTTACCTCGCCGGAGTAGTAATCGGCGGCCGCCACACCGGAGAAATCTTTATCGAAAATGGCAGGTTCCATGGCAAGCAAATCGTCGAAGCCATGAAAAAAGTCCTGAGCCATCAGTGAGCCTTCCGACACCCTTGGTAGGGACCGACCTTTAGGTCGGTTCTTTTTCATGTTCCCGAGGACTCCCGTGCTGTCATCCGGAGCGAAGCGAGGGATCTGATTTCCTCCGACCCGTCCCAGCCGACGTTTGCGGCACCGCAACCGGGTTTGTTAAACTGGCTATCTATGGCATCGCTCATCCGGGAAGTTGGGGAAACCACGATCGCGCTGGTCAAGGGCTTCGGCGTGACGTTCAAGAATATGCTGCGCAAGACGGTGACGGAGAACTATCCGCACCAGCCGGTGAATTTCCAACCGCGCTACCGCGGCATTCACGTGTTGCACCGTGACGAGTGCGGCTTGGAAAAGTGCGTAGGATGCTTCCTGTGCGCCGCCGCATGCCCCTCGAATTGCATCTACATCGAAGCGGCCGAAAACACCGAAGCGACCCGCATCTCCGCAGGAGAGCGCTACGCCAAGGTCTATAACATCGACTATTCGCGCTGCATTTTCTGCGGGTATTGCGTCGAAGCCTGCCCCACCGATGCCATCACGCACGGACACGGATTTGAACTCGCAACCTACGACATCAATTCACTGGTCTACCGGAAAGAGCAAATGCTCGAGAGCACAGGTGGCAAGCCGCCAGCCGGTTCCTTGTCGCAAATCAGCCACGAATAGAAATTAGATCTAGATAGGATCGACAAAAGGCGCTCCGGCGATGCCGGGGCGTTTTTTCTTGCTCCAAACCGCCACAAACCGAAACACAAGATGACCACCCGGGTTGAGCGCAGCACGGGTGGGCCATGAATTCTGTGTCCTCTAATAACTATAAAACGGCCAAGACGTAAGTTGGCGAGGTGCCAAGTGGACAGACTGGGCGAAGGCCCTGTGGAACAGACAACGAACACGGCAAAGCAATGCGGCTAGACAAGAGCGGCGAGCGCGAGTCCAGCGGTCCAAGAAGGCTATCGAGCGGCGGAGAACACAGAGAATAGCAAAGACAATAAGGTGGAGAACCCTCATATTTCAGCTAACGGTGCCCGGAGGGATACCCGCGGAACACTTCGGATGGCGGCGTAAAGCGCCTCTACATCGCCAAGGCTTCACCCACGCGCAGCAGTTTGTTCGATTCAGCGCTCGCGACGCGGGTGTTGGTGGTGAAACGGTAGAAGTGGTCGAAGCGCTCGCGGGGCGACCATGCCGGCAACGTCGATTCGCGAAGCTGCGTGAAGCGCTTCTGGAACCCGTCCAGGTTGACGCCGGTGAACGGATCCCGCGGCGGCACAGGGCAACGCGCGCACGGATTGCTGCCCTCAAACGCCACGTCTCCGATGCGGAATCGCACTACGCTTCGCTCATCTTCGCCGAACAAACAGTCTTCCCAGAACGCCGGCACCCCGTCGATTTCAAGCGATGCGCGGAAGCGGTGCCGCACGTCGTCAACCGTCAGCCCGGGAAACCATTCGCAAACCGCTTGCAGCGACGCCGTCGAAACAATGGTGGGGCCGTTGGCAATGGTGTCGTCGGGGAAGCCATCCGCCGAGTAGCGCACGATGATCTGTTGCTCGAAGAACACGCTGAACCACTCTGCCGCATCCTCGTGCGCAGCAGGGAAGTCGAACGTGCGAATGGGGATCTGCCGGCGGTCGCCCGGGACAGACAGCGTCACGCTGCGAAGATCGTGCGAGAAGTTGGCGCGAATCAGGTGAATCGCGGGAGTGCGCTTGCCATTCACCCAGCGGCCGTCGACGGAATAGAGCGCCCAGGCGCGGTCCAGCGCCAGTCCGCCGGAAGGCCCAATGTGCCATTCCGCAACACTGAACGGGTCCAGCGACTTGATGGGGTGCAGGCGAATGTTAGCCAGACGCGCAGCGACGTGAGTGTTCACACGAAAAGTCTAGCAGAGCAAAGTTCAGAAGTTGTTAGGATTCGCGGAGAGAACAAGCTCAGCTCCGCTGGAGAAGCAGCGGACTAACTGCCCGCGGCAGCCGCCATCACGTGGTATGCGTGGCGCTCCTCCGAGGGATCTGCCTGAACCAAATTGGACTTGCGCCAGCTTTCGATGGCTTGCGTAGTACTAAGCAATGAGGTCGTTTGAATGCAAGCGACGGCGCCCCCTGTTGAGAACGCGACGGCGATGGACGAAGAAGATACACTCTCGGGAAATTCAGAGATCACCAGGAGGTCATAGTTTCCGGCCGTGAAGAAGGTTGCATGAATGGTCCCGCCAAGGTTCTCAATGGGAACGCGGATGGGGTCGAAGCGATTCTGGGGGTTGCGAACAACGCTGTTCCAAGCATCTGTGGTGTAGCTGATTTGATGGCAGAAATAAGGCATCTGACCCTCCTGAGCCAGTAGGGGCGGCATGGGGGTCAGGCTAATATGCACGCGAGAGTTGTAGCCGTCAAGATAAAAACGTACATATGACAAAAAGATTAACGCGGTAACGTACACGCGTAGTGCATTGGGGTAGCGCGTCCGTGAAATGTGGGCCAAACAGCGTTAGTGGCCCGCTGACGTGCCCGAAGCCGCTTCGGATGTAATGGATTTGTAGCCGCATGTACCGGCTTTGCGCAGCGCGCTTCGACCGCTTGAGCAGCTGTCAGCAACGGAGCGGTCTGAATATTGGAGACAGCACCACCGGTAGCAAAGGCTATGGCGATGGCCGCCGCCGCGAGGATGTCTGGAAATTCGGTGATGGAATACGTCGAAAGGACCAACGCGAAGAACGAGGTATGCATCTTGCCGCCGAGCTTCTCAATGGGACCGTGCCAGCGCTTCCAGTCGCGATCCTGAGGATTCTGCATGAGACGCGCCCAGGCCAGACGTGGTTTACCTTTGGACTGGGCTCCCGTCTGCCTTCAATGGTAGCGCTGGCTTTCCATCAGCGGGGAACGCGACGATGCCCTGCGCCTAGCCCACGGCGGCGACGTCCTTGCAGGGCGTAGTCCGCGCTACAAAGCCGCCAACCTTGTGCGCAACTTCAACCACCTCAGGAATCCCCCCGCCCATATCTGGACGAAAGACCTCATGTGGTGAGCAATAGGGACGTCGGGGGCGTTTATCCCACAGAGAACAGAGGAAGCCCTTGACACTGCGTCCTATAAGTTATATTATGTTAACTAATAAATCAGCCTGACTTCTATCCCTCTTTTGAACCCGAATCCTGCCCCGTATTGTTTTGTGGGGAGGCCTTCCCTGTCAGCGGCCGTTTCCAGCGCTCGGCTGGCTACTGACGCGTTACTTCTTCGTCGCACCACCGCTCTTCAGCTGCGCCACTTCATAATCCAAATATTGCTGCACCATCCGAGGGTCCGCCCCCACAATCCGCCGACCATTCACAAACACCGTCGGCGTACTCCGCACCTCCAGCAAATTCCCGTTGGCGATGCTGGCATCAATCGCCTGCGTGGTTTCCGGCGCACTCATGCAAGCTTTAAACACTTCCGGGTTCAGCCCAGCCCTGCTCGCGAAGTCCATCGCCTTGTCATACACGTTCGACGCCGAGATCACATCCTGGTTGTCGTAGATCGAGTCATACATCTTCCAGAACGCCTTGGGATCCTGCTGGTACGCGCATCGCCCCGCCAAAGCCGCCGTCCTCGCCCACGGATGGATCGTGTCCAGCGGGTAGTCCTTGAAGATCACCTTCACCTGCGGATAGTTGGGCAGCAGCCCGCGCAGCGAGTCGTGCAGGTTGCGGCACACCGGGCACTCAAAGTCCGAATACTCCACCAGCGTGATCGGCGCGTTCGGGTTCCCGAGCACCGGTGAGTTGCTCGTCTGAATCTTCTTCATCGTGTCGGCCAGTGGATCGGTCGTCAGGTCGTTGATCTCCCCGCGGATCAGGTATCGGCCATCCTTGGTGATGTACATCTTGATCTTTTCCGTGCTGTCCGGGGTTTTCACTTCGATGGCGGACTCCAGGATCCCGGAGTTGGCAAACTCCGTGGGCGCGCCAACGGTAATTTTGATTTCCGGCCCCAGAGCGTAGTAGCTCCGCAAAAAAGCCTCGATGCTCTTCTGCGTTTGCGACGCCGCTTGTTGTCCCGCACACACTCTCGCCGTCACCAGCACCACCGCAACCGCGATAACTTTTCTAAGGGTTCTGTTCTTCACGCTAACCTCATCGAGTTTAAGGAATGAATCTCTGCGCAATCGGAAACGGCCTGCCAAAACCAAAAGCTCGCGAAGTAATCTTCAACCCAGGCGCGGCTTGCTTGCGTTTGTACTCGTTTCGGTCCACCAGCATCCCTATCTCGCGCACCAACTTCAAGCTGTAGCCCAGCTCCGTCGCGATCTGTTCGGGCGCCTTCACTTCTTCGATATACGCCTTCAGGATGCGGTCCAGCACCTCATACGGCGGAAGGGAATCCGTGTCCTTCTGATCCGGCCGCAACTCCGCGGAAGGCGGCTTGGCGATGGTCGAGTGGGGAATCAGTTCCCTTTCACGATTGATGTATTCCGCCAGCTCGTAGACCATCATCTTCGGCACGTCGGAAATCACCGCAAGCCCGCCCGCCATGTCGCCATACAACGTGCAATACCCTACCGCGTTTTCCGATTTGTTTCCCGTGCTCAGTACCATCGATCCAAATTTGTTGGAGAGCGCCATCAGATAATTCCCGCGGATGCGCGCCTGAATGTTCTCTTCCGTAGCGTCGGGTTTGCGATCGCCAAATAAAGGTGTCAGCACCTCGCTATACGATTCGAACACCTCGGAGATAGGCACGGACAGAAATTCAATCCCCAGATTGTGTGCCAGCGCGTTTGCGTCCGTTTTGCTTCCCTCCGACGAGTACGGTCCCGGCATCGACACGCCAAGCACATTCGACGCGCCCAGCGCCGCAACCGCAATTGACGCAACCACCGCGGAGTCCACGCCTCCACTGAGCCCCACAATCGCCTTGGAGAACAGGCACTTTCGCACATAATCCCGCGTGCCCGTCACCAGCGCCTCGTACGCATACGCAATCTCATCGTCGGGTTGTTCGTGGATGTCGCCCTCGCCCGTGACGGTGTCGAACAGCACCACGTCTTCCTCAAACGCCCTGGCCTGCGCGCCAATCCTGCCGTCAGGTGTAATCGCGATGCTCGCTCCATCGAAGATCAGCGAATCGTCGCCCCCTACCTGGTTGACGTATACGATCGGCCGTCGGTGGTGTCTCGCCAGCGACCTCAGCATTTGCAGCCGCAGCGTGCGCTTGTCGATCGTGTACGGTGAAGCCGAAATATTCAGCAGGATGCTGGTTCCCTGCGCCACCAGCTCCGTCACCGGATCGCGCGCGTACAGCGGGTTCGCCCAGAACGTTTTGTCGTTCCACACGTCTTCGCAGATGGTGATGCCCAGCTGCTCGCGGTCCAGTCCGTAAACATATTGCCGCTCGCCGGGCTGAAAGTACCTCGACTCATCGAACACGTCGTAAGTGGGCAGCAGCATCTTGCTCTGCTCAAACACCACCCGCCCTTCATCGATCAGCGCCGCTTTATTCGCAATCGACTTCCCTGCCCGGTCTTGTTCCACACGCCCGGCATATCCGACGATCGCCGGCAGCGGCATTTGCATCGCAACGCACTTTAGCGTCTCGTGATTGCGTTCGATAAACGCAGGACGCTCCAGAAGATCCAGTGGCAGGTATCCGCAAATGCACAGCTCCGAAAACACGGCAAGGTCCGCGCCACGCTGCTTGGCCTGCGAAGCTAGGCTCACAATGCGCGCTGCATTCCCCTCAAAATCGCCTACCGTTGGATTGAATTGGGCGAGAGCTATTTTCATTCGGTTTGCAGTTTAGAATACGAAGCCAGCCAATAGAATGCAAATCAGCTAAGCCTGTGTAGCGGCCGCCTTCTGCCTGCCCGCCGCAGGAGGGAGATGGGCGAGTCGCTGGCTTTTATGCCAGCCGTGCCCTTCATTCAGGTTTTGGGTGGCGCAACGTGGGTCTTGGGGTCGCTTTTCCGTCGCAAAATCGACCACCCATAGTGTTTTCTCTTCCCACGTGGGCTCCTCTGTGCTCTCTGTGTGCTCGGTGGTGAACCACTGCGGTGAATCACTGGCCTCACCGGATTGGTGTCCTGATTGCATCTGGATCTAGGCACCCCCAGCGGCACTCCGCTGCACGAAACTGACCGCGTCGCTCAATCCAAACGCCTCCAACATCTTCCCCTGCACACTCGCGCAAAGCGCATTGATCTCGTCGACGCCAATGCTTGCCGGACTCACGCGATACCGCAACTCCCTCTGCCCCGCAGGCGTTTCCACGATGCGCAACACCGCGTCTGCCACTTCCTGCGCATTTCCTGCCGTACTTGTCAGCGCGGCCCCCACCTTGTCCGCAATCTGGTTCGCGGCGCCGTACGTGTCCGTGCGCGCCTTGTCCGCAGCGATCACAAAATTCCCGAACACCGCCGTCTGATACGCGCCCGGCTCCACGATCGACGATTCAATTCCCTGCCCAGCCAATTCGTAGTGGTACGCCTCCCCAAGCGCCTCCATCGCAAATTTTGTCGCGCAATAAAATCCAAAGCCCGGGATTACCAACCGCCCCGCGCCGCTGCTGATGTGCAGCAGCAATCCGCCCCGTCGCCGCCGCATGTACGGAAGCACCGCGCGATCCACTCGCACGCAGCCAAAGAAATTCGTATTCATGATCTGTTGCGCTTGTTCCGTGGTGGCGGCTTCCATCAAACCGCTGATGCCATAACCGGCATTGTTGATCGCCACGTCGATCCGCCCCGCTTGCTCCACAGCCGTGCGCACCGCCTGCTCCACCGAAACGTCGTCCGTAACATCCATCTCCAGCACATGCACCGGCAGCGACTCTTTCTTAGCCAGTTCCCGTATCTCGCCGGCATTCGTCGCGTTGCGTCCCGCCGGATCCCGCATCGTCGCAAACACCGTATGCCCGTGCCGCGCCAGCGTCTCAGCCATCAACCTGCCAAATCCCGTGCTCGATCCAGTAATCAGCACAACTTGCTTGGAATCCATAACACCCTCCAAAGACCGCTATAGTGAACTCGCCGAGGCCCAGAAGCAAAGAGGGCTCGAAAAGAGAACGTCAAGTTTATGAAGAAGCAGGCTTGCCACGAACCGCCAGCTATTGGCGTGAAGCAACCAGCAGATGCACTCGACCGATCATCTTCCAGAGTTTAAGGGCAGCAAGGCTAGCGCGAGGGGAATCTGCATGGCAGGTAGGAGAATCGAAAGCTCGGCCTTACTCACTGGACTATCGACTGCCTCGACACAATTGGGAGTGGCGAGTTCGACACCGCAAGCGGCGGCAAGCCGCCGCACTTCACAAGAAAAAGGGCCCTTGGACGAATCCAGGAGCCCCGAAGATCGTACCGTCTATCTTCGCAATTACACGCTGAACGAGCTACCGCAGCCGCAGGTGCTCTTCACGTTCGGATTGTTGAACTTGAAGCCCGCGCCCTCGAGCGTTTCCACGTAATCGATTTCGACGCCATCCAGATACATCGAGCTCATCTGGTCAACCGCCACCTTCAGTCCGTCGAAATCCGCCACTTCATCCGTCTCGTTCGTTTGGTTCTCAAATGCCATGTGGTACTGAAAACCCGAGCAGCCTCCGCCCACGACGGCAACTCGCAGCGCCGTGGGGGCGGGATTTTGCATGCTCATGATTTCCTTCACCTTTGTAGCCGCTACTGGCGTCAGGTTAATCATAGATCGAATGGCCTCCATCGCGGGCCGTGCCGCGAGAATCTCTGCAAACCCAGTATAACATAGCCTAACAAGAGAAAAAGTTCACGCGTTTCGCACCAATTACTTCCCTGCTGCCCGCCTCAACGCGCTTGCATCAGGACCGGCTTTCGTACAATCTAAGCCTTAGTCCTTTAGAATAGATGCACTTATGCGACACACCGTTACGTTGTTGCCTGGCGAAGGAATTGGTCCCGAAGTTGCCGCTGCCACCCAGCGCGTTTTGCAAGCTTCCGGCGTGCAAATCGACTGGGAAGACCTCGACGCGCGCGCCTTAAACACCGACAAGAGCACGGTACGCGGCGAGGTACTGAACACCGCCGCGATTGACTCGGTGCGGCGAAACCGCGTCGCCCTCAAAGGCCCCATGGCCACCGCGATTGCCGGCGGCGCGCCCAGCGTGAACGTCGCTCTGCGCAAAAGCCTCGATCTCTACGCCAATCTCCGCCCGGTGAAAAACTTGCCCGGAGTCAAATCCCACTTCGATGGTGTTGACGTCGTCATCGTACGCGAAAATACCGAGGATTTGTACTCCGGCCTCGAGCACGAAGTCGTGCCCGGCGTGGTCGAGAGCCTCAAGATCATCACCGAAAAGGCCTCGACGCGCATCGCCCGCTTCGCCTTCGACTATGCCAAGAAACACGACCGCAAGAAAATCCACGCCATCCATAAAGCCAACATCATGAAGCTCGGCGATGGGCTGTTTCTGCGCTCCTGCCGCGCGGTAGCGGAACAATTCCCGGGAATCGAGTACCGGGAATTGATCGTCGATAACGCCTGCATGCAAATGGTCATCAACCCCGACCAGTTCGATGTCCTGCTGCTCCCCAATCTCTATGGCGACGTCATGAGCGATCTCGCCGCAGGGCTGGTAGGTGGCCTGGGTGTAGTTCCAAGCGGAAATATTGGCGAGGATGCCGCGATTTTCGAGGCGGTCCACGGAACAGCCCCAGACATCGCAGGCAAAGGTCTCGCAAATCCCACCGCCCTGCTGATGAGCTCGATCCTGATGCTTCAGCACCTGGGCGAAACATCAGCAGCCAGCAGAATCGAGCAAGCCCTAATCAAAGTCTACAAACAGGGCCAGCACGTCACTCGCGACGTAGGCGGCACCGCCTCCACCCAACAATTCACCGACGCCGTAATCGCCGTCCTGCCTCCCGCCTAGCCTCGAGCCATCTGCAGGTTTCTTGGAGTGCTGCGGCGAGTCTCCGCTTTTCCACCCGGAGTGCTGATCACACCGAACGTCCTAGCCCGAAGTTCCGCGAGGTTCGAGAAAGTATTCTGCTGATTTCCGAAGGGATAGCGCAAAATTCACCTTCCGGTTACTGGGAACATCCGAACCAATTCGTAGGCTCGGGCCTGCACCGGC
>Ga0074045_10004441_pt1 | contig 12420 bp, 9 predicted proteins | sample BogForMeECP23OM2_FD_94442 | JGI IMG/M metagenome (GOLD analysis project Ga0074045, IMG submission 94442) | Bog forest soil microbial communities from Calvert Island, British Columbia, Canada - Bog Forest MetaG ECP23OM2 | ecosystem: Environmental > Terrestrial > Soil > Wetlands ...
CCAGGTTGATAAGGCCGGAAACGCTTTCGATTTTCTGCGCACGGCAAGCGGTCAGCAAGCCGACGCCGCCGAAGGTTACCGCTCCGAGCGCGCCGAGCAGGACGACCGAGAGGATCGATCCCTGGACTCGCATGTGAAAGACGAGCACGCCGAAGCCCAACAGCAGTCCTACTTCAATCACCATCAGAACCAAACGGCTGCTGGTCAGGGCCAGAAGGAAATCGCTGCGCCGCATGGGCGTGGCGACAAAGCGCTTCAGCAGTTTGCGTTGCCGCATTTCCACCAGCGCGAAGCCCACTCCCCACATGCCCGAGTTCATCAGGTTCATCCCCAGCAGTCCCGGGATGAGGAAGTCAATGTAGCGCGATCCGGGTTCGCTGGAGGATTGGGAGGAAGTGGTGATGGCATCTTTGCGCCCGGCGGCGGCCTGGAGCGCGCCGTCAATTTCGACGCGGGAAAGCACACTTTCCGGGCGCGCGGGATCGTAGTAATAAGTGTAGCTGCCGTCGGGATTCAATTCCATCGCGAGGTCGAACTTGCCGAAGTGGAAGCCTTTGAGCGCCGCATCGCGATCGAGCACTGTGGCCCGAATGGTTGAATCTTTGTTCGGCGAGCTTTTAGCCGAACTCTGAAGCATGGCCAGCGTTTTCTCGGCGCCCGCGCCATCGATCACGACCACCGATGTGATGTCCGCTGGCTTGTTGCGAAACGCGATACCCAGGCCCGCCGCGAGCAACAGCGGAAAGACGAAAACCCAGAATACGACTTCCGGCTCGCGCTTGAGTTCGAGTATGCGGGCCCAGAGCAGATGACGATATCCAGACCAGCGGCCGTTGCGGCGTACGGGTTCAATGGGCGGCGGCGGCTGATTTTTATCAGCGTAGAGCTTGGGCGCGTTGGTCTCGGTCGTTGCCATTCAGTCTTCTCGCAGGTGGCGTCCGGTGAGCTGTACAAAAACATCCTCGAGGCTGGCCTGGCGCGTGCTGAGGTGTTCGAGTTGACGCCCCTCCTTAGTCACCGCATCCAGCAGAGCAGGAATGGTAAGATGCGGCTCGCGGACACTCAGGCACACCGTCGAATCTTCGCGACGCACGGACTCCACGCCGGGCAGCGATCGCCAGCAGTCGAGGTAGTCGTCGCTAGCGTCGCCGTTCTTATTCGCTTGGAACTCCACCACGTGATGGCCGCCCAGTCGGTCGATAAGGTCCGAGGGTGTGCCCTCGGCGATGATCACGCCATGATCGACAATGGCCAGTCGGTCGCAGAGGCGTTCCGCCTCGTCCATGTAATGCGTAGTGAGCAGCACGGTGCCGCCTTTTTTCTGAAAGGCGCGGATGATGTCCCAGAGTTGCCGGCGGCTTTGGGGATCGAGTCCCGTGGTGGGCTCGTCGAGAAAGAGAATGCGCGGATTGCCCACCAAAGCAGTGGCGACGGCCAAGCGCTGCTTCTGTCCCCCGGAAAGTTTGCCGACCCAGGCGTCCGCTTTCTCTGTAAGTTGAAGTTCTTCGAGGATGTCAGCAGCCGGCCGCGGTTCGCTGTAGAAGCTGGCAAAAAGTTCGATGGTTTCGCGGACGTTGAGTTTTTCCGACAGTCGCGTTTCCTGCAGCGAGATACCGATCCATTCGCGCAACTGGCGCGGATTGTCGTTCCACGTGTGGCCGAAGATGCGAACTTCTCCCGAAGTAGGTGCGAGCAGGCCTTCGAGGATTTCGATGGTCGTGGTCTTCCCTGCTCCATTCGGGCCGAGCAGCCCGAAGCACTCGCCGGCCTCTATGTGCAAGCTGAGGCCGCGGACGGCTTCGACCTTGCCGTCGTAGGTCTTGCGCAGGTTGCTGCATTCAACTGTTGTCGCTATGGTCGAGCCCACGAAGGCATTCTAAATCAGCTCTACTGGTCAGAATGTGAATGGCTTGTAACCGGCATCGGCGCCTCGCCTTTGGCATTGCGCCACAGGATCGCATTCAGCTTCCTGGCATCGACCGCATCCGGCCTGGAGAAGTCCATCTGCGACGATTCTTTCGCACCCGCCGCTCTCTTGTCGTTCACTGCGTAAATTAGACCGTTGCGCAGATTCTTATCGTCGGCCCGATAGGACGCCTGCGTCCCCGCGCCGGAGAACAACGGCGCCATCAGTGGCGCGTGCGCGTCGAACAGATTCATCGGCGGAAGGCCGAGCAGAGCTTCCATGGTGTGGATCATGCTGACGGTGGTGTAGAAGTTATGGTCGACAAACGGTTGCGCCGCTCGCGGCGAATACTTGCTGATGACGAAAGCGATCGACCGATGCGCGTCGACATGGTCGGCCCCGTCCTGCGCGTCGTCTTCCACCACGAAGATGGCGGTGTCGTCCCAGTAGGGGCTGTGGGAAACGGCATCAACAACGCGGCCGAGCGCCAGGTCATTGTCAGCAACCGAGGCATTCGGAGTAGGCTTGCCGGCGCGCGTGCCCCCTGTATGGTCGTCCGGCAAGTAGAGCAGCGTAAATTGCGGAAGTTCCTTGGCGGTTCCCTTGGCGTTCACAAACTCATCAAACTCGCGCAAGAATTCGTCAGCCCGCAGTTGGTCAGGATAGTCGGTTCGGAAGTCGGGAAACTGCGGATCGTAGTGGTCGCGCAGCGCGGCTTTGGTGGGACGCATGCGCTTAAACAGCGGAATCGCCCAAGGCCAGGGACTCGGCCCGCCGCGCGGGTTGCCCACATTCGCCGGCAGGGGCTCACCTTTGTTGATTTCTGAAGCCGGGCACGTAGCCGTCGAGGGAAACGGCGTCCCTTCCTTTGGCGACCCCACCTTTGGCGACTTCGCGTTTTCGCTCTTGCACCACACCGCGGCGATGAATTCTCCGTAGATGCGATAAATGAGACCTTTTCTCGCGAGGTTATCCCAGAGGAAGCCGGTAGCGGGATCGTCGACGTCGGGGATGCCCTGTTCGAGCGGAAATTCTTCGGCCACGCTGCCGCCGGAATCATAGGTGCGCTCTTTGCTGCGATAACCGATGGGCCACGTCTTCTCGTTGTAGTCACTGGTGGTAGAGGCGGTTGACCAGAGGTGCCCGTCGCCGGAAACTTCTCCGCTGTCGTAGAAGTTGTCGAGCACTCCAAACTGCAAGGCCAGTTTGTGCTGGTTGGGAGTAATGTCGGCGCCATACATGGTGAGCGATGGATCGCCGTCGCCAGCGGGCAGGTCGCCAAGGATCTGGTCGTAGGTGCGATTTTCTTTCAGCACGTAGATCACGTGGCGTATGGGATTCGTTCCGCCAGCAAATTCGAACTTGCCCCCGTCGGAGTTGACGAGATTGTCCTCTTCAACTTGGTGCGTGTAGGCGGCCAGATTCTTGTCGATGTCAGAGAGGCTTAGGCGCTGGATGGAGCCACCGATTAGCGTTGGAATATACGGATGCTCTTTCCTTTTGCGCTCGCCTTTCAGCGTGCCCAGCGTGTTGTTGGGACCGCTGCCTTCTCCTTTGGCGGTGGCGATGAGCAGGTCGTCCCCGGCGATGGCAAGCGCGCTAGGGTACCAGTCGGTTGCGATGTAACCGAGGGGAAGGATGGGGCCGGGCGGGCCTGAAACGGGGCAGTTTTGAGTGCATTCTCGCAAATCCAAATCTATGATCCCAAACACAGCGATCGCGTCGAGCGCCCCGGCAGCGGCGAACAGATATTTTCCGTCAGGCGAGACAGCGATGGCCTGGAGAACAGACCCGGGGTCCTTTCGGAGCATAGATCCGTAGTACCTGTCGCTGGCGCGATAGGTGAAAACGCTCCCGGATTTCACCTGGATCGCAGCCACGGCGTCAGCGTTTGCAAAAGTGACGTACAGTGTCTCCTCGTTCGGGCTTAAAGCCATTGCGGTCGGGTGCCCACTGGGAGCGACAGCGTCGTGAGGATTTATTACATCAATCCAGCGCGTCACCCCGCCTGTCTCAAGATTCAATTCCGCAATCGACGAAGTGTTCCATAGGCTGACCCAAGCTTTGGTTCCGCCCTTATTGGCGATCACCGTGTAGGGATACGCCGCAGGAATGTAGCGGCTGCGGCTGAGGTCGAACGACTGCAGGATTTTTCCGGAGCTCGCGTCGAGCACGATGGCATTGTCGGAAAGATTATTGGCGATGAGCAGCTGGTCGCCCTTCGCTCCGGGCAACACGGCGAATCCAGCCGGATACGGCAGCGCGGTTCCCTCGGGAGTCTTGCGCAAGCCGAATGCGACTTCTTTCCCTTCGGCAATTTTCTGCGGTGCGATCTTGATGAAGCGCTCAGGAGTAACTTGTCCATCCGCGAACTTGTAGACCGCGATGCCGTTGCCCGTGCTCTTCGACTTCTCGCCAGTGGGGTCCGTGATCGAGCCCATCGAGGCATAAAGATGCTTGCCGTCACTCGAGAATGCGAGACCGATGAAATAGCTTTGCCGCGTGGAATAGTCGTCGCTCAAGCGGTTGTCGGGAAAGTCGCGCAGTTGGTTGTGGCTGAGATCGAGAATGGCGATCGATTGGCGCGCCCAGCTTTCCTGCGTGCCGTATCCCTGATTGAGCAACGCCGCGTAATGGCCGTCGGGGCTAACGGCGATGGTCGCGGGAAAGCTGTTGGTGCGGGCAAGGTAGCCGGGGACGGGGAGGGTCAGGCTCTTGCTCGTCGGAAGATTGATGCGGCGCGAGCGGTCGGCGGCGCGTGCCACCACGAATACGACGAGCAGCACGGAAAGAGCAAAGAGGGAAACAATGGCGATCTTTTTCACGTAGTTTTTCACCGGGAAAGGCCTCGCGAGGTTTGTACCATCCACGCGGGAAACTAGGCAACTGCTGGACAACTCAAGGGAATTTCCGGATGTGTTTCGCGGAAACCGCGCCTTACTGTCAGCGAAGCCCGAGCAGAACGGCAACATACTGCCGCACTTTGTTGACTAACTCAGGCTCAGCCTTGGAGTGTAACTTCGCTTTGCGCCCAGCCCAATCCATGCTCTTCAACTGATCCACCAGGACGGCTCCATCTACCTGGTCCACGGTGACGGGCATAGCGAATGGGTAGGGTTTGCGCTTGCTCGTGAGCGGACAAACCACGGCGAGGCCGCTGGCTCGGTTATAGCGCTGATCGGTAAGCACCAATGCGGGCCGCCGCTTGGCCTGTTCGTGGCCAACTTGCGGATCGAAATCCATCATCACAATGTCGCCAGCTTCCGGAACAAACGCAGTCACCGTGTCACCATTCGATAACTTCCTTCCCTACCTCTGCGCCGGCTGATATCTCGGCGTAGCGGTTCTCGGCAGTGATCTGCGAAACCAGCTGCGCCAGCGTGGGAATTTTGGTGGCGCGGCGCAGTTCGACGCGGCCTTCGGCAGCTTCGATCTCCAGCGAATCGCCTTCCTTCAGTCTGGCTTCCTCAACCACAGGCTTGGGAATGCGCACGGCAAGGCTGTTGCCCCATTTCACCATCTGCGTCTTCATAAATAGAAGATCTCCCCCATAATCTACAGTGTAGCACCATGTATCTACATTGTCGATACTCTGGAAGAGTCCTGCACAAACGCTCTGAATCGCCCGTTTCTACTTCGTCCCCACCAAATGGACTTCCGACACTGGCGGCCCAGTGTGTGACTTTTTCACCCCCATCAACTCAACCGCCTTCGCGGCAATGTGTTCGGCGGAGACTTCGAACTCCTTGATTAACTCCCAGGGAGCCCCCGAGTCTCCAAAGCGGTCTTTGACTCCGATGGCGCCGGTGATGATAGGTATGCCGTAGAGCTCGGGTGACTGTGTGATAGCGCTCGCGACCGGCCACGCCAGCGCGCCGATCTGGTGCTCTTCGGCGGTCAGGACGACGCTAGTATCGCGCGCGGCTCGCACAATGGCTTCGGTGTCGAGTGGCTTGAGCGTGTGCAGGTTGAGGACGCGGGCCTCGTAGCCGAAATCCTGCTTCAGGATCCACGCGGCGCGCATCGCTTCGGGCACCATGGGGCCGCAGGCGACGATGGTTAGGTCCTCACCCTCGTCGCGGTATTCGGATTCGAGTTTCGTCTCAAACGCATCGATGAAGGTCGCGGCCTCGCCACGCAATCGAATCACGTTGGCTTTGCCGAAGACGAATGGCGTCTCCTCGTCGGTGACGATCGGCGTCGCTTCGCGCGCGAAGCGGATGTACTTCGGGCCGACGTGTTTGAGCAGCAGGTAGTCGGTGGCCTTGCGGGTTTCGATGATGTCGCAGGGGACAACCACGTTCATGTTGGGCAATCCGCACATGGCGAACAGATCTTCGAGGGCTTGATGAGTGGCGCCGTCAGGGCCAACGCTGACTCCGCCGTGGGCTCCGGCAATCAGGACGTTGAAGTTTCCGTAGCAGATCGACGTGCGGATCTGGTCAAGATTGCGCGCGGCGGCAAAGGTCGCGTAGGTGCCGAAAACAGGCAACTTCCCTTCTTTGGCGAGCCCCGCGGCAGCCGAAGTTGCGGATTGCTCGGCGATGCCCATGCTGATCCACCGCGACTTGCGCTCGGGCTTGCCGGCATAAAACTCACTGATGGTGATGGAGCCAGAAATATCCAGGCCGAAGCAGACGACACGAGGATCGTCGCCGTTGGCGGCCAGCGACTGTCCGAAGCCGAGGCGCGTGGGTGTCATCTGGACCTTCATGTTCTCGGCGGCATTCCACCAATAGTTGCGATGGAACTTGGGCATCTTGGCGTCAAGTTTGCGCTCGACCTCGGCTTGATATTGCCGCGCGTGGTCGAAGAGTTCCTCCACGGGAATCTGACCTTCCAGACCTAGCTCCTTCAAGGCTTTGTTTAGCTCTTCTACGTTGGGCGCTCTGCCGTGCCATCCGGCTACGTCTTCCATAAAGCTGACGCCTTTGCCTTTGACGGTGTCGGCAATAATGACGGTGGGTTTGCCCGATCCGGCTTTCGCCTTGGCATTCTCCAGCGCCTCGACGACCTGCTTCATGTCGTGTCCGTCGATAGTGAGCACGTTCCATCCGAAGCTGCGATATTTTTCTTCGAGCGGCTCGACGTTCATCACGTCTTTCACCCAGCCGTCAATCTGGAGGCGGTTGCGGTCGACGATAGCGATGAGGTTGTCGAGTTTGAAGTGGCCCGCTTCCATCGCAGCCTCCCAGATCTGACCTTCCTGCTGCTCGCCGTCTCCCATGATGCAGAAGACGTGGTGATTCTTCTTGTCTAGTCTCGCGGCGAGGGCGACGCCTACGGCGATGCTCAAACCCTGGCCGAGCGATCCGGTAGATACTTCAACGCCCGGCAATTTAAGCCAGTGCGGATGTCCCTGATACGGCGAATAGAGTTTGCGCAGCAGTGCGACATCTTCTTTCGGGCAGAAGCCAGCGAAGGCTAGACCCAGATAAAGGCTGGGCGCCTTATGACCAGTCGACCAGATGATGCGATCGCGGTCGGGCCAGTTGGGATTCTTGGGATCGTGATCGGCCACGCGAAGGTAGAGCGCGGCGGTGATGTCCATGATCGAGAGCGTGCCGCCGGCGTGTCCGGACGTGGCTGCGCACAGGGCAGCCAGGTCGTAGCCCCGCATCAATGCAGCCTGCTGCTTCAATTGGTCAATGGTGTAGGAACGCAGAACTTCGCCGGTGGTCGAATTCTGAATAGACATGGGGTGGCTCCTTCGCTTACGCCGCGCGTTGGACGACAATCCGGGCAGGGCAGGAAACGGCGCATAGGCTTACACAATGAGCGTAAGCGGGGCAGTCGCAACCATCAGTGAGCGCGATCACGCGTGGGGGTGACGAACAACAGAATTCCCGTCCGGCCGGTCGGTTTTTCACCGCCGAGAACGCAACCCCTGTGCAACCCCTGTGCAACCCTGTGTCCTCTGTGGTGATCGGCCTTAGAGCCTAACCACAGAGGACACGGGGTCCACAGGGGAAAACCTCAAGTCAATGCAGGCGATTACTGTCAGCGCGCCGATTTGAAGATCGCAAACACCGCGCCCTGCGGGTCGGCGATGATCGACATGCGGCCGACTCCTTCCACCGTCATGGGCGGCATATAGCGATTGGCGCCCATCCCTTTAGCCTTCGTTGCCGAAGCATCCACGTCGTCCACCAGGAAGTAGGCCAGCCAGTGCGGCGGCACTCCGGGCTGGCGGTGCTTTGAAGGCGGAACGCCTCCGATGAAATGCTCGCCGTTCTTAATGTGCAGATAGCCAGAAGGATCTTTGGGGTCGGCGGCCACCTGCCATCCGAAAACACCCGAGTAAAAGTCAGACGCGCGTTTCACGTCGGGCGTGCTCAGGTCAGCCCAGCACAGCGTGCCGTGGACGTTTGCGATTCCGATCCCGGTATCCTTCTTCACCTGCCAGACGCAGAAAGTCGCGCCGGTGGGATCCTGCACCACCGCCATCCGACCGGCATCCATCACGTCGAAAGCTGGGGCAAGAACTTTGCCGCCCAGTTGCTTCGCCTTTGCAGCAGCGGCGTCAGCGCTGTCGACCTTGATATAAATCATCCAGTGCGGAGGAACTCCGTGCGAGCGCTCCTCGGGACGCAGCGTGCATCCGGCCGCCGCATGGCGGCCCTGGAGCTTGAACATGGTGTAAAAATCGTTGGGACCCATCGGATTGTCATGCGCTTCCCACCCGAAAAGTGCGTTGTAAAAACTCTCGGCGGCGGGCTGGTCGGAGGTGTGGAGTTCAATCCAGCAGAAAGAGCCGGCGGGATGATTATCGATGTTGGTCATAGCCGCAAAAGTTTACACCAATTCTGGGTGGCCGGTCGTCGACGGGGGATTACGGCAAAGAAATTGAGCCACAGAGTTCCGCGGAATTTCTGCGAGATTGATGTCACTGCGCATTGCCCGAGCTGCCACCATCACCAAGCGATTGCATTCCCGCCTCCTTCGCGCTTGGCCCCCTGGAACGCCAGATTAGCCGCGACCATATCTTCCATAGCCACGCCCATCGCCTTATACACGGTAATCTCATCGTCGCTGCGGCGACCCGGCTTTCGACCAAGAGCGACGGCTCCCAGAGTCGCCCCCGTAGAGACGCCCAAGCCCGCAAGTTCGCTGCACCCAACCGGAGCTGGCTGAAAAGCATCGAGCGTCTCGACAAACAAGTGATGGGCCCTCGCCAGGTCCTTCGGCAGTTCTCCATTCGGAGGGTGATATCCAACCGAGGTCACATGGGTACCGGGCTTGACCCAATCAGAATCGATCACCGCCGCAGCCGAGTGGGTTGCCAGGCACACCACGTCCGACTCACGCACAGCCTTCTCTACGTCCGCGGCTGCACACGCAATCTTGCTCTGTGTGGCGAGCTTCTGCGCCTCTTCGAATCGCAATGAGCAAATGTTAATGCGCTCAAAATTCCGCACAAAAGGGAGCAGACGCAGGTGTTGGCATCCCTGGACGCCCGCACCGATCACCGTGGCGATCCGGGATCCGGCACGACTCAGCAGACGAACCGAAAGAGCCGCGGCGGCGGCGGTTCGAACCGCCGTAACGTACGTGCCGTCCATGATGCAGGAGGTTGCGCCGGTGTCAGGGTCGAACAGGTTAATCATGGCCAGGTGGTTCGGCAGGTTGATTTGCAGGTTGCCGTCGAAGACGTTGACGATCTTGACGGTCAGCTGCATGCCAGGCCGCCAGGCCGGCATCGTAAGCAGGAAGCCCTTCCCGGCAACCGAAAGCTGCGACCGCGGAGGGGATTGGACTTCTCCCAACTCGAGTCCTCGGAAACCGTCTTCAAGTGCATTGAGGAGCTCCCCAGGGTCGAGATACTTCTCCACCTCGTTCTCACTGAGGGTCATCACCTGACCGCGGCCTTTCTTGATTTCGAAGGCAGCTTTCCCCCGTTGTTTTTCGGCTTCGTTCATATGAGATTTCCGGTGAACTCAGCGCAGATTCTTCCCGACCCAGTCTTCAATTCGAACCAGCGCCTTGTTCAGATTCTCCAGCGAGTTCGCAACGCTGAAGCGAAGGTAGCCTTCTCCGTATCCGCCGAACGCGGTGCCGGAGAGGCATGCGACGCCCGCTTGTTCAAGCAACGCGTCGGCCAGTTTCTTCGAAGGCCATCCCGTCTTAGTAATGTTAGGGAAGGTGTAGAACGCGCCCTTCGGCACGAGGCAGGAGAAGCCTTTGATCTTGTTCAGCCCGGCGACGAAGACGTCGCGCCGGTGCTTGAACTCGGCGTTCATTCTGTCGACCGAGGACTGGTCGCCGCGCAGCGCTTCGATTCCAGCAACCTGCGTGAAGCTCGCGGTGCAGGAAGTTGAGTTAGTCCCAAGGCGCGCGATCTGTACCGCCAGATCAGGCCGCATGACGCCGTAACCCATGCGCCATCCCGTCATGGCGTAGGTTTTGGAGAAGCCGTCGAGCAGAATCGTGCGCTCCTTAAAACCTGGCACGCTCATGATGGAGAAGTCTTCGCCTTCGTAGACGAGGCGGCTGTAGATTTCGTCTGAGAGCACCATGATATTGCGGTCGCCAATGGCCTCGGCAATCTCGAAAATGTCTCTCCGGGTAAGCGTGCCGCCAGTCGGATTGTGCGGTGAGTTCAGGATGATCAACCTGGTGCGATCAGTAATCAGCGATGCCAATTCCTTGACGTCGACGGAAAAGTCGCGCTCTTCGCGCAGCGGAATCGCGATCGCGCGTCCCCCAACATAGTTGATCATCGACTCGTAGATGGGAAATCCGGGATTGGGATAAATAACTTCATCTCCCTCATCAATCAATGCCAGGATCGTGAAGAAAATAATTGGCTTACCGCCTGGGACAACAACAACCTCTTCGCTCGAAACCGGAACATCGCGGGTGCGGCTGACATAGTCTGCAATCGCCCGGCGCAGTTCGGGCAGGCCGGCGGAAGGTCCGTAATGGGTCCATCCCTTATGAAGCGCATCGACGCCGGCCTGGATGACGTTGGCGGGCGTATCAAAGTCGGGCTCGCCAATTTCCAGGTGAACGATCTCTTTGCCCTGTTTTTCGAGTTCGCGGGCGCGGTTCAGGACTTCAAAGGCAGTTTCAGTGCCAAGCCGCGACATCCGGCCGGCGAGACGCAATTCGAGCTGAGTTGTAGTGGGCATAGCGGCGGATGAAATTATAGCGCTTTGGCAAGCAGAATTCCCCTGTGAAACCCTGTGTTCCCTGTGGTTAAGATCGAAAGCGGACGACCACAGCGAACACAGAGGCTCACAAGGGAGAGCTATTCCGAAATGGTGCTCTCTTCGCTCTGCGCTCGCAGCACGCGATCCACGGAATACGGCGCGCGCTGGGCGGGCTCATGATAATGGCGCACCTGCATCTCTCCAAGCAAGCCGACGGCGAGCATGTTCAGACCCGCCAGCAATAGGACGGCTGAAAACATCATCAGCGGTCCATGCTGGTACATGATGTCGATCTGGGGGTGCAGGAGCTTCTCCAGAATCAACCAGCCGGAGATGCAGCAGCCCGTCAGAATGCTGAACATCCCCACCGTGCCGAAGAAGTGCAACGGCCGCGAAAGATATTTGAGCAGGAAGCGGATGGTAATAAGGTCGAAGAAAACGCGGAAGGTGCGCGAAATTCCGTAATGCGAAACACCGCGTTCCCGGACTATGTTCTTGATCGGAACTTCGACGATCGACGCGCCATACCACGAGGCCAGTGCCGGGATGAAGCGGTGAAACTCTCCGTAGAGTGGAATCTGTCCCAGGATTTCGCGCCTGTAAGCCTTAAAAGTTGTGCCAAAGTCGTGGATGTCAACGCCGCTCAGTTTCGCCATGAGCCAGTTGGCGCAGCGCGAAGGAATGCGCCGCAGCCAGAAATTATCGACGCGATTCTTGCGCCATCCGCTGACAATGTCGTAACCCTCGGCAATCTTCTCCAGGAACAGAGGGATATCGGCAGGATCGTGTTGCAAGTCGCCGTCCATGGCGATGATGTATTCCCCGCGGGCATGGTCAAATCCAGCAGCCAGGCCGGCGGTCTGACCAAAGTTGCGGCGCAGTTTCACCACCGTCACGCGGCTGTCGACAGCCGCAATCTCACGCAGCAAAGAAAACGTCCCGTCGATCGAGCCGTCATCGACCAGCACCATCTCGAACGTCTCGCCGCTCGCTTCCATCACCGACTTAAGCCGCGCGTACAGGTCGGTGACGTTTTCCTGTTCGTTGTGGAGCGGGACGACGATTGAGTACTTGAGCACGATACCCTAGATTATACGGCAGCGAGCCACCCCCTTCGAAGTGATTTGTATGGGACCTGGGTACGGCGGTTCAGACACTTCGGTCGTGCCGCAGAATCTTAAGCTGGATGACTTCTATGAGATCAGGGTGCGCATTCGAAATGTGGTCGGTGGGCTATGCGCAATCGGGATAGGGGGGACAGTCGCCCGTCCTCCCCTCCCACACCACCGTACATGCGGGTCCGCATACGGCGGTTCGGCGGGTTGAGCTAGGTGTGAAGTAGCCAGGCTTTCTGCATAGTGC
>Ga0074045_10004442_pt1 | contig 12419 bp, 15 predicted proteins | sample BogForMeECP23OM2_FD_94442 | JGI IMG/M metagenome (GOLD analysis project Ga0074045, IMG submission 94442) | Bog forest soil microbial communities from Calvert Island, British Columbia, Canada - Bog Forest MetaG ECP23OM2 | ecosystem: Environmental > Terrestrial > Soil > Wetlands ...
AAGCTACCCTTCCGTATTACTACTTCCAAATAGCTCCGTCCGACTTGCATGTGTTAGGCACGCCGCCAGCGTTCGTTCTGAGCCAGGATCAAACTCTCAAAAGTTTTCCTTATACTCAAATTCTGCTCAAAGCTTGTAGTTGTTCACCACGCACGTATTTAGCGATTTTCAAAGAACGAGTTAGAAGAATATCCTAAATTAAAAACTTTTGTCAAGCATTCTTTTAAATTTTGACGTCTTAAAGTTTACCTAATATCAAAGCCAATCAATCAACTTTATTAAGAGCCGTCAGGCTCACAGAAAGACTTCGCTTGGGTCATTTAATGTGTTACGCCCGGCGACATCTAGTTAAGTGGAAGAGCCTTGGCCTTGCACCTCTCACCTTCTCTTCTATTGAAAAGTCCTGGCACTTCTTTGATTCTTTGTCAATCAGCAGATTGCTCATCGAGCTGTGGAAGTTAATGCAGACCTGCCTGACAAGCAAACTCGGTCAGTCCATGAAAACCCTTGCAATTATGGCTCCGTATTAAGTTTGCATGACCCAAACGCCTCTACTGCCAAGCATATCCTCTGCCCCGCATGCAGAAATCTTCGCATGACACACGATTGCACGCAGATGAACACAGGGATTGGCATTGCTCCGAGTCTTGAGACTTCTCCTGGTCTGTTTTATTCGGATTATGCCATCCCACAGCCCGGTAGTCGGCAACTTGTCCCCCTGATATAGCGTGGCCACATCCAGTCAACAAAAGTATGATCCCCAACCCTATAATTGTTTTCATTCTTTTACCTCGCTTCGAGATCTTAGCCACATTACTGCTCCAAAACTATTAACCTATATTACAACAACTATAATAACTTGAGTTTGCACAAACTGAAACAGTGGATGCCGGTCAACATCAGAGAGGGCAGGAAGGTCCGACCCTCAATGGAAGACTAAGTTTACAAGATGGTGCAATGAGGTTGACAAATATGTGGGGGGAAGTGTTATTTTATCATACTTTTTGGGCGATTAGCTCAGTGGGAGAGCGCTTCCTTCACACGGAAGAGGTCGCTGGTTCAATCCCAGCATCGCCTACCACAAAAATCAAAGCTCTTTTCGTAAAAATACTGATCTAGACCCGATAAAAAAATCACTTTCCCGCCACAATTTCCTGAAAACTTTGAGCCTTCCGAATATTGTCATACGTCTCGGACGTTTTTATATAGCTCCAATTATTATAGCCTTTTGCTACAGCCTTTCTTAACCATCGGCAAGCTTCGATGACATCTTTTTTTGCTGCAAACAATTCGGCCATACTATTTAATGCATAAATATTGCTAGGATTGAGTTGAAGTGCCTCTTCTATATCTCTCTCGGCCTCTGTATATTTCCCCATCAGTATAAGATTGAATCCTCGATTATTGTAGGCCATATCGTTCTTTGGATTTAATTCAATAGCCTTGTCATAATCAGTCGTGGCCAGGTCGTACTGTCCTTTTTTTTGATAGGCATTGCCCCGGTTGATATAGGCCAAATCAAAGACTGGATTTAATTCAATAGCTAAATTGTAATCGACAATGGAAAGATCGTATAGTCCTTTTTTTTGATAGGCATTCCCCCGATTATTGTACGCCCTGTAATCTCGTGGATTTACCCTAATTGCTTTGCTGTAAGAGGCAATTGCATGTTCATATTTCTCTTTTCTGCCCATCTGCGCTCCATATTGCGATCGTTGCCCACAGGTTAAAATACTGACTAAAACTATTAAGTACACCCCTACATTTTTTTTGGCAACCTTTTCAGGCTTTTTTATTTTAGCAAAAATTGCAAATTCAAGCTATTATTTATGCATATACTCTAACCACTACCCAACCTCTTAATCCTTTTAAGCAGTGAAATTGATAATTTTCGCTTGATAGCACATTTGATTATAGAGTTAAAATATGATGGTGAAGATAGGCTAGGATGCCCCGGATAACGATGTTAGGGTCACAATAGTTTTTTCAAAGCCACGGCTAGCAAAGGCAGTACAAAGAAACGCCACTCTATCATATTGAGGAGCTCGGATTGGGCCCTAAAACACGCATAGTAAGGCCAACATGTCAGCTTACAAGCTTTGCGCATATTCAGGCATAAAGTTGAAATTTATATGGCTATAGAAGCATTCCAGCGACGCTCAGGTCGTCTTTAAGATGTTTTGCTTTACATTATCATAGGAAAAATGACTTTACAGGACTTCAACACTGTCTGGCCCATCCTCAAAAGGCAAGTAAATACATTACGCCTACCATGGCTTGAGGGTGTGGCATCTTCGGGAAAAGACCCTTTTAGGATACTTATATCCTGTATTCTGAGCCTAAGAACACAAGACAAGGTAACAGAAGATGCCTGCGTTCGGCTTTTCAACCTGGCACATACCCCCGAAGGGTTGTCGTCACTACCTGTTGAACAGATAGAAGAGGCCATTTATCCAGTTGGATTTTACAGGGTAAAGGCTAAAAGAATTAAAAAAATTAGCAGAGAAATTGTTACTCAATTTGACAGTATGGTGCCTGATACCATTGAAAAACTTCTAGAATTTAAAGGAGTAGGCCGAAAAACAGCAAACCTCGTAGTAACCCTTGGCTTCGACAAGCTCGGAATCTGTGTTGATACCCATGTGCACAGAATCTTCAACAGATGGGGCATTTTAAAGACACGTACCCCCATCCAGACTGAATTTGCCTTGAGAGAGATATTGCCCGAAAGATATTGGAAAGATGTTAATGGTGTAATCGTAGCCTTTGGACAGGGCATTTGCAGACCAATCTCTCCTCGATGCTCACAATGTGACATTAGGGACTACTGTAATCGGGTTGGAGTCGTTTCGAAAAGCTGAAAGAATAATAGCTTATCGAGCGTCGTACAGCGGAAGCTCACTGGTAGTTGTCTTGCCATCAGCATTAGAGGTCTTTGATAGTTGACCAACTGATTCTGTCACGCGATTTTTTGACCTCGCGATACTCTCTCTTAACTCTTACGACGACTCCGCCGACACATGACCGTCAAAACATGGCGCCAGAGAAAAATCTTTCTTTTCAGAATTTCCAAGAGTGAACGAAGATTTATTCGAATCCAAATCGAGTGTGAGGGAAAACAGAAGTGCAACGGACAAGTCGCGCATATCTTGCCCGGCGAGATTAGCCTAAGGACGGACGATTGTCATGCCCGTTAGCCAAAACCCGTTTTGCTTAGGCTAAGCGCCTGTCCAATAGCCGGGATAAAATCTTTTTTCCTCGAAAGAACGTTTGGCAGGACACACGTATCTTTTTGCACTTTCACATTGAATGCCTTCTCCACAATCCAAGATTCGCCTCTCAGGAGGACACGTTCCTGTTTTGAACTCAAAGGATTTGTCACGAGTAAGACCACAAGGTCATAGCCGTTTGTTGATCTTAAACGCTCGAGTTCTGAGAGAAGTTCCTCTTCCATGAGATCGACCTCTTCACAATCCAGAACCATCATCTGGCTGACTCCGAACTTCTTGCCGCCGATAATAAATTCTTTGAAGTCCGCAGCAATAAGTTCCGCGGCAGCCTTACCCTGAATGTTTATGCTGGCATGCAGGAGTTCTTTCCCATACTTTTTTATTGAGACTCCTGCCAATTCTGACAAACGTTCAGCGGTTTGGCGATCCCGCTCCGTAGTGGTGGATAGGGTCAACATAAGCGTATCAGAGAGGATCCCAGATAGGAGCAAACCTGCAATCTCCTCCGGTATGCGAATCTGGTAAAGGAACATGACGCCTGCAACGACCGTGCAAGTGCTTCCGACAGGGTCATTGTACACAAAGATAGGCGCTATAGTTGAGATATCGCCAACTCGATGATGATCGATGATCTCTAGAATTTCTGCTTCCTCTATCCCGTCGACAGCCTGCGAGATTTCATTGTGATCAACGAGGATGGCTCTCTTTCGCACTGGACTGAGCAGGTCTGTTCTTGTAACAAAACCAATCAGACGATTATCTCTATCTACGATAACTATGGATCGATACTCTGATTCCAGTATGTTCTTAATTAGAATCGAGATGGGTGTAAAGAGCCCTGCCGTAGCATTCGCAGTTGACATGATCGTTTCAACGGGCACAGACATGGTTATTAACTGCAAGGTCGCAAACGCATTGTGAGGTGAAGACAGAAGCAAAGTCCCCTTCTCTTCGGCTGCAGAGACAATATCATTACCAAGAGGCAAATTTTCCACCACAATGAGCGCGGAACAACCGGCATGTATGAGATCTATCTGGATGTCGTGCTGGTCTCCTATGATCACTATATCCCCTGGACGAACCTTGTTCAGAATGGTTCCCTTCTGCATCGTAGCAGTAAAAATTCTGCCGGTTAGCTTGTCAACCTTTCGGCTATTGCCAATGACTCGGCAGTTAAGAGTCTGCACCAGTATATCAATACCAATCGCGTCTTGTTTCAGATCACTAAAGCCGACGCTATCCATATAATGTTGTGCTATATCCTTTAGACCGACAATCCCAGCGAGGCGCCCGCTTTCATCCACAACAGGGACGGAGCGCACGTTGTTTTTTCTCATCAGGAGAGCAAGAGCCTGCACAGAATCATGCGTACGAATAAAAACCGGTTTTTTTATCTCGAGGTCGCTCACGGTTGCTACCAAGGTCTCTATCTCATTGGGCACAGGGACTCCAAACCTTTCAAGCACGAATCGCGTCTCCTCGTTAATTCTCCCGGCTCTTGCCGGGGTAAAGAGATATCGCTTGTCTGTGAGGTTCTTGAAGTGTGCATAAGCGATAGCAGAACAGACGGAATCTGTATCAGGATTCGTGTGCCCAATAACATAGACAATGTGTTGGCCCTCAGCATTCATCGGCATCAGCATATTCTATAGAAAGACCTCTCGTCTGTATGTTAATGAGTTCATGGTCACCTCGCTCCATCCCGTCAATTTCTCGATTGTGGAAGCAAATAGCATCTGAGCGCGATTACTACTCAAGCAAAAGGAGGAGCTCATTGGGCAGCCCCTCCTTTCTGGAATACGGCGGTTTTACTCTGCCAATTGTTACACAGACCTATCTTTTTTGTTTTCACCGATTATTTCTTTATCATCATTGGACATAGCTTTCTTAAATTCCCTGATACTTCTGCCGATTGCCCCACCCATCTCTCCAAGTTTGCCTGGACCAACTATTATTAATGCAACGATGAGTACTAAAACGAGATGCATTGGTTGAAAAAGATTTCCAAACATGCCATATCCCCCCTTTTCACTTATTGCTTTAATCTACTCTATTTTGAGTTATTTTACAACTCATCTTGGAAAGGACATTGGTTCAATGCCCGATGTGACATCCTTCGACCATTAAGCAGCAGCTATAGTGGCGGCTTCCCGCGAATGCGTGGAAACCCTGACATGAACACGGCACAAGTCCAGAGCGCTCCACGGGGAAGCAACAGGGTCAGGCAATTTGGGCCTACCCGGTGACATCCATGTTTCCAGTGAGGCTTCATTGCGTAATTTATGATCTCTCCAATCCAGTATCATGCTCCACTATTGTTGGACGCCGACAGATCGCAGTTATACCACTTCTCATTTCTGAATAACGCCATTTGTCTATTCCCCGCCTTCCGCACCTTACCGCTGCCGTCAAACTCCTCCTCAGAAGTCCCCCTGCCAGCACCCTCCTGAAGCATATCCCCTTATTGCACGCCATATACCGGGTGTAGTGCTGGACTCTGCCCTGAAGCCAATAGTGAAACTTCCTCCTGAGGTGTTCAGCCGCTCCTAAAAACATGGACAACTATTCCACACGTCATTCAAACGGTACTAATGACGATTCGCATGCCGGAATCGCGCCGGCAACAAGCGGTATGATCACAGAGGGTGCCGTGCCCCTCGGTCGGTGACCTTCTGGATCCCGTAAACCATCAGGACCACTTGTGCGCTGCATGCGCTACTTGGCCTTACGCGAAAAAGCTGCCACTTGCTCCACACATGCCTCCCTCGATTCCTTACAGGTACAGGAAGGGTGACCTGAAGCTGACTCGGCATCCTTTTCACTAAAGCCCTGTGCCCTCCGACCTATCGCTAAGGCTGCCCCCATGATGCGCGGACATCCCATAGCGGAACGAAAACTTCTCCCGTCCAATCACGGAACTGTACGCTGGGGATTCCTCTTGTAACTCTATCCCCGCATCAAAAGCCCGCGCTGCGATTGCACTGTGAATAAGACGGTATCCAAACGATGAAAGCATCCTGGCATGCCGCGTGCCTTGTTTCTCTAACGCAGCCTTTTCCTTTTTGAAGTCCAGCTCCTCAATGATAATGGGTTTTCCTCTATTGATGGCTATTGCCATGAGTTGTTTCACTGCTCATCCTCTCGAAATCGGCGAGACCTGAGCTTTTTCTTTTCTGCAACGATAGCCTTATCAGCCAGCATCTTTTCCCTCGCCTTTTTGGAGCGTTTCCTCTTTTGGCGGCGGATCTTCTCTCTCCTCTGCATCTCTTCGCTTGCCTGACCCTTTATCATCTGCTCAATCTTTCTCGTGAGAAGAAGCCTCGCGTGATAGCGGTTGAGAGACTGAGACCGTTCTTTCTGACATTTGACTTCGATGCCTGTTGGCAAATGTTTCAGATAGACGCACGTCGACGTTTTATTCACCTTCTGTCCCCCCTTGCCACTGGAACGGACAAAGGATTCTCTTATATCTTCCTCATGGATTTCAAGAACCTCCATTCTTTCCCTAAGCGCCTGTTCTTTTAATGGATTAACGGAGAAGAGCCCCATGTTTCATACCGCCATCTTTAGTGACTTCTGACATGTTGTAAAAGACTACCTCAAACGCCTTGTCAATCTATAGTAGAAATGCCGACCTATGGCAGAGCTCCCATAAGTGGCATCCTAACTTATCAGTATCATCTATTTTATCGTCATCCAGTCAACATGCACAAGTACTAATGTAATAACCTCAAATACTTATCGTGGGACTTAGTGTTATAATATTTCAAGAAGCACTCTTCACTCCTTATCAGTCAGAAAAACTCCTATCCAACTTTTATTTTAAAAAAAGTAGCGTTGACAGTTGCTATAATTGTCAATAACAATTATAAAATGGTGAAAAAAATAATTTGTGATTAACTTCGGTAACTTAAAAGTGTCTTTCCCTTGTGTTCTTAGCCCTCTGTCGGGAATAAGTGACTTGTCCTACCGCCTGATAAATCGCTCTTTCGGATGCGAGCTTGCTTTTGTGGAGATGATAAGTGCACGCGCCCTTGTGTATCAGAGCAAGAAAACATTGACAATGCTCAGAACAATTCCATCTGACAGACCGTTAGGGATACAGCTCCTGGGAGATGATCCCCTTATTCTGCGGAAAGCTCTAGCGGTACTGGAGGACTACAATTTCGATGTAATAGACTTCAATGCTGCTTGTCCTGTGGGCAAAGTGACAAGGAGAGGTGAAGGGGCAAGCCTTCTAAAAGAGCCGTTCAAATTAAATAGTCTTCTCAGGGTGTTGGTTAAGAATGCTACCGTTCCGATCACGGCAAAAATACGTGCTGGCTGGGATGGAACCCGTCCTTCCGCTCTGGACGTTGCACTTCATGCCCAGGACGCAGGAATAAAGGCCTTGTTTATTCACGGAAGGACAGGGTTACAGGGATACACAGGGAGGGTGGATTATCGGGTGATCAGAGAAGTGAAAGAAGCCCTGACAATACCCGTCATAGCGAGTGGCGACGCCTTGTCGCCCCAACTGATTAGAAAAATGTTTGATGAAACTGGCTGTGACGGCGTGGTTATAGCGAGAGGAGCACTAGGAAATCCGTGGATTTTTCGCGAGACGGCATTTATGCTTAAATACGGTACAACGCCTAGGAGACCTGATATAGATGAACTTACAAGTACGATGATTTCACACTTGAATTTGTCCACAGATTTTCATGGTGAGTCAACCGGTACTATGCTTTTTCGTAAATTTTTCAGCTGGTACATAAAAGGACTCCCAGACATGAAACCTTTAAAAGACAAAGCTTTCTTTGCAGGCACAAAGGATCAAATGATAAGCGTTATTGAAGATCTGCACAACGCATGTCTCTGTGCAAATAGAAAAAATACTGATGGTGGAAATCAGACATATCTAATATAATTAAGTGATGGAACGGCAGACAATAAGTAAGTCTACATATAGTCTCTATGAGCTGAACAATATTATAAAATCTGTCATCAGTGATGCATTTGCTGGAACATTCTGGGTGATCGCAGAAATAGCAGAGTGCAAATGTAATCAGAGGGGCCACTGCTATCTTGAGCTTGTAGAGAAGGAGGCCGATAAGACAATCGCACAGATTAGGGCCACTATCTGGGCGTATGACTATAGAAAGCTCAGCCACAAATTCCAGATGGCGACCAGTGAATCATTCAAACAGGGAATGAAGATCCTGCTCCTTGCCGGCATAGCATTCCACGAGGTATACGGACTCAGTCTCAATATCAGGGATATTGACCCCACCTATACTATGGGCGAAATGGCACGAAGGAAAGCAGAGGTGATCGAGAGACTTAAGCAGGAGGGCCTCATGGACCTAAACAAAGGGTTCTCTTTACCGCTTGTCCCTCAGAGGATTGCGGTGATATCCTCTCCAACTGCTGCAGGATATGGAGACTTCTTTGACCAACTCGACAGAAACCTCTACGGATATACATTTGACCATGTCCTTTTCCCAGCGCTGATGCAAGGACAGGAGGCTGAAGAATCCATTATTTCTGCCCTGACCAAGATAAGGGAGCAGAAGCACCGATTTGATGTGGTGGTACTTGTCAGAGGCGGTGGCTCCGCAATCGACCTTAATTGTTTTGACAGCTATGCCATTGCTGCCCATATAGCCCGATGCCCGCTGCCGGTCATCACTGGTATCGGCCATGAGAAAGATGCCTCTGTTGCAGACATGGTCGCCCATACGAGGATGAAAACCCCTACCGCTGTTGCCGAGTTTCTCATCTCGGGGATCAGAAGTTTCGAAGAAAGAATTATAGAAATACAGAACTTGCTACGGCTCTACGCCGAAAGGCTATTCAAAGACCAGAGGTATAAACTGAACTCTGTTACGCAAAGGCTAGCATTTGTCCCTTCCCGAATGGCGTCCACCATGAACAATAAGTTATTAATTCTCGAAGGAGACATCAAAGGGTTCGCTAGGCAGTTCATACAGAAAGAAGACAGTATTCTTAATAAAATGGAACAGGCGGTAAGACTACTGAATCCAGCAACCATAATGAAAAGAGGGTATAGTATTACGCGCTTTGAGGGCCGAGTGCTCAAAGATGTGAAGCGCCTCAGAAAGGGAGCGGTACTAGACACCAGACTCTGCAATGGCAGAATTACAAGTGTAATAGATCAGACAAAGGAGGGTAACGGTGGTGAGTGATAATAGGCAGCTTACATACAGTCAATCGTTGAATGAACTCAAACAGATAATCACTGAAATAGAGTCGGAAGATATTGATGTCGACGCCCTTTCGGAAAAAGTGACGAGGGCGACGTATTTAATTAAATTCTGCAAGGGCAGACTGAGAGATACTGAGGAAAAGGTCATGAAAGCATTATCCGAGATGGAGGATAAATCGGGGTCACAAGGCGTCCTTGATGAGGAGGCAGAATCTTAAATCAAGTGGACGGTTTAGATTAGCACATGAACTCCAAATCTTTTGAGGCTTTCTACTAAGGCACTAAGGGGAAGACCCATTGCATTGAAATAATCGCCCTCGATTCTCTTCACGAAAACTGCACCCAACCCTTGTATTGCGTATGCACCAGCTTTGTCCAAAGGCTCTCCTGACTTGATGTATGATTCTACTTCTTTCATGGTCACTCTTTTGAAAAAGACCTTTGTTTCCACTGACTTCGATACAGCTGCACAAGTATCTGTATCGACAATGGTAAAGCCTGTTATAACCCGATGCATCTTACCACTTAAGGCCATAAGCATTTGTGCCGCTTGTTCTTCAGTTCGTGGTTTGCCGAGCAGTTCGCCACCCAATTGTATAAAAGTATCAGCTGCAATGATAAGTGCATTCTTGTACTTGCTGACCATTGACTTAGCTTTTTGTCGAGATAATAATCGAGCAAGAGCACGCGGATTCAAGCTTGTGTTCATCACTTCTTCGTAGTCACTTGCGTCGCTGATAAATTTTAGGCCTGTCTTTTCCAAGATCTCTTTTCTCCGCGGAGATGACGATGCGAGGACGATAGTTTTCATCTTACCTCAAAGCATGCCCAGCACGGATACTTATTAGGGTTATGCATATTGACCTGCCGCGTAACCTGATGCCCATGCCCATTGCAGATTGTACCCCCCCAATTGTCCGGTCACATCAATAACCTCGCCAATAAAAAAAAGGCCGGGAACTCTCTTGGCTTCCATTGTTTTGGACGACAATTCCTCCGTATGAACGCCGCCCAGAGTCACTTCAGCCTTCCCATAGCCTTCTGTTCCATTTGGGGTGACAGTCCAGTTGTGGATCCGATAAGCAATTTCTTTAAGTTCCCTCTCATTATACTGACAGATTGGCCTTGATTGTAAGTGTAGCTCACACCATCGCCGGCAGAATCGTTTCGGAAGATAGTCGGAGAGCAAGTTCTGCATTTGTATCTTGCTTGTGCTTTTTTTCTTAAACAAGTCAAGGGCATTCATGTCAGGCAGCAGATTGATGGTAATAATGTCACCCTTGTCCCAATATGAAGAAATCTGAAGGATAGCAGGGCCACTCAACCCCCGATGAGTGAACAAGACCTCACCCCGGACATGCTTGCCACGTCCACTGACTTCTGCGGTGATGGAGACGCCACTTAATTCCCCAAATTTTTCTAGGTCGCCCGCCTTGAAAAGAAAGGGGACAAGGGCCGGTCTTAAGGCGGTAACCTCAAGGCCAAACTGTTTGGCCATCCGTTGGCCAAAATCTGTTGCTCCAAGGTGTGGGTATGATAAGCCGCCTGTGGCAACAACAAGTGATTCCGACTGCACTCTGCCGCAATCCGTCGATAAGATAAACCTACCTTCTTTTTTTATGTCTGCAACCCGGCAGTTCAAGCGTATGTCCACCCCAACCCCATTACATTCCTCCTTAAGCATAGAGACAATAGCTCTGGAACCTTCTTTGCAAAACAACTGGCCCATTTCCTTCTCAAAATATCCGAGGCTGTGTCTTTCCATCATGTCGATAAAACTGTAGGGGGTGAAACGGGCAAGTGCTGACTTGCAGAAGTGAGGGTTACAGGACAAAAAATTCTTATAAGAAATGTTGGTATTTGTAAAATTGCAGCGCCCGCCACCCGAAATCAGGACCTTTTTAGCTATCCTGTCCGCATGATCGAGAACCAGAACCGAGCGGTGTCTTTTCCCAGCCCAGAGAGCGCACATCAGGCCTGCAGCGCCAGCTCCAACAATAATGACATCCTTATTCATCGTTCATAACGATTATAAAATGTTTCCCAATAAGAAGACAAAAAAAATCGTCATATTTCAGGCCTTAAGTATACAAATTTGCCTTTGCCATAACGTCATTTAATGCCATATAACATCTCGATACGTTGGATAACAGGGTTTTTTATCGGAGATGCGGTGATAAAGTTAGGTCAACTGCACAGACACGGCATTGAGACGCCACGGCTTTGCACTGCGGAGGTGTGTTCCGAATAGGATGCAAACAAATATGATCCCTTTCAAGGCTGCGGGGTCGATCACAGCAAAGAGGTCATCTACTACACACATGTTGTCGGATGGGAAGCCAACTGCCGGTCTGATACAAATTCTCTAAGTCGGCTTCTTTTTGACATTGCCCAGCTGATGATTTGTTTGATAAGGCAAAAAAGGTCTACGCTATAACTGAGTATATAATTTTTCTTTGTGAGGTACTACGAAGAAAGGCTGAGGAAGCATTAATTAATATTCAGGTCTCCTACGCCAATTATCAAATACGATGAGCCGGCATAAACCAAAATGTTGACTCATGGGCACGCGCCGAAAGCAGACAAGACATCGACACTCTGACCAGAAAAAAGCAGGGTAATGTGAACTACCCGCGACTGAGATAAAGCTTCAGTCGGGGCTTCCATGCTTCAATGACAGGACTTACCGCGTGAAGCTGGTGCGGCAGAGGCCCTTGTCTCCACAGGCGTTTTGTCCCCTTGATCAGGGACCAGTTCGGAGCATACCACCCCTACTGTGTTTGTACTGAGAACAGGTCCAGCTTGCGCTGTCCCCTTACCAAAAGCCCTTTGCTCAATAACCCTGGCGGAATTGGTGTCCCGGCACAAGACAAGACCACACCGAGGGCAGCTATGCACCCTGTCGGCAAGAGTCTTAGGCACCCTGTATCCACAACCTGAACAATCCTCACTGCTGTACGCAGGGTTCACCCTCTCAATCT
>Ga0074045_10004443_pt1 | contig 12414 bp, 9 predicted proteins | sample BogForMeECP23OM2_FD_94442 | JGI IMG/M metagenome (GOLD analysis project Ga0074045, IMG submission 94442) | Bog forest soil microbial communities from Calvert Island, British Columbia, Canada - Bog Forest MetaG ECP23OM2 | ecosystem: Environmental > Terrestrial > Soil > Wetlands ...
AAAAGGTTCGGCGAATCGCACGTTGATCGAGTGACGGTCAATCCTCCGGATTTGGTCTCGACAAACGTCCTTGCATCCACCACAATTACCGATGCCTAGCCGACTTAGCGGCACTAGTCTGCACCGTACGAGGTGAATCGCCTCCCGGTAGCCGACCATCTGTTCCCAATCTTCTCCCTGAATCTGTCGGCCGGGGCCGAATCCACTTGTCCGATAAGCCGAGCACCCTGAAGCAAATCGAACAGAGAATGAATCGCGACCTGTTGGAGGCGATTAAGAGAGTGCGCGCAAATTTTTCCGGAGGCGATTCGAATCGCCATCGTGAAGCAGTGCCTCAACTTCCGAGTGCGTACTCTGCCAGACTGGAATGGCGCGGACAAGCAAGCTTTGCCCTTTTGCCGTTAGGATCATCAGATGACCGCGGCGGTCCCTCAGGTCTGCCCTGACCTTGATCAGACGTCGGCGCTGCAATGGCTTGAGAGCGGCTGTGAGGGTGGTTCGATCCATCGCGAGTAGCGACGCCAGCGCCGCCATACCTGGTGGTTCCGGGCGGTTCAGGGACATCATCAGCGAGAATTGGCCGTTCGTCAGGCCGAGCGGGCGCAGCGCATCATCGAAGCGCCGTGCCAGCGCCCTTGCCGCACGCTGGACATGAAGACAGAGGCAAGAGTCGCAGACCAAGAGCGTAGTTTCAAACGGAGGATTCGCAGCCATTGATACAGGTACATTATATTGATATCAACGTATCTTGCCGAAGATATCTTAGGAGAAATTAATGAAGCGAAAGATTCTCAGGACGATCACCGAAAGAAGCTTCGCGCTGGTCATCATGCTTGGCGCAGCGTGGCAAGCGCAAGCGCAGGACAGCAAAGCATCGGATCCCGCCATGGCTCCGCTTGAGCAATACCTGATTGCGGATCGGAATGCCGAGATAGCCTTGGCGCGGACCGCAGCCCCGGAATCCATCTCACGTGATGCCGAGGTTTTGGTCCTTGGACGGCACGGCTACGAAACCGCAGTCAAAGGTAAGAACAGTTTCGTGTGTATGGTGGAACGATCGTGGACCGCTGGAATCGACGATCCGGACTTTTGGAATCCCAAGCTGCGTGCTCCCATCTGCTTCAACCCGCCAGCCGCACGATCCTATCTTCCACTCACCATCAGGAAGACCGAGTTGGTATTGGCTGGACAATCCAAAGCTCAAATGTTCGACAACATCAAAGCCGCTTTCGACAAGAAGGCATTGCCCACGCTGGAACCTGGCGCGATGTGCTATATGCTGTCAAGGCAAGGGTACCTAAGCGATCGCGACGGGCACTGGCATCCCCACCTAATGTTTTTCGTTCCGCAAACCGACGCTCAAATGTGGGGCGCTAATCTACCGGGCTCCCCGATTCTGGCATCTGTGGACACTCCGGACCGACTAACGGTATTTCTGATTCCGGTCGCCAAGTGGTCGGACGGTACGACTGATTCCCCGGATGAGCACTGACGTGCATTTTCTGCGAGTCATGCTCATGCGAAGCAGATTGTCGGAACCTCGAATGAAGGAGCCGTGGGGGCCAACCAGGAAAATTAGGAGATTACAAGGGTCGACGCATTGGTCGGCTGCGAGTCTTTACCGATGGAGCGCGGGGCAATGATGTTTCGGCCCGAGTGACGGAAATCAACCTTCAAAGAGCTGTTGGAAGAGAACGGAAAGGGCTGGCTTCTCAGGTGCCCTTCCCAGGCGCAGATTGGGTTTTGCCCTCGGGACGGATACGTGAACCCAATTGATCAACTTCGTCGGGTCGTACTGACCGATCGGAGCCATCACCATGAGATTGGCAAACTATGCTGGCTGCAGGTGCTTTGCGCACCAGCGGGGTCCTGCGCGTTCAGCCCGAACGAACATGTAACAAGGAGGACGAAACCGCAGATCGCTATCCGCCGCATTCAGCGTACGTCCCGCGAGGAAAAGGGAACGATCACGCTGATGGATGCTCTCCGAAAGATGAGTCTCATGCCGGCCGAGATGCTGGAGCGTTCGACTCCCGCGGCACGGCAAAAAGGAAGATTGCAGGAGGGCGCCGACGCCGACATCGTTGTGTTCGATGCTGGATCTATCAGGGACCGCTCCACTTTCGAGAAACCCATGGAGCCGAGTGTGGGCGTGCGCTATTTGGTGGTAGGAGGAACCGTAGTTGTCGACGAAGGCAAGATCGCGCCGGATGTGTTCCCGGGCTGTGCGCTGCTGGGGCCGGGAAAACGCTCAGCATCCCACGACTAGCTACGGCCTGCGCTACGCCTACCCACGTGGTATTGGAATACCATGAAGTGCAGGCGCAACGAGTGGAGCAGATTCTTGGTGTCGATGATGATCGGCACTAGCTAATTGCCCTCGGCCGGGAAAGATAAATCTTTACCGTCTTTGCATCAATTGAAGCGTAGTTGAGGCTGGAGCGCGAACGCGATGGCTATTCTGCCCCCACCCAATTCACCCCAAATGACCAAAAAAAGTAGCTCCCCACCCAACTTCGAGTAGCCGACAAACCAGGAGTTATGTCGGAATCGCATCTATCAATGGCTTCTTGCCTTGATGCGCTTGGCCCACACGTCATCGCTTACAAGCTGAAGGAAGTTGTGCAGCACGATTGCCTTGGTTTCTTCGACAGACCATCCCCGTAATTCAGAAATCTTGTGCACCACCGGAGTGATGATCGAGTCCAATCTCCCCCACCGTTGAGGAAGTATCGATCAGAGGTTGGAGAACGTCCAGTTGCGAGTGAAAGGTGGGAGCGTTCCAAGGATGCACGCCGAAGGGGGTTAGGACCAACTCTGTCCACTCTTCAATCGCTTTGCTCTTCGCATACCCCTCCGGGTCCATCGAGACGCTGATAGTGAAGATCTCATGTCGCTTGACGGTTCCTATTCTTGTTCATAATCACAACCAGGCCCGCCTGTGGAGGACATTCATGCCTGTACCGGCCGAAATTAGAACGGTGACTTTCGCGGAATGGCGCTGACCAATGCCCAGAAGCACAATCGACTTCGACACTGTACGGAATATCGGACTTGCGTTGCCCGGCGTCGAGGAGGGCACAGCGTACGGCTTCCCGGCCCTCAAGGTCCACGGAAAACTCCTGGCATGTGTACCCGCTAATCGCTCGGCCCGACCCGCTTCGCTTGTCGTCCGCCTGGATTTCGATGGTCGAGCCGAGTTGCTCGCTGCGGCCACCGATGTTTACTACGTGACGGACCACTACCTCGACTATGACGCCGTTCTGGTTCGCCTGTCTCGCGTCAATCCCGATGTGTTACGGGACTTGCTCGGCATGGCCTACAAGTTTGTAACTGCGAGCGTGGCAGCTCGTTCGCCATCGCAGAAGCGCCGAAAGCTCGGACCTAGAAAATGAACGAGAGTCTGATTCCGGCTCATTTACGAGTCAACCGGAGATTGACCGGATTGCGGAAGAGTGGCCGACGGGCCAGAATTAATGTTTTCGCTGGGCTGATGCCCCGATTGGCTTCCGCGTAGCCGGCCGCCCAAAGCGGTGAGTGTTAGCGGGCTTGGAGGAGGAATTGTTTTGTCCATCATGTATGGCGATCGCAGCGTTGATGGTCGCTAGTGACCGATGCCGCGCTTGGTTATGAGAACCGGTGCTCATTCGCAAGGTTCGAAATTCTCAGTCTGTTCGACTCCAGCTTTGCGCAGGTCTGCCATGAAGGCAATTGGATCCACCGCATCCGCCAGGAAGTGGACGCGAGCCTTCGCACCTCTACTCTGTGACACCATGCGGGCGAGGGTGGCCAGGGCAAGTCCGTGGATCCAGTAGGCGCGACGCTCTTTGTAAACGATCTGAACGGTCAGGGATAGCCTCCGCCCTTGAGACCGCCCGAGTATCTAAGCCCAGACAAAACTATCCACGGGCAGACGGTTTCTGCGAAACACGTTTCGGACCAGCATGCCACCCTTTACCTTTGCCGTTTCGACGGTGGTACTTTACACGCGACCGTGGCGAACCTTTAGCGAGACTATGACTGTCGCGAACAAGGGCATGTCGTAAGTAATCCTGAACCTTTAGTTCAGTCGGGATTGGGCGTGAGTTGGCGATTTCACAACAGTTATTCCGTTCATCGGGTGGATGTAGTTGCCGTGGCCCCAAAAAACAAGTCTGTCGCGCACGCGCGCGACAGACTTGTCTTAGCTCTTTTTCGGATGCGGCGTACCGAGGTACGGAAACTCGTTGAGAGTGTCGGTGTGCGGCTTAAGGCCGTCGGTCGGGATGTCACACTTGGAGAGGAAAGCGAGGCGGTAATCGATGACATCGTCGGTGAAGACGCGGCCATTAGGGTACTTTGCGGGTTTCGAAGGATTGAAGCTCAGCATGTCGGGCAACAGGCCTTCGACGTCGATCGCGGCGATTGCCTCTTCCCGGGTGTAATTGCCGGTATGCCCCATCAAGTGGACGAACTGATCGGTCCAGCGCTTGCGATCGTTAGCCGGCTCGCTGGCGTTGTACTCCTCCTTGGTTTCGTCGGTGTTGAAGAAGCTGCTCACTGAAGGGTGGCCGGCGCGATCTACGTGAAGCAGCTTGCCGTCGCGACGGACGCTGCATCGCCCCCAGATGTGGATCTCAGGCTTGGCGCCAAGCTCACTGGTTGGCAGCTCTATAACTGTGGAGAATACGTTGGCTTCCGTATTCGAATCTACGCCGGTCCATGGAGACTTGCCGCCCAAGTGGGGCGCGGTGAAGTTTCTGCCGCCTTTGGTATCGAAGAGATTCTTGATACCGTCGTAGTCGAAAAAGAAGGCGTCGCTGCGACTGCCGGCGAAGAACGTGTACCCGCCCGACTTGACGATGTTGGGTCCGGTGTCAAAGGAGACCTCGGCTACGTTCGACTTCGATGGCCCGGTTTTCCGCGACTTAGCGGGTTATCGCGTGGCGCGAAACCTGCTATTGGGATCTTGGTGCATCCGCATGAACTGCGGCGTAACGGCTTGCGTAACCTGATTGAGAGGGAAAACGCCGATGACGAATCTGGGCCAAGATATTCGATACGGATGGCGCGTACTCTGCAAGAGTCCGGGCTTCACGGCGGTAGCCGTGCTGGTACTCGCACTGGGCATCGGAGCGAACACGGCAATCTTCTGCGTGGTGAATGCCGTGCTCCTGCAGCCGCTGCCGTTCGATCAGCCGGACCGTTTGGTGCAGCTTTATCATGTTCCGCCGCAGGCGAGCTTTCCCGGCATTTCGTTATTTGCCGTCTCGCCAGCAAACTTCCTCGACTGGCGCGCCCAGCAGCACAGCTTTGAAGAGATGTCGGCTTATGGCTTCGGTCGCTATACGCTGACCGGTACGGGCCATCCGGAGGCGATTCGAACGGTTGCTGTGACCAACGGCTTCTTTTCGATCCTGCACGCCGAACCTCTGTTCGGCCGCGTTTTTCTTCAAAGTGAAGACCAGCCGGGACACGAGCACGAAGTAGTGTTGAGCTATGAACTCTGGACGACTCGCTTCGGCGCTAATCCGGCGATTGTCAGCAGCAATATCGAACTGAATAACGAAGCCTATACCGTGACCGGCGTGATGCGTCCTGGCTTTGGTTTTCCCATCTCCAGTGATTTCGCGAATGCGCCGCAAATGTGGAAGCCACTGGCCTGGACCGCGCAGGAGCGAGCGGTTCGTGACAACCACAATTACGGGGCGATTGCGCGGTTGAAACCAGGCATCAGCCTCGAGCAGGCGCAAGCCGAGTTGGACACGATTTCCAATCGGCTTGCGCAACAGTACCCCAAAGACGACAAAGGCTGGGGTGCGACGGCGATCACGCTGCGCGAAGATCTGGTTGGCGATGTACGCTCGGCTCTGCTGATTCTACTGGGAGCCGTAGCCTTCGTGCTGCTGATCGCCTGCGCCAATGTCGCCAATCTGGTGCTGGCCAAGACGCTATCGCGGCGCAAGGAGATCGCCATTCGCTCAGCCCTGGGCGCCAGCCGCCGCCGGTTGCTGCAGCAGGCTCTGGCAGAAACGGTCCTGCTGGCGATCGCCGGCGGCACGCTGGGGCTGATCTTCGCGCACTATGGGACGATGTTCATCGTGAAGTTTGTGGGGCAGCAACTGCCCCGCTCCGGCAGCATAGGACTTGATACCTGGGTGTTGACGTTTACGCTTGGCATCTCGCTGCTGACCGGGCTGGCTGCCGGGCTGCTGCCCGCGTTGCGCCTGACGAGAGCTGACGTCGGCGAGGCGCTCAAGCAAGGCGTTGGCCGCACCACCTCTGATTCCGGCGGCAACCGCACACGCAGTATGCTGGTGGTTGCCGAAGTCGCGCTTTCCCTGATGCTGCTGATCAGCGCCGGGCTGCTGATTCGCAGCCTGTGGGCGCTGTACAGCGTCAATCCCGGCTTCGATGCAGACCACGTCGTGACCATGGACTTGTCGATCCCGCAAACCAAGTTTTCCGACCCGGCACAGCAGATCAGCTTCTTTAACCGCGTTCTCGATGGGGTGCGGAACCTTCCCGGCGTTCGCTCAGCCGGAATCATCGACAGCCTGCCGCTGAGCGGAGGCTCGCATCAGCCGGTGCAGGCGGAAGGTCGGCCGGTCGTGCCCATGGCCGACCAGCCTGAAGTGGATGTGCGCCTCATCAGCCCGGGCTACATGAACGCGATGCGCATCCCGCTGCTGCGGGGGCGCGAATTCGACGATTCCGATGTCGCCGGTCGCCCTGGCGCGGTCCTCATCAGCCAATCGTTGGCCAAAGAATTCTGGCCCAACGAAGATCCCATCGGTAAGCATGTCACGCTGTATTTTTTTCCGGGAATGGAGCGCATTGTCGTCGGTGTTGTGGGAGACGTGAAGATGGACGCGCTGAACCAGACGCGCTCGTCCTCCGCACTTTACATGCCGCTCCCGCAACTGACTGCCGCTCGAGATGGAGATTGGCATTCCTTCGGAATGACGCTGGCCGCCCGCACCCATACCAATCCGCTCAGCGTGGTTTCGACGATCGGCAATTCTATTCACCAGGTCGACGCGGAAGTGCCGTTGCTGAACATCAAGACGATGCAGGATACGGTGGATGCGTCTCTGTTACAACAGCGCTTCACAATGCTGCTGCTGACGTCCTTTGCCGGGCTGGCTTTGCTGTTGGCCGCAGTCGGAATCTATAGCGTGCTTTCTTATGGGGTGCGGCGGCGGACGCATGAGATTGGCATCCGCATGGCGCTGGGCGCGCAGATCAATGACGTGTTTCGCATGGTGCTGGTGGCCGGCATGAAGCCAACTCTGCTGGGCGTGGCCATCGGCCTGGCAGGCGCGGTGGCGCTGGGGCGCGTGATGTCGAGCGTGATCTATGGCGTGAGCGCGCGCGATCTCGCCACCTTTTGCATTGTTGCCGTGGTGATGACCGGCGTCGGTCTACTCGCCAGCATGCTACCCGCGCTGCGCGCCACACGGGTGGATCCGATGCACACACTGAGGGAAGAATAATCTCTATTTAGTCCGCCGGAGGGAAGCGGCGTCCGCTTACTAGGCCCGTGAGGTCGGGCACTTCAACTGTTGCGCGCAGTCCAAACCACTGATCCAGCTTCGGTCTAGCGTCCCGAGAGGATCAGCAACGATAAACGCGCTTGTGACCAGGAACCGAGCCAGTTCCCGGATGGTCGCCTATCCGGAAATTCCCGCAGCAGCTAGTGGCCACTCGTATGGTGAGGCTCACTGGGCGGTTGTAGCAGCGTTTTCATCTTATGCGTCAATTTGTGGCGATATTTTCATCTCATGGGGGCCCCCGATTCTCACCTTATGGGGACACGGTCAATCTAAGTCGTTGTTTTTTGGCTTCCCAGCTAAGGCTTTGATCAGTTTGCTTATGCTGTGCGCGACGCTGAATGACTCTGCGACGGAGGAGGTATCGAGGAGTCCTAGTCCACAGGTTGCCGTGATCATCGCAGGTTGAGCAAATTCGTGGGGATCGTCAGCTTGGGGTGCTGCTTGCAGCCATCGAATAAGGATGCTCGCTGAATCGACCGCGTTCACACCTGGTCGCGTGGGGACTATGCCATATGCAACCATTCCTCCCTGATGCACGACGTCGAGCGCATGTGAATCAGTAAAAAATAAGTCAAGCCCATCATGGGCATCGAACGAAAGGATATCCGGTTTGGCGCGGCGCATGCGCTCGAACGGACGGGCTGCACAGCAATGCAGTCCGGCGAAAGCTCCTCGAACTCGTGCGTCATCCAGTATCACTGCGTTTGCGTCGAGCATCTTCTCCTCCGAGACGGAGTTCGCGACAGTTTCTTCCAGGCACAAAGCTGGCTCATCAACAAACAACAGCACAGGCAGGCCCGCAGTTTTCAGGCGCTCAATCTGCCATCAGATGATCTGCGAGACATGAAATGCGATGGCTGCAAAAAGGACAGGATCAGACAGGAAGGGCCGGCCATGATGGAATAGATACGCCGACAGGGTGATGGGGCCCTCAATCTGTCCCTTAACGGCGACCGCAAAGCTGAAGACCCCGGATGACAGCGCTTCTTCGAAAGCACCAAAACCCGCCGCGTTCGCTGGCGTCAACTCTCCATTACTCCGGTGAAGGATCTCGAGCACCGAATCGATCCGGCCTTCTTTTACCTGATACCCGTAGCCTTCGTTGCGGCTCGATGCTGCCGCGATGCCCAGGCCCTGGCCTATGACACTCTCCCGTTCCGAGAGTCGCGGCAGCTGAGGCCAGAAGGGGACCTCCGGCGAAGATTCGGCATCCGACCGAATAGCCGAGGACATAGACATGAGAGGCAAGCTGCCTATACCAGTGACCACGGCCGCCGGGACAAACAGCATTCGACGGGCCTGAGATGGATTAGCTGTAGATCGCACTCTTTCGATTCTCTGCAGAAGGCCTTGTCGTCAAGTCGCGAGTACAGAGTGGCGTACGCGAGACGGACACCCTCTTTACAATGGCGAGACAGAGCCGATTTACCCCGGCCTCCCCTTTCAGGCACTGCAGGCGCCCCGAAGTGTTTTCAACCTTATCACGATTGGGTTGCTGACCTTCGCGCGCCTGGGTTTGAAACTTCGCTGCATCGCTATAATCAAAAAGACGTACTACGGTAGCGAATGTGGCAGGAGTTGAGGCAAATGCGAGGGGAAGAATTTAATACAGGTTCCGGCCAAGTGGCTCGACTTCGTGCGGATCTGCCGACACAGCCACGCCTAAGGTGCATCTCGGAGACATGACGAAATCACAACAACATCCTCTTGAAAAAATCCTCGATAGTCGAATTGCGATTATCGATGGAGCGATGGGCACGACGATCCGTACCTATCGCATGACGGAAGCGGACATCCGCGGAGAGCGCTTCAAAGACTCGACGAAAGGTCTGCTGAACAACGGTGACCTGTTCTCGCTGACTCAGCCGGAGATGATCGGTGACATTCATCGCCGGTTTCTCGAGGCCGGGGCGGACATCATCGAGACGAACACGTTCGGCGCGACCAGCATTACTCAGAGCGAATTTTTCGTAGACGATCCCCGCGAGCATGGCGGCCGGAAGGATCCCGAGTTCTACCATCGGATTATCGACGACCCGTTCCTGGGGAACCTGGCTTGGGAGATCAATGAGAAATCGGCGCGGCAGTGCCGCGAATGGGCCGATCGTGTCGGAACCGCAACCTCGCGTCAACGCTTCGTGGCAGGAGCTATCGGGCCGCTGACCGTGTCTCTCTCGAACTCGCCCAATGCTGATGATCCCGGTTTTCGGGTAGTTACGTTCGACCAAGTGAAGACCGCCTACATGCAGCAGGTGCGCGGCCTCATCGCCGGCGGCGCAGACCTGCTCCTGGTCGAGACTATCTTTGACACGTTAAACGCCAAGGCGGCACTCGTCGCCATCCGTGAGGTGTTTAATCAGGACGGCAAGGAGCTGCCGGTGATGATTTCGGCGGCGGTGGGGCGTGGCGGCGAGACCATGATCTCCGGGCAGACTACGGAAGCGTTTTGGAACGCGGTGCAGCACGTGAAACCGCTGTCGGTCGGTCTCAACTGCTCTCTCGGTCCTGATCTGATGTATCCGTTCCTGGAGGAGCTCTCGGAAAAGGCGGATGTGGCAATCTCGTGCTATCCGAATGCAGGTTTGCCTAACCCCTTGTCGGAAACCGGATTCGATCTGGGGCCGCAGGACATGGCCCGTTATCTGGGCGATTTTGCACGGAGAGGACTGATCAATATTGCCGGCGGCTGCTGCGGTAACACACCTGAGCACATTGCGGCTGTCGCCAAAGCGCTCGAGGGTCTGCCTCCGCGAAAGTGGGGGACGACTCTTGCTGTGGGATCCTACGCCGCCAGAGCGAGGGAGGAGAGTGAGCTTGCTCGATAGCGTAAGCGTGGCCTACGCCACCGAGACGAAACCCCTTCATTTGTCGGGATCACAGCCCTTCACCCAGCAGCCCGGCGTGTACATAGTCATCGGTGAGCGGACCAATGTGGCCGGGTCGCCCAAGTTCGCCAAGCTGATTAAGGAAGGCAAATACGAACAAGCGGTGAGCGTGGCCCGGCAACAGGTCGAAAATGGGGCTAACGTACTCGACATCTGCATGGACGAGGGCATGATCGACGGCGTCACGGCGATGACACGCTATCTCCAATTGCTGTCAAGCGAGCCCGAAGTTGCCAAGGTGCCCTTCATGCTGGACTCCTCGAAATGGGAGGTGATTGAGGCAGGACTCAAATGCCTGCAGGGCAAGGGCATCGTGAACTCGATCTCGCTGAAAGAAGGCGAAGAAAAATTTCGACAGAACGCCGCCACCGTTCTTAAATATGGCGCTGCGGCGGTAGTCATGGCCTTCGACGAACAGGGCCAGGCTGCAACATATGAGGACAAGATCCGAATCTGCGAGCGCGCCTACCGCATACTCGTAGACGAGATCGGTTTTCATCCCGAAGACATTATCTTCGACCCGAACATCCTCACCGTTGCCACCGGCATGGAGGAACACAACAACTACGCGATTGACTTCATCAACGCCACGCGATGGATCAAGGCGAACCTGCCGCACGCGAAGGTCAGCGGCGGCGTCTCCAACATCTCGTTCAGCTTTCGAGGCAACAACAAGGTTCGCGAGGCCATGCACTCGGCGTTTCTTTATCATGCCATTGCCGCGGGCATGGACATGGGCATCGTGAATGCCGGGATGCTCGAGGTGTACGAAGAGATTGACCCTGAGCTGAAGGTGCTGGTCGAGGACGTCCTACTAAACCGCCGTCCTGATGCGACCGAGCGGCTGGTTGAGTACGGCGAAACGCTAAAGGGCGTTAGCGCGGTAGTTAGTGAAAAGAAGGCAGAGGAATGGCGCAAGGGCACCGTCGAAGAGCGACTTTCGCACGCACTGGTCAAAGGGATTGACACGTATATCGAGATCGACGCTGAGGAGGCGCGTGTCAAGTTTGGCCGTCCTCTACTGGTTATCGAAGGCCCGCTGATGGACGGCATGGGAGTGGTTGGTGATTTGTTCGGAGCAGGCAAGATGTTCTTGCCTCAAGTGGTCAAGTCTGCACGAGTGATGAAGAAGGCGGTGGCCCATCTGACACCGTTCATGGAGGCCGAGAAGGCGGCGATGGCTGCGGCCGGACAAGTGGTCAAGGCGCAGGGAAAAATTGTGCTTGCAACAGTCAAAGGGGACGTTCACGACATTGGCAAAAACATCGTTGGCGTCGTTCTCGCCTGCAACAACTACGAGGTAATCGACCTGGGAGTGATGGTCCCTTGCGAGAAGATCCTCGAACGCGCTAAGGCGGAGAAGGCAGACCTCATCGGCCTCAGCGGTCTGATCACGCCGTCGCTCGACGAGATGGTGCATGTGGCCCGCGAAATGGAGCGTCAGGGTTTCAAGTTGCCACTTCTCATCGGTGGGGCAACCACGAGCCGGAGGCACACGGCCGTCAAGATTGCTCCGCACTACAGTGAGCCAGTGGTCCACGTGCTCGACGCAAGCCGGGCAGTGCCTGTGACGACCAGCCTCCTAAGTGACGAAGGCAAGCCGGCGTTCGTAGCGCAGCATCGCGCCGACTATGAGGCGCTCCGCAAGGCCCACTCCGCGCCGCGTCTGCAGGTCGTCTCCCTCGAAAACGCTCGCACCAGGCGCACTCCGATCGAATGGCGCGCCGAAGATCTGCCCGTCCCCGCGTTTACCGGCGTGCGCGTGCTGAAGAACTTTCCTCTGGCGACGCTAGTTGACTTCATTGACTGGACGCCTTTCTTCCACACCTGGGGGCTAAAAGGCGTTTACCCACGTATCCTCGAACACGAGCAGCAAGGTGCGCAAGCCCGCCAGATCTTTGCAGAAGCCAACGCTCTGCTGGATGTCATCGTTGAGAAGAACTCGATCACGGCACATGGCGTATATGGCTTCTTTGCAGCCAACGCTGTGGGCG
>Ga0074045_10004445_pt1 | contig 12407 bp, 8 predicted proteins | sample BogForMeECP23OM2_FD_94442 | JGI IMG/M metagenome (GOLD analysis project Ga0074045, IMG submission 94442) | Bog forest soil microbial communities from Calvert Island, British Columbia, Canada - Bog Forest MetaG ECP23OM2 | ecosystem: Environmental > Terrestrial > Soil > Wetlands ...
GGCGCCACCAAATACCGCAAGCGCCTGGGCTGGGTGCCGTGGCTGGAACTGCTCGTCGGGACTTACTTCGCGCTCACGGTCTATTACGCCGTGGAGAACGAGAACTTCGTCACCATTCCATTTCTGCTGCTGTTCGTCATCGGTTACTGGTACACCGGACTAATGTCTTTGTTGCAGGGCCGCTTCACCGGTGTCGCGCTGAGCGCCGAAACTCACAACAAACCGTTCCCGGTGGGAGTATAGAAAACGTAGCTGAGTTGATGTTCGCATGATCTACCTTTCCGCCGGCGTCATCCCGAAGCCCCGCGTTTTCTCCAGCGGGGCAAGGCATCTCGCGTGCAGCCGCCGTCCTCAGAAACCAAACTGAGGTCGTACCGCATCGCGCTAGCTTTCCTTCGCTTGACGGCTCGATTACAATCCAACACGCCAAAGTTTCTCATCGGGCCCGGCACGCCGGTTGAACTCCGCGAAGGTTTCCAGCGCTGTATAGCCTCGCGGTTCAGAGGGAGGATCCGATGCTCCGCTCATGCGAGCTTTCGTCCGTTCTTGTTTTGGCGCTTCTTGTCACATTCCTCAGTTGCAGTTCCGCTCACGAAGCCGATGAACACTACGTTTTCGTGGCGGCCAACCTACAGGTCCCTTATTGGCAGGCTGCGGGCGCGGGTTTCACCAAGGCGGCGGGAGAGTTCAAAGTGCGAGCTGACTTCGTCGGTCCCAACAATTACGACCCCAAAGCTGAACGCGATGCCCTCGACCAGGCGATACAACAGAAAGCCACCGGTATCCTTCTTGGGGTTACGGATCCGGCGCTGCTCAAAGACAGCATCGACAAGGCGACCGCCGCCGGGATTCCGGTCGTTACAATGGATTCCGACGCTCCAGCCAGCAAGCGGCTTTTCTTCATCGGCACCAACAACTATCAGGTCGGCGTCACCGGCGGCATGCGTCTCGCCCAGGCGCTGAACGGTAAAGGGAACGTCGTGGTCTTCACCATGCCCGATCAGCACAACATGCAGGACCGCTTGCGCGGCTATCGCGATGCGCTGGAGCACACTCCCAACATCAAGATCACGCGGGTTGTAGATATCCAGGGCGATCCCCGCATTGCCTTCGACACCACCACGCAAATCATCGGCACGGAGAAAAATCAGGTCGATGCCTTCGTATGCCTGGAAGCGCAATCGGGCAAGGAAGTCGTGGGCGTGCTCAACAGTTATCACATCACCGGCAAGGTAGTGATGGCAATGGATACCGATCCGGAAACGCTGGAGTGGATCCAGAAAGGCGGCATCGCCGCCACGCTCGCGCAGAAGCCCTACACCATGGCATTCGTCGGTATGCAGATGCTCGACAATCTGTATCACCACAAGCCGTCCTCGCTTGACGCGGATTGGTCCAAGGACAGTTTTGCGCCAATCCCCTCCTTTGTGGCTACTGGTTCTGCCCTGATTGACAAAAGCAATGTGGACGCGTTCCTGCAGACCAAGCAGAGCGTGACCGGCGCACAGAAGTAGCGAACACTCTCGAGCTGCCGAACGCCTCGTCCACGGCTGAGTCTTGGGGGCGAACGCTCGACCCGTCACGAACGGATATACAAAGCCATGGGGATGAGATCGACTATGCGAAAGCCGCACTTCTATTTTTTCCCGACAAATCTGCTGGTCAGTTTCCTTTCTGGTTTTTTGCTCCTGACCGCGAGCCAGTTAGGTTTTGCTCTCGATCGCCAGCCCAACTCGGATTATCAAGCCCGGCGCGAAGCCCTTGCCAGCAGAGTGGCAGGGGTGGTCGTCCTTTTCGCTCCGATGGAAAGCGAGGGACCGAATGACATTTACGGCTTCCGACAGGAAGATAACTTCTATTATCTCTCGGGCTTGACTGAGCCCGGAGCCGCTTTACTGATTGCGCCGGCGGTTGATGCCAAAGCCGACACGCCCGCCCACGCCTACACCGAGATTCTCTTTCTTCCGCCCCGCAATCTGACCCAGGAGAAGTGGACCGGCCCCAAGCTCGGCCCGGAAAACCCGGAAGCCCCGAAAATTACCGGCTTCGATCGCGTGGAAGACATGACTAAGCTGCCCGAGGAGGGAGGGCGATTCGCGACTGGGGCGCGCCCCATCATCTATACCGACGTAGCTACGCACGACCAGACCTCCGCCAGCACCGGGCCGCTGGAGTTTCTGAAAGACATGAATTCGCTTCTCAGCTTCCATGACGTCAAGCCAATGCTCGCGTCACTGCGGACGAACAAAGACGGGGGAGAAGTGGCACTGGTCCGTAAGGCGGTAGATGCCTCGATAGCGGCTCATTTCGCCGCGTTCAAGGCGGTGAAGCCCGGTGTCAACGAACGCGAAATTTCCGCCCTCATGCAGTACGAGTGGGGCAAGCGCGGCTGCGAACGGCCCGCTTACGCTCCCATCGTAGGCTCCGGTTACTACTCCACCGTGCTGCACTACTCCGACGACGACAAGGTAATGAAGTCCGGCGACGTGGTAGTCATCGACGCGGCCGGCGAATATTCCATGTACGCCTCCGACATCACGCGCACGCTCCCCATCAACGGACACTTCACCGCGCGCCAGCGCGAAATCTACGATATTGTTCTCGGAGCGCAGCAGGCGGCCGAAGCAGCCTTCAAATCCAGCAAGTCAACCATGAAGCGCGATGCTCCCGACTCGCTCTACGAAGTCGCCCGCAACTACATCAACACTCATGGAAAAGACCTGCACGGCGAGCCGCTGGGCAAGTATTTCATCCACGGCCTGGGTCATCCCGTCGGGCTGGGCGTGCACGATGCCAGCGACCCCGAAGCCCCACTGGGTCCAGGCTATGTTTTTACGATCGAACCAGGCATTTACATTCCCGAAGAGAATCTGGGGGTTCGCATCGAGGACGACTACTACGTGGACCCGGACGGCAAGCTCATCAAGCTAAGCGGCGCCTTGCCCTCGAAAGCGGAAGATGTGGAGAAGGCTATGGCAGGGAAGTGAAGAGGCAGGGGTTAGTGGTCAGTGATCGGTGAAAACCGATGAGGTTTACAGCTGTTACTGACCACTAACCACTGATCTGCTACGAAATATATTCCTTGATGTACTCGTCCTGCGTATGCGCCAGCGCCTGCAGGTCGCCGTCGAAAATTACTTGGCCGTCGCGCAGAATCAGAAAACTCATGGGCACTTCGCAGTGCTGGCCGGGAGGCAGCGCCACCAGCCTGTTGGTTCGCTGGTCGAACTGGTGCGTTGCCATGGTGAAGGCATCCTGCAGCCGGTGGGTGACGAGAAGTGCGCTGGTCTTGTATACATCGCGCTGCTTCACGATCAATTCGATAATGGTGTTCGAGGTCACCGGATCGAGGCCTCCGGTGGGCGAATCATAAAGCAGCAGCTCGGGCCGCGTGATCACGGCACGCGCGATGGCCACGCGCCGCCTCATTCCTCCGGAAAGCTCCGAGGGAGCGAGATCGAGGGTGTGCTCCAGTTCCACGAAACGCAGCGCCTCGCGAACTTTGTGGTCGATTTCTTCGTTATAGATGCTATGCACTCCCATCAACCGGTAGGCAACGTTTTCGCGCACGCTGAGAGAATCGAACAACGCGCTCTCCTGGAAGACCATTCCGATCTTGCCCCGCAGCTCGAACAGATCTTCTTCTCGCATCTGCGTGACATCCTGTCCCAGCACGACGATGCGTCCCGAGTCCGGCCGGATGAGGCCCATGGCCAGCTTCAGAATCAGACTCTTGCCCGAGCCGGCAACGCCGAACACCGCCTTCGTTTCTCCCCGGTCTAAACGGAAGGAGATTCCACGCAATACGTCGTTCCCGGGGAAAGAGAGCGCCACATTTTCAAACAGGATGACCGGCGAAGAATTCCCTTTCGTGGTCACCGCGGCGGAATCGAGAGGCAAGGTCGGTGCGGACATGCGATCAGTGATAGGCGAGCACGGCCATCAGGAATCGGGTTACGAAAAAATCAAACACCAGAATCAGCACGGAGGAGGCCACCATCGCCTGCGTCGTAGAGCGGCCCACGCCCTGAGTGCCTCCGCTGGTTTTCATTCCGTAGAAGCAGCCGATGGTCGCGATAATAAAGCCGAACAAGACGGGCTTGATGAGCCCCATCAATATGTCCTGGAATACCAGCGTTTCCCAGGCGTTGGACCAGTACTGCCGGGCGTCGAGGTTAAGCAGCACCTTGGCTACCATCAGCCCGCCCGTCAGCCCCACCAGATCGGAAATGATGGCTAGAAAAAACAGCATGAACACCGTTGTCGCCACGCGCGGCGTGACCAGCTTTTTCATGGGGTCGGTGCCCAGGGCGCGCATGGCGTCGATTTGTTCGGTCACCACCATCGATCCCAACTCGCTGGCCATGCCTGAGGAATTTCGCCCGGCCACCATGAGACTGGTCAGCACCGGTCCCAGTTCGCGCACCATGGAAGTGGAAACCAGCTCTCCAATCAGATTGATGGAACCGAAACGCTGGAGCGTATTTGCGGCCTGCAGAGCCAGCACCGCTCCCGTGAAAAAGCCGGTCAGCAGGACGATGGGCAGCGACCCCACGCCAATGGTGTCTGACTGCTGCACCATATCGGCGAAGTAAAGCGGCTTCCGGAAGACATTGGCGACCGCTTGCATGCAGAACCCAACGTAATCCTGAACGATCTGGACTTTTTCTTTGGCGAGGTCGGTTGGCGAGATCAGTTCCATGCAGTCGGAGAAGCCCGGCGGCTAAGCCCATGGGCTTTTCGGAACTATAGCAGAGAACGCCGTCAGCTTGCGTTGGCAGCCGAAAGCCCCACTTCTATCGAATCTTTTTCTTAATCTCGATACTCAACCGGCGGATCTTCTGATTCAAGGTGGAGAGGGGAACTTTGAAATGTTCGGCGGCTTCCGTCTGGTTCCAGTTGCACTTCTCCAGCATGTCCGTGATGATGCGCTTCTCCACGTCTTCCACGATTTCAAACAGAGACGCGTCGGCCGGCGGGTCATGCAGGGCAAACGATGATCCGCGACCCAGAAGAGTGTCGGGCAACAGATCGAGACTGATTTCGGTTCCAGAGGACAGCACCACGGCACGCTCGATGACATTCTCCAGTTCGCGCACGTTGCCGGGCCACGAGTAGGACATCAGCGGGCGCAGCGCCTCCGGCGTGATGCGCCGCACCGGCCGGTCGTTTTCTTCGGCATACCTCTTTAAAAAGAAATCGACCAGCAGGGGAATATCTTCTCTGCGCTGGCGAAGTGGAGGCAGTTCGATGGTGATTACATTGAGGCGGTAGAACAGGTCTTCGCGGAAGCGGCCTTCGCGCACCAACTGCCGCAGGTCCACGTTGGTGGCGGCGATAATGCGCACATCCACCTGGATTTCCTGTACTCCGCCCAGGTGCATGAACTTGCGATCCTGCAGCACCCGCAGGATTTTGGCCTGCGTTTCCAGGCCCATGGTGGCGATTTCGTCGAGAAAGAGCGTGCCCCGATCCGCCATCTCGAACAGGCCCTTCTTGGAGGCGATGGCGCTGGTGAAGGCGCCTTTGACGTGGCCGAAGAGCGTGGACTCCAGCAGGTCGGTCGGCATGGAGCCAGTATTCACGGGCACGAACGGCCGGTCGTGGCGCGGTGAATTCAAGTGTGTCGCCTTGGCAATCACTTCCTTGCCGGTACCGCTTTCCCCCTGCAAGAGCACGGTGGAGCGGCTGTTGGCTACCTGCGCGACCAGGTCGAAGATTTTCAGCATGGGCTCGCTCTTGCCCACGATGTTTTCGAAGTTGTAGCGCTGCTTGAGGGCGCGCTTCAGTTGGACGTTTTCTTCCGCCGCCCTCCGCCAGCCTACGGCGGCACGCACGTCGGCCAGAAGCTTTTCATTGTCCCAGGGTTTCTGAACGAAGTTGGCGGCTCCCGCTTGCATGGCCCGCACCGCGTTCTCCACCGTGCCGTAGGCCGTGATCATGATCACGGGCAGTCCGGTTTCATGGGCCCGAATCTCGGCCAGTATCTCCATTCCGTTGCGGCCGGGCAAAGCCAGGTCGAGCAGGATCAGGTCGAAGGGATGTTCGCCAATGCGCTGCAGACCGGCTTCTCCGCTGGCCGCAGTCTCCACCGCGAAGCCTTCTATCTCCAGCAGAGTCTGCAGAGATTCGCGAATCTCGGTCTCATCGTCGATGATGAGAACGGCCCCGGCCAGGCCCGGATTCCCGTTCATCACGCTGTTCGGAACAACTGCCGAATCAGACATACTCAGCCTCGGAAGCAGATCTCTTGAGAGAAAGTACGTTTGTCATTCCAATCGAAAGCGCGCTTGTCATCCCGAGCGAAGCGAGGGATCTTGGTTTCTGCCCGCTTCGTCCCTTCCTTGCTGCGGGCAAACATCTAGATCTCTCGCTTCGCTCGGGATGACAATGAGTGGTGGGAAACTGCAACTGCGAAGATCGGCTAAACATGAACTGCCTTTCTGCTTAAGGGGAAATCCAGGGTGAAGGTCGTCCCGGCGCCGGGATGGCTTTCCACGCGAATCTTGCCTGCGTGTTCCTGGATGATGCCGTAGGTGACGGAAAGCCCTAGGCCGGTGCCGCGGGCCTGGCCTTCACGAGGCGAAGTCTTGGTGGTGAAAAATGGATCGTAAATGCGTTGGATGTGCTCGGGCGCAATACCGGATCCAGTATCGGAGACGGAAACGGAGACGCTCTCTCCGTTGAGCGTGGCCACCCGAAGTCTCCCGCCGCCCGGCATGGCGTCCTTGGCGTTGAGAAACAGATTCAGGAACACCTGTTGCAGCCTCCCTGCATTCCCCTGAATGGCAGGCAGAGCGGAAGAGGGCGCATTCTCCACCTCGACCTTGGCGACCTTGAACTGGTGCTCGAGCAGGGCAAGAGTGTCGGCGATGACTTTGTTCACATCCACTTCGCTGACTTCACTGCCGCTGGTACGCGAGAAATTCAGCAGGTTATTCACGATCTCGGAGGCGCGGAAGGTCTGCCGCGTAATCTTCTCCAGTAAGCCGGATTTCTGCGGATCGCTCTGCAGTTGCTTGGCCAGCATCTGGGTGTAGGAAGAGATCACGGCCAGGGGGGTATTGACTTCGTGAGCCACGCCTGCGGCCAGTAGACCGATCGACGAGAGCTTATCGGCCTGGGAAAGCTGAGCTTCAAGTTCGGTGCGCTCGGTGATGTCATCCATGATGATCAATCGCCCGATCACCTGGAACTTGCGCGTGACCAGCGGAGCGATGGCCACGTTCACGGTGCGCACTTCGCCCGCCGGAGTTTTCAGGCGGAACTTGTACAGGTTATGAATGCCGGCGCTGTGCCGCACCCGGTCGAACTCCTCGACGAACTCGGCCGGAAAAACGGCGCCCAGCGGCTGGGTCATAGTTTGCCAGCGGGGCACGGCGTACATCACTTCCATCTGCGCATTCCAGCTCTCGATGCGGTCTTCCATGTCGAGAGCCATTACCCCGACGTTGATGGATTCCACGATGTTCTCGTTGAAGTCCTTCAGACGCTCATACTCCGCCGCTTTCTGTTGCAGCGAGGCATAAAGCTGCCCGTTCTGAATGGCAATACCGAGATAGCCGCCCAGGGTTTCGAGCAACTCCATATCTTCGCTGGAGAGGAAGTCGCCCTGCGCGGTCTTGCCCAGGCCGAGCACGGCGACGGTTTTCTGCTGGGCGTGGCAAGGAATGTAGTAATTCAGATCAAGACGGGCGATGGCTTGCCGGGCGCCGGGAGTCTCGCGTGGCAACTGGTGCGTATTCTCAAAGAAAAGATGCCCGGCCTGCTCCGGCCGCGGCGCGCTCAGGAAAGTGAGATCGATCTTGCTGGGGGCGGTCAGGCCGAAGGATTTGGCCAGCAGGAATTGTCCGGATTCTTCGTTGGCCAGGAAAATCGCCATGCGGTCGACTGCCAGGGTGCGCGACAGCCGGTCGATCAGCGAAGAGAGCATGGCATTCAGGTCGGTCTCTGAACTCAGTTCGCGACCGAACTCAAGCAACGTGCGTCGGTAATCGTAGCGCGTACGGTAAAAGTGCTGGTCGACGCGGTCCTGAATCCACTTGCGCAGGGGATCGAACAGCAGCGCGGTGACGACCACAGCCAGGATCAGCCCCACCGGACCGCTGCTGGGCTGCCTCATATGAACCAGTTCGGCCACGCCCGCCACCAGTGCAAAATACATTCCCACCACGGTTGCCACCGCCAGTGTATAAACCACACCGCGCTTGAAGATCAGGTCCACATCCATCAAGCGGTAGCGGAAGATGGCATAGCCGAAAGTCAGAGGCAGCAAGCCGAGGGAAAGGACCCCCAGGTCCTTGACGGCATGCGGCAGCCAGCCCATGAAATGCGGAAAGACTAACGGCAGCACGTACAGGACGGTGTAAGGAGCGATGGCCAGAATGGTGCCCCTCGTCACCCATTTCAACTGCTGGCGCAGGATGGTCGTGCTGGCGCGCTGGTAGCTATACCACAGCATCGAAGCCGCAGCCAGGAAGAACACGGCTCCATAGGAGAAATCGAGCCGATCCATACTGCGGTTCAGCCTTCCCATCGCCTCCAGCCAGCGCATCGCCCCCAAACGCATCGCGAGCAGTAATACTCCCGGCAGATAGAGCAGCGCCAACAGCCACGGCCGCCTCTGTACGAATTGCCGCTTCTCCGGGAAAGTCAGAACAAAGTGCAGGAAGAGCGCAGGTTGCAACACCCAGGCCACCACATTGCCCCAATAAATCGTCCAATCGAAATCGTTAAGCTTTCCGGTGTACTTAAACGAAAAGGCAATGAACGAGACCAGACAAAAAATGTAGAAATGCGTGGAGCCGGGCGCGGTCCAGCGGCGGAGCAGCACGTAAACCCCGATGCTGAGATAGATCAGCGCGATCAGCCGCAGCCAGTTATTGGGCCAACGATCCGCCGGCACCAGAATGACGCTGGAATCCACTGGGACAGATTGCCGGATTACGGTATACGTAGCTTTTGACCACACGCCCGTGCGATAGAGTTGGCGCTGCAATTCCGCCGTATCCTTCACTTCTCGGCCGTTGACAGCCGTCAACTGGTCACCGGTCTTGATGCCGCTCCTGGAGGCGGGACCGTCGGGTTCGACCTGATCCGCCACCAGCCGGCCGCCTTCTTCCTCCCACAGTACGCCGTCCGTGGGACCCGAAAACTCACTCTCTTTACGGAAATTAAAGCCGGCGAAAATGGTGGCAGCCACGGTCAGCACGAACAGAAGTACCGCGACGGAACGGACTTGGGTTTCCCGATTCATGGGCTTCAGCGGCACTCCACGGGGGTGGCTGGCGAGCCGCGGTTTAACATCTGCAACCGACTGATCTGGTATGAGCAACTTCGCTGCCATGTGGTTCCCACTTCGGGTTGCGCTAAGTGCCTTGCCCAAAGCAACTTCCGAGATTATAGATGGATTATGAAAGACTAACTACGCCTTTTTGGAGGTTTCTCTGGAATTGCGTATCTGGCTCGGCTCGAAGACTTTATAAGGGAACAGGTCGCTTTCTCGACCAATACGGAGAATGGTGGCCCGCTCGGGCCAAGTCCGAAGATTCTCTAATCTGCCTCACAGTTGTCGGCGTCCTTTCGATAGATCGCCGGACAATGCGAAGGCCTAAAGCTCGCCTCAGCCCCGCCGATAAGCTCAGTGGCAGGGCTGTGCCACAACCCAGCATGGAGTCCCCTCACAAACCTCAATCAACCAGGCAAGTTCAAGGAGTCTGCGGACGGTGAACTGCGCTGCGCCATCTCGTCTTGTCAAAGCAGGGATCGCAGTTTCTTTGGCGGCAGGCCCACTCACGCTTGCTGCTCGAACCGGCAGCGGCCTGGCCAGCCGCTCCGCCGATTTCATGCCCCACGGCTACTGCTACCTGTGGGACCCGCGCATCGTTTGGCTGCACGTCATCTCCGACGGGCTGATCACTCTCTCTTATTACTGCATTCCAGTGGCGCTGATTTATCTGCTGCAAAAGCGTCGCGACCTTCCCTTCAACTGGGTCTTCTGGATGTTCGGCCTCTTCATCCTGGGCTGCGGCACCACCCATCTCATGGAGATCTGGACCGTCTGGCACCCCTCTTATCTGGTGGCCGGGGTGATCAAGGCGATCACCGCGGTCGTCTCGGTGATGACCGCGCTAATGCTGGTCCCACTTCTCCCCAAGGCGATCGCATTGCCGACCAGCGAGCAGTTGAACGCCATCAATCACGAGTTGCGCCTGCAGATGGCCGAGCGCCAGGCGTCCGACGAAAAACTCCGGGAAACCATGGCGGCCCGGGAGCGGACGCTGGCCGAACTGGGCGATCGCCAGTCGGCCATCGAAGAACTCCAACTGGCTCAGGCGGCTTTGCGTGAGCAGGTATATGCCCTCGATCAGCACGCCATCGTCGCCACCACCGACGTGGAGGGCAACATTACCTACGTCAACGATAAATTCTGCGCGATCAGCAAATATTCGCGGGCGGAAATGATTGGCCAGAATCACCGCGTCCTGAACTCGGGCCACCACTCCAGAAAGTTTTTCCAGCAGATGTATCGCGCCATCGCCAACGGCCAGGTTTGGCGCGAGGAAATCCGCAACCGCGCCAAAGATGGCTCGATTTACTGGGTGGATACGACCATCGTCCCCTTCCTCGAAGCCGACGGAAAACCCCGGCAATACATGGCCATCCGAACCGACATCACCGATTGCAAGCGGGCTGAGGAGGCACGGGGATGGTTGGCGGCGATCGTCGAATCCTCCGACGACGCGATTATGAGCAAGACTTTGGACGGTACGATCACCGCGTGGAACCGCGGAGCCGAAAAGATATTTGGCTACTCCGCCGAAGAGGCCGTGGGCAAGCTCATGCTGATGTTGTTTCCGCCCGAGATTGCCTCGGAAGAGCCGGACATTCTGGCGCGCATCGGGCGGGGCGAGAGCGTGGAACATTTTGATACGGTGCGCATCCGGAAAGATGGAAGAAGTATCGACGTTTCGGTGACCATTTCTCCGATTCGAGACGGCAACGGCGCGATTGTGGGCGCTTCGAAGGTCGCGCGCGACATTACCGAGCGCAAGCAGGCGGAAAGGCAACTCGCAGATCAAGCGTCGGAACTCTCCGCACAAGCATTGAAACTGGAGGATTCGCGGCAGGCTTTGGAAGATCAGACGCTGCTGCTGCAGTCCGTTCTGGACAGCATGACTGAGGGGCTGGTCGTGGCCGATCCCCAGGGCAAATTCGTGCTCTGGAATCCGGCCGCCACGGAGATTGTTGGCATGGGAGCGGCGAACGTTCCGCCCGAAGAATGGTCCCAGCACTACGGTGTGTTCCTGGAGGATACGGTTACTCCATTTCCGCCCGAAAAGAGTCCCCTGAAGCTCGCGATCGATGGCGTGGCCAGCGGCGCCATCCAACATGTGCGCAATGTCGAACTCGAACATGGGGTTTGGATTGAGCTCAGCGCCAGCCCGCTGCGGGATAAAAGCGGAATGGCACGCGGCGGTGTGGCGGCCTTTCGGGATATCACGCAGCGCGTCCTCGACGAGCAGAAAATCCGCGCCCTCAACGAAGAGCTCGAAGAGCGGGTGGCGCAACGCACCGCGCAACTGGAATTCGCCAATCACGAACTCGAGGCTTTCACTTACTCGGTCTCGCATGACCTGCGCGCGCCGCTGCGCCACATCGGTGGCTTCTCCAGAATCCTGATTGAAGATTTTGGGTCCACTCTGCAGCCCGAGGCCCGGGATCACTTGCAGCGCATCGAAGACGGCACCCAACGCATGGGCAGGCTGGTGGATGAACTCCTGAACCTGGCGCGGGTGGGCCGCCACGCCCTCAATCTTCAGCCCGCCCAGCTGAATCCCATCATCGACGAGGTCATCAACCTGCTGCAGCCGGAGGCCGAAGGCCGGGAAGTGAATTGGAAGATTTCCCAGCTCCCGTTGGCAGTGTGCGATCCCATCCTGATCAAGCAGGTGTTTCAGAACCTGCTGGCCAATGCCCTGAAGTACACCCGCACCCGCGACCAGGCGGTCATCGAGATCACAAACCACCAGGAAAACGGCGAGACCGTCATCCTCATTCACGACAACGGCGTCGGCTTCAACATGAAATACAAAGACAAATTATTCGGGGTTTTTCAGCGCCTGCATCGGGCTGAGGATTTTGACGGCACCGGGGTTGGCCTGGCCCTTGTGCAACGCATCGTTCTTAAACACGGCGGCCGGGTGTGGGCGGAGGCGGAGGTGGACAAGGGCGCCACCTTTTATTTCACGCTCCACGCCGCCAAGCCAACGGATCGATCGCGGGCGAAGCTAGTGTAAGCGAAGGCACCATCGCCGAAGCGCAGCCACATGAAGTGGAAAACAAGACCGCAACTGCAGGAGGTGAAATGTGAACCCAACTGAAGTGGATATTCTTTTGGTCGATGA
>Ga0074045_10004446_pt1 | contig 12405 bp, 10 predicted proteins | sample BogForMeECP23OM2_FD_94442 | JGI IMG/M metagenome (GOLD analysis project Ga0074045, IMG submission 94442) | Bog forest soil microbial communities from Calvert Island, British Columbia, Canada - Bog Forest MetaG ECP23OM2 | ecosystem: Environmental > Terrestrial > Soil > Wetlands ...
ACCCGTCGCCTCGCTGGTCCAGCCCAAGCTGGCCAAGCTCACCGCCAAGCCCAAGCCGGAGTACACCGCCGAGGCGCGTCAGCTCCATATCGAAGGCGTCGTCACCCTCCGCGTCGGGGTCTCGGCGACGGGTTCGGTCGAGGTTCTGGGCGTGATCAGCGGCCTTGGCCACGGCCTCGACGAGAGCGCCAAGCGCGCCGTTATGGCCACCAGGTTTGAGCCCGCCACCGATGGCTTCGGTCATCCGGTCGCCTCGGTTGTCACCGTCAATGTCACCTTTCAGATCGCGGGGTAGCAGCCATGTCCATCGCTCGTTGCCAGTTCGCTCGGGTTCGCCCGTACCTCTTGTGTCACTTTTCTTTTGGGCCGATGGCTTCACGAACGCGCGCTACACGAATACGCTGGTCTTACATACCATGGCGGCCTCAAGGTAGCCACAGGGAGCTGTAAATCATGATTTGCCGTTCAAAATCCATCGCCGGTGCGTTTCTGGCGCTTCTCCTCGCGACAACGCTTCCTGCCGTGGCCGCGGTGGCAATCCACTCTCCCTTCGCCAAGAAGAAGCCCGCCGAGGACTCCATGCCTGGACGCAAGCCCACCGCAGCCCAGTATGCCCTCATCGACAAGGCCATCCTGCGCGAGAAAGAGGTCATCAAGACCGTCAAGCAGCGCGCCCCCCTGGTCGAGACCTACATCCAGAACATGAAGCCCGATCCCATCCTCTCCCAGGTGCCAGTCTCCGACCAGCACTTCCTCGCCCGCATCGACTTCAGCAAGGTCATCAACGACGACGAGTACAAGAACAACAAGGGAAACTTCCAGGCCAAAAAAAGCCGCCTCGGAGCCTTCAAAAACTCCCTCAACGCCATCACCGGCCTCTCCGGCAGTCTTCGTCTCACCTTCCACGAGTCCGGCTTCACCCAGATGATGCTCATGGACTCCAACAACTTCGACCGCCAGCACTACACCTTCCTCTTCGTCCGCAACGACTTCCTCGGAAACGTCCCCACCGCCGTCTTCGACGTCACCCCCTCAAACCCAAGACGCGACTTCGGACGTTTCTCCGGGCGAATCTGGATCGAGACCAAGGGCGGTAACGTCGTCCGCTTCAACGGCGACTTCGCCGGCTCCATCCTCACCATGAAGGAGTTCTACCACTTCGACAGTTGGCGCACCAACATCCAGCCAGACCTCTGGCTCCCCACCTCCTTCTATGTCGAGGAGAGCGACCCAAAGAGCGCCAGCAGCACCCTCAAATTCAAAGCCATTAACTACGTCTGGGGTTACGCACTCAGGGTCCCCGAGGGAGACGCCGAGAACACCTCGCTCGATGTCGTCGCCGGCACCGCACAGGATGTCTCCAACGATGCGCCCGATGTCAGTCCCCTCGGGGCCCAGCGCGAGTGGGTGCAGCAGGCCGAAGACAACGTCATCACACGCCTCTTCCAGGCGGGCCTGCTCGACGCCCCCAGCGACTTCGACAAGACCCTCGAGGCCCTCGCCGGCAACATCCTCGTCTACAACAATATTCAGACCGCTCGCCCCATCCGCGTGCGCACCCTGCTCACCGAGCCGTTGGAGTCCCTCGCCGTCGGCAACACCATCATCATCTCCAAGAGCCTGCTCGACACCACCTGCGTCGTAGACGCCGACGGCTCCCAGCAGATGGGCAATCTCAACGCCATCCTCGCCTTCCAGTTGGCCCACATCATCCTCGGCCATCGCCTCGACACCAAGTTCGCATTCAACGACCGCCTGCTCTTCCCCTCCACCTCGGTCTTCGAGCGCATCCCCATGCACCACACCGCCGCCGAGAATACCGAGGCCGCCAAGAAAGCCATGCAGTTGTTGAGCGTCAAGGAATACGCCGACGGACAGAAGTACTTCGGCCTCTATCTCGAACAGCTCCAGCAACGCATCAAGGCGCTGCCAGCCCTCAATCAGCCCATGCTCGGCGACGCCCTCATCAAGAGCGACAACGACACCTCCTTCTGGATGGCCGCCATGGTCCCCAAGGGCATCAAGCTCGACATGAAGGACCTCAAGCAGCAGGCCGCCATGCCGCTGGCCAGCTTCCTCCGATTCGACCCCTGGACCGATCAGCTCATCCAGATGCACTCCACCTACGAGCCCATCATCACCGACCGCGACAAGATGCCCTTCGAGGTTGAGCCGGTCTACCTCAAGCTCACCTACTTCAAGTCCCCGGAGGCAACGCCCGCCGTCGCGCCCCCGGCCGGCGCCGCCACAAATCCACCGGCAGCCCAGCAGGCCGCCCCGCCCGCGCCGGCCCAATAGCAACTTTCCGGGCATGGGCCACGCGGACGCCTCCTGCCGCCGGAGACACAGATCGTCCGTGCAGCACTTTGCATCGCTTTTCCCGGAGTTGGAATGCGCAAGACCCTCATCCCGATCGCCTCGTTGGCCTGTCTGCTCTGCCTCCCCTCCCTGGCGCGGGCCCAGGCGATGCCCACCGCCTCGGGCATGGGAAGAACGCAGGTCGGCGCCGCTTTCAGCTACGCCGTTCCAGACTTCTGGGTCCCCAACGTCAGCAACAGCGATCAACAGTATGCGTCCCAGGCCATCGCCGGCGTCACCGGCTACGGGAACTACGACTTCACTCCGCACTTGAGCGTGGAAGGCGACTTCCACTGCCTCTGCCTCCACACCTCCCTCGACCGCGCCGAGCTCACCTATCTCGTCGGTCCCAGGGTCATGCTTCCCTATGGCCGCTTCATCATCTACGGCAAAGCTCTGGCTGGCATCCGAGACCTCTACATCCAGGAGCAGCAGGACAACTACCTCCTCAACTCGCCCGTCCTCGTCCCCGTCCCCAGCGGAACCAGCATCGGCTACTCCATCGGCGGTGGTCTCGACATCATCTACAACCAGAAGATCGTCATCCGCGCCATCGACTACGAGAGCCAGAGCTGGCCAGGATTCAACACCACCGGAATCTCCCCCTCCGTCTTCACCTTTGGTGTAGCCTATCGCTTCAGCCACTGATCGCGCGCCGGCTGCAAGCTCGAATCTCTTCAACCGAACCATCCGAATCGCTTCCCTGTGTCCTCAGCCCGCGCCCACCCTCGGAGTTCTTTCGCCATCGGCTGGCTGGCCGTCGCCGTGCTGCTCGGCAGTTCCTCCCTCCTGCGCGCCCAGGCCACCGCAACCGCCGCGCGCGCCGGCGACCTCCAGATCGGCGTCGGCTACACCATCGCCAAGTCCGGCTACGAACAGCAGAACTTCCAGGGATTCACCGCCTATGCCGACTTCGACCTCCGCTCCCATCTTGGCCTCGAAGCCGAGGTCCATCAGGTCTCCAGCACCTCCAGCGACCGGTCCTATCAGCGCACCTACCTACTCGGCGGACGCACCTTCCGCGCCTATGGCCCCCTCGTCCCCTACGTCAAAGTCATGTTCGGCCGCGGTGACTTCAACTATCCCTTCGGCTACACCGACCTCGCCTACAACCTCTTCGCCGGAGGCATCGGTGCGGACTATCGAATCCGCCCCTCCCTCAGCCTGCGCGGCGAATACGAACTGCAAAGCTGGTCCGGCTTCTCCAACGCTGGCCTCACCCCCCAGCTCGTCACCCTCGGCCTCGCCTACCACTTCGCCGCCAAACCCCGCTCCAGATAGAAGGCGGGTGCCCCTTCTTCGCGACGGCTTCATCGTCGCTAAGGTGGGGTCGTCTGGCGCGCCCATGAGCCATCATTCTGGCTCATCGCCGCGTCATCATTCCACCACGCGTCGTAATTCCCCCTGCCGTCATTCTGGCGCAGCCAGAATCTCCGTATTGGCCTTTGCCGTTGCCTGTTCTTCCCTTACCCCTTACCCCTTATCCGTGTTTTCCTGTCAAGCCCCTCACCCCCCAAAAATCCCACTAACCCACTCCCCACCAACCACTTCCCCCAGAAAAATAGTTGGCATAGTAGTTTCCCTCCATCCCGTATAATTAAGGTAGTAATCAAGACAAGAAGCCCGGCAACGCGCCGGGCTTTTGCATTTAACTGTTCCCTGTTCCCTGTTCTTCGTCTCCACGAAGTCCAGACCAAGTCCGGACTTAGTCCAGACCTAACCATACCAAGTCCAGACCTAACACACCTGGATCGAAGACTTTAGACTTTTTTCACACAAGGGAGTACACCGATGACCGACACAGCTCCCCCCTACGAACCCACGTCGCCGCAGAAAACCGCCCAAAAAAAATGCAGCCGCCCCGCATCTCTTCATCCGGATGCGGGGCGATTGACAACAAAAACTCCGTGAGACTGTCTCTAAAAGTGGTACGCCACGCCGATCGTCGGCATGGAGAGCACCTCGTACCGGTTGGTCACCAGGTTGCTCTCGCCGAAGGTCGGGGTCTTCACCAAAAAGCCCCGATACTCCACGCGAATGTCGAAGCTCGGGCTCAACTCATACGCCAGCCCGCCGCCAAACAGACCGGCCATCCCCTTCGTCGACTTGGTGCCCAGTTCGGTCGTCCCATTGTCCAGAACGGGAGTGAAGATCAGCGTGCCGCCTCCAACCTCCACAAACGGGTTGTACCGCTTGAATGTCATGCCGAAGACATACGCGCCCGTGGCCTCCTGCTCCCGCGAGTGGATCCGGTAGTTGTAGGCGTTCCCGACGATATACTTCTGGTTGTTCTGGATGAAGCTGTAGTTCAGCTCCAGAGCGCTGTGCGGGGTCAGCATGTACCGGTAGCTGGTCAGCAGCCCCAGCGCGCCGGTCGAACTCGCCACCACCGACGCCGGGCCGTGGATCGTGGGCCCGAACAGTCCCGTGCCGCTGAAGCTCACGTCCTGCCGGCTCTCCTGCGCAACCCCTACCGCGGCCGTCAGCATCAGCACGCACAACAAAATCGTCTTCTTCATTCTTCGTTCTGCCCCTTCTTGTTCCTTCGCAACCCGGCCCCGGAACTCGAAGGCAATGCAAATCGCATCGCAACGAAGACTGGCTCGGTCACTCTCAACATTGTACCCGTAGACGCGCGCCCTGTGCAGCGTCCCACTACGCAGATGGGCCGGAGAGTCAACCGGCTCTCCGGCCCGTCCGTCAAATCCGCGCCGCAATTACTGTGCAGGTGCCGGTGGAGGTGGAGGTGGTGGTGCGCCAGCTCCGCCCGGTCCGCCGCCAGGTCGAGGGCCGCGCTGCGGCATCGAGGCCAGGTACGCATCGAACTTCGGCTTCTGCTCGTCGGTCAGCAACGCCTTGATCTGGGCGTTCTCGTCCGCGCGCATCGCCTGGATCTTGGGCATCAGGGTCGTCATGTCTTCCCCGGAAGCGCGCATATCGGCCATCTTCTTCTGGTCGGCCGTAAGGATCGCCGTGATCTTCGTCTTCTGGTCGGCGGTCAGCGTCACTGCCGTGTCGATCGCGGCCACTCGCGCTTCCGGTGTCATACGACCGCCGCCGCCGCCGCCCTGCGCCATCATCGGCACCGCGCATAGCGCGGCGCTACACAAAGCCACTGCGCCTGCGCGCATGGCAACTCTACGAAACATGTTCTTCATTTGGCTGCTCTCCCGTGTCGGTCCCGGCTTGATTCTCCGGCGGACAAGTCTAACGCTACAGACGTACAAACCGCCAGTCCGGACGCACCATGCCGCCAGAATTGTTCGCGCTTCGCGGAACAGACTTCGCAATTGGGAGAAAACGTTGCTCGCCAGGTCCGCCTCAACCCGCCCGCTCAGCCTGAAAGCAATAGGGATCGCCGTGCGCCGCCGCGTACGCCTCCACCACCTTCAGGAACGCCACCGCCGCGTGCGACAGGCTCGCCTGCCGCCGGTACACCAGCCGCAGCCTGCGTTCCAGTTGCAACTCCTTCACTCGCACCCGAACCAGCGCGCCGCTGGCCAGCTCCGTCCGCACCGTCAGCCCCGGCACCAGAGCAACGCCGTTGCCCATCTCCACAAACCGCTTGATCGCCTCCAGCGACGGCAGCTCCACCCCCATCCGCAGCGGCGTCTTGTGCCGCCGGAACGTCTCGATCACCTTCTGCCGCTGCGGAGATGCGATATTGTGCGCAATAAAGTTCTCCGCCCCAAGCTGCCGGATCGAAACCTCGCCCGTCCGCGCCAGCGGATGCTTCGGGTTCACCACCAGGTCCAGCTCATCGCGGTACACCACCACCGACCGGATCGCCGCGTCGTCCGGACGGAAGCTCAGCACGCCGATCTCCACCGTGTGCACCAGCACGTCGTCCGCAATGCGGCTGGCCAGCGCACGCTGCACCGTCACCTTGATCCGCGGATTCAGCCGGCGAAACTCATCCAGCAGCGGCAGCAGCACCAGGCACGTGTACTCGTTCGCAGCCAGGTTCAGCCGTCCGCGATGCAGCGCCCTCAACTCGGCCAGCGCCCCCATCGATTCAGCCCGCAGGTTCAGCAGCTTCACCGCGTACTCGCGCAGCACCTCACCCGCGTCCGTCAGCGTCCCATCGCGCGACGACCGCTCCAGCAGCACCTCGCCCAGCTCCGCCTCCAGCTTGGCGATCGCCTGGCTCACCGCCGGCTGCGTGCGATGCAGCCGCGTCGCCGCCCGCGAGAAGCTGCGCTCTTCACTCACCGCAAGAAACGTCTCCAACTGAAAAAGGTCCATCTCGTCGCCGCCTTCCCCCAGCGCACTCCTCGCGCCTGGCCATGAATATCTCCATTAGAAATAATAATACATGCGCGAAAAACTATAATCCTACGTTATTCTGTATCGCAAGGAGCCGAGGTAGAACCCATGTCCGAATCAGTCCCCGACGTTACCCCAGTAAACCCGCGGAATCCGCGCGACGGGAAGCAGCCGCAACCCGACCGCATCCTCTTCTTCGACACCACCCTGCGCGACGGCGAGCAGTCCCCCGGTTGCGTCATGTACGGCGCTGAAAAGCTGCGCATGGCCCACCAGATCGCCGCTCTCGGCGTCGACATCCTCGAGGCCGGCTTCGCCATCGCCTCCGAGGGCGACGCCGAATCCATCCGCAACATCGCCCGCGAAGTCGGGTCGGCACGCGGCCCCATCATCGCCTCCCTCGCCCGCGCCAAGCGCGAGGACATCGAGGCCGCCGCCCGCTCCACCGAGCCCGCCGCCCGCCCCCGCATCCACACCTTCCTCTCCACCTCCGACCTGCACCTTGCCGCCAAGCTCAAGATCACCCGCGCCGAGGCGCTCGACCAGATCGCCGAGATGGTCGCCCTCGCGCGCACCTACTGCGACGACATCGAGTTCTCCCCCGAGGACGCCACCCGCACCGACCCCGGCTTCCTCGTCAAGGTCTGCGAGGTCGCCATCCAGGCCGGCGCCACCACGCTCAACCTCCCCGACACCGTCGGCTACAGCCTCCCGCAGGACTACGCCGGCATGTTCCGAAATATTCAAGCCCGCGTCCCCGGAATCGAAAACATTGTCCTCTCCGCGCACTGCCACGACGACCTCGGCCTCGCCGTCGCCAACTCGCTCGCCGCCATCCAGGCCGGTGTCCGCCAGGTCGAGTGCGCCATCAACGGCATCGGCGAGCGCGCCGGCAACGCCTCCCTCGAAGAGCTCGCCGCCATCTTCGTCACCCGCCGCGACCAGCTTCCCTTCCGCAACAACATCGTCATGAACCAGCTCTATCCCACCAGCCAGATGCTCGCCACATGCATCAGCTTCGGCGCCGCGCCCAACAAGGCCATCGTCGGCGCCAACGCCTTCGCCCACGCCGCCGGAATCCACCAGCACGGAGTCATCGCCAACCCGCTCACCTACGAGATCATGACGCCGCAATCGGTCGGCGTGCCCCACGACTCGCTCGTCCTCGGCAAGCACTCCGGCCGCCGCGCCCTCGAACACCGCCTCATCGCGCTCGGCCACAACCTCACACACGCCGAACTCGACGCCGTATACGGTCGCTTCACCGAGCTCGCCGACCGCAAAAAAACCATCTACGACCAGGACCTCATCCGCCTGCTCAAACCCGAACCAAAAGTCACCGTACCGGCTTAACCTTCCACCGTCGTCATTGCCTAATCTTTTACGCTCGTCATTCTGAGCGAAGCTCAGAATCTCCGTATTTCGCTGTTGTTTGTTTTTTATTTACATTCTTTTTTCCGTTGTCTTGCTTAAGGGCACGGCTTCAGAGCCTGTCCTGAGCGAAGTCGAATGGATGCCGAAACAGATCAGAACAGAAAGGGGCTTTAGCCCCTGAGGTCACACAACAATGCGTCTCAAGATAGCCATCCTCGCCGGCGACGGCATCGGCCCCGAAGTCACCAACGAAGCCGTCAACATCCTCAAGGCCGTCGCCGAGTTCGGCGGCCACGACTTCACCTTCGTCCCTCTTCTCCTCGGCGGAGTCGCCATCACGGCCACCGGTTCGCCCCTGCCCACCGCCACGCTCGACGCCTGCCTCGAATCCGACGCCGTCCTGCTCGGCGCGGTCGGCGACAAAAAATTCGACGCGCTTACTCCGGACAAGCGTCCCGAGTCCGGCCTGCTGCAGATTCGCCACGCCCTTGGCGGCTTCGCCAATCTCCGTCCCTCCATCGCCTATCCCGCGCTCTCGGCCAACTCGCCCCTGCGCCCCGAGGTCACCGAGGGCGCGGACATTCTCTTCGTCCGCGAACTCCTCGGCGGCCTCTACTTCGGCTCGCCGCGCGAATGGAACAAGGCCACCGGCGAGGCCTGGAACACCATGCGCTACACCAAGGCCGAGGTCGCCCGCGTCGCCAAGGTCGCCTTCGAACTCGCCAGCAAGCGCCGAAAGAAAGTCACTTCCGTCGACAAGGCCAACGTCCTCGAAGTCTCCCAGCTCTGGCGCGCCACCGTCACCGAAGTCGCCCGCGACTTCCCCTCCGTCACCCTCGAACACCAGCTCGTCGACTCCATGGCCATGCACCTCATGAACATCCCGCGCAACTTCGATGTCGTCCTCACCGAGAACCTCTTCGGAGACATCCTCTCCGACGAGGCCTCCATCATCACCGGATCGCTCGGCATGTTGCCCTCGGCCACCATTGGCGGCACGGTCAACCTGTACGAGCCCGTCCACGGCTCCGCGCCCGACATCGCCGGCACCGGCAAGGCCAATCCTCTCGGCGCAATCCTCACCGCCGCCATGCTTCTGCGCTACTCCGCAAATCTCGAACAGGACGCCGCCGCCATCGAGTCCGCCGTCCGCACCGTCCTCGCCGACGGCCATCGCACCGCCGACATCGCCCGCGGCAACACAGCGGCCGCAGGCAAAGATTCAGCCCAGCACCTCGTCTCCACAACCGAGATGGGCAAGCTAGTCCACCAGGCGCTCGCCCAGTCCATCGACCAGCGCCAGTCCATGCACGCCGTCTAGTAAAAACAATCGTCATTCTGTGCGAAGCACAGAATCTCCGTCGTTGCTGTTGCCGTTGTATTTGCTGTTGTTTGTTCTTTTGTTTGTCATTCCCGAAGGGAATCTGCTTTTAAACTAAAATGCGCCGCCTCCTCCAACTCGCCCTCGCTCTCCTGCTCGTGACCACGCTCGCCCCCGCGCAAGCAGTCAAGAAGCCCAAGCCCGCGCCCGAAAACGTCGAATGGCTCTGGCAGTACACTCCCGACGCCACCAACAAAGACGGCCGCGAGAACGACCTCGTCCAGGACACGCGTTTCCGTCCCTTCCTCGACCAGTTCCTCACCGCTCCGCAGACCTTCTGGGGCGCGCCCGTCAACGGCCGCTATCGCTCGCTCGCCAGCACCGCGCTCGACCACCTCACCGTCCCCGGCAGCGTCCTCGCGGATGAGAACCGCTACATCGCCATCTCCGGCTGCGTCGTCCACTACGGTTCCGCGCGCGGCCTGCTCTGGATCGATCTCAACGGCGCGCACCACCTCGTCGTCTTCGCCGCCATCGACTGGATCAAGGCCGACAAACCCACCTCCGACCCCGCCGCCGAGTACACCCTCTGGCTCTTTCCCAACGAGCCCCTCACCATCGCCGCCAACGGCGCGCAGCATCCCCCCGCCGCGCTCCTCAAAGCCATCACCCGCTGGACCGTCCAGCCGCTTCCCGGCTCCGCAATCGTGCAGAACATCACCCACGCCGTCCTGGTCGATCCCGACGGAACGCCCCACGAAGTCGCGCCCTCAGCCCTCGGCATCGCACCACCACCAGCCACGCCAAAGGAATCGACGCCCTAACTTCCATCATCTGCAACAACGAACTTACAACGTACAACATAAAACGATTTACCACCGGAAACTTATGACGACATCGACCAACGCACCCCGCACCCTCTTCGAAAAAGTCTGGCAGTCCCACCTCGTTGCCTCACCCGCAGGCGAGCCCGCGCTCCTCTACATCGATCTTCAGCTCGTCCACGAGGTCACCTCGCCGCAGGCATTCGACGGTCTCCGTCTCGCCGGCCGCAAGGTCCGCCGTCCAGACCGCACCGTCGCCACGGTTGACCACAACGTCCCCACCACCTCCATCGCCGACCGCCTCAACATCGTCGACCAGACCTCCTCGCGCCAGGTCGAAGCCCTCCGCAAGAACTGCGCCGACTTCGGCATCGAGCTCTTCGACGTGCAATCTCCCTCGCAGGGCATCGTCCACATCATCGGCCCCGAGCTTGGCCTCACCAAACCCGGCAGCACCATCGTCTGCGGCGACTCGCACACCAGCACCCACGGCGCATTCGGCGCACTGGCCTTCGGCATCGGCACCTCCGAGGTCGAGCACGTCCTCGCCACGCAGACCCTCCCTCAGTCCAAGCCCCTCACCTTCCGCATCAACGTAGAAGGCGCGCTCGCCACCGGCGTCACCGCCAAGGACATCGTCCTGCACATCATCGGCCGCATCGGCACCGCCGGTGCCACCGGCTGCGTCGTCGAGTACGCCGGCTCCGCCATCCGCGCCCTCTCCATGGAAGGCCGCATGACCATCTGCAACATGAGCATCGAGGCCGGTGCCCGCGCCGGCATGATCGCCCCCGACGACACCACCTTCGCCTACCTCAAAGGCCGCCGCTTCTCGCCGGGTACAAAGCCGGGTGCCCCATCCATGACGGCATCATCGTCATGGGTGGGATCGCAGAATAATGCCATCGACGAACCCATCTGGAACGAAGCTGTCGCGCAGTGGTCTTCCCTCGCCACCGACCCCGGCGCAACCTTCGACCGCGAGTTGACGATCAACGCCGCAGACATCACCCCCACCGTCTCCTGGGGCACATCCCCCGGCATGGTCACCGGCGTCAACTCCACCGTGCCACTCGCCGACCCCAACGCCTCCGAGGCCGACCGCAAGGCCTTCGACCGCGCCCTCGAGTACATGGGCCTCACCCCCGGCCAGCCCATCCAGCAGATCCCCATCGACTGCGTCTTCATTGGCTCCTGCACCAACGGCCGCATCGAAGACCTGCGCGCCGCCGCCGCCGTCGTTCGCGGCTACAAGGTCGCAACAACAGTCCGCACGATGGTCGTCCCCGGCTCGCAAGCCGTCAAAGCCCAAGCCGAATCCGAAGGCCTCGATCGCATCTTTAAAGATGCGGGATTTGCCTGGCGCGAACCCGGATGCAGCATGTGCCTCGCCATGAACCCCGACATCCTCCAGCCCGGCGAGCGCTGCGCCTCCACCTCCAACCGCAACTTCGAAGGCCGTCAGGGCCGCGCCGGCCGCACCCACCTCGTCAGTCCGCAGATGGCCGCCGCCGCCGCCATCGCCGGCCACTTCACCGACATCCGCACCTGGCACTTCAAGGAGAAATCATGACGCCCCTTGTTTGTCATTCCCGCTCTTTTGTTTGTCATTCTGAGCGGAGCGAAGAATCCCCGCATTTCGCCTTTGTCTTTGTTTTCTGTTCCCTGTTCCCTGATCCCTGTTCCCTGGAGTTCCTATGATCGCCATCAACACACTCACCTCCGCCGCCGTCCCGCTCCCCCGCCCCAACGTGGACACCGATCAGATCATCCCCAAGCAGTTCCTCAAGCGAATCGAGCGAACCGGCTACGGCGACTTCCTCTTCTACGACTGGCGCCGCCTGCACGATGGCGCGCAGGCCGGCCAGCCCGACCCCGCCTTCATCCTCAACGACGCCCGCTATGCCGGCGCGAAGATTCTCATCGCCGGCAAGAACTTCGGCTGCGGCAGCTCCCGCGAGCACGCCGCCTGGGCGCTCACCGACTACGGCTTCCTCGCCGTCATCGCCCCCAGCTTCGCCGACATCTTCTTCTCCAACGCCGGCAAGAACGGCATGGTCCTCGTCCGCCTGCCCGAGTCCGATGTCGAACTCCTCACCGCGCGCAGCACCGCCAACCCCGCGCACCGCATCACCATCTCGCTCGATGCCCAGACCGTCACCGACGACGAAGGTTTCAGCGCAACATACGAGATCGACCCATTCCGCAAGTATTGCCTGCTCAACGGCCTCGACGACATCGGCCTCACCCTCCGCCACGCCG
>Ga0074045_10004448_pt1 | contig 12400 bp, 12 predicted proteins | sample BogForMeECP23OM2_FD_94442 | JGI IMG/M metagenome (GOLD analysis project Ga0074045, IMG submission 94442) | Bog forest soil microbial communities from Calvert Island, British Columbia, Canada - Bog Forest MetaG ECP23OM2 | ecosystem: Environmental > Terrestrial > Soil > Wetlands ...
CAGCACTCCGGTCGGGCTACGCCCTCCCGCGTGACGCCCCGGCAACGGCATACTACAATATCAACCGGCAGAGGCTCCACTTATCGAGGGCGAAACACTGTCTCGACTAAGCCAGCCACCTCTATTGGCTTAATACGAAATGGCAAACACGCGGGGTAAAAGAATTTGGCGTCAACGATTTCATCGCCCACATAACAGATGCTCGCTTGACGTTCGATGACGCGACGAAGTCATTAGTGATGACGACATTGTTTGGATTGACCGGAAAAACATACCGCACACAAATCACCATCTCTCTAGAAGATGCACTGAGTGCCAGCGCAGAAGAGTCTTCTGGGTCCGGATATCATGTCGTCGTGGAATGCCCTAAAGAGCGCAGTTGCACGTCGTATGAGCGCCAAATCTTCTCCGCGAACAGCTGGAAAGCGATTGCTCCAGGTAAACGAACAAACAGGGTCGACACGGAAGATGTATGGGAGATGGTGGATCAAGATGGGGCAGCTCGCGCCGCAATGGCCATCAATCATTTAATCCAGCTCCATGGAGGACCGGTTTATCGTCTGGAAAACTTCGCACCGAAGTAGCCTGTAATGGAAAGAAAAGGTAAGCGCTATGTGGTTGAAAAGCCTACTCCCCTGCGCGATCATCGCCTTATCTAGTGCTAATGCCTCTGCTTATTGCAAGGGCGTGGTCTCGGTCACGAGTGCCGTCTTGGAGGAGCATACATTAGCCATATCCGTTCGGGTGTTTGCGGGCCGACCCGACATAGCTCGAACGGTTTATTATGATCTGACCGGCGATGCGCGAGTGCAGACCAGCTTCAGTCCCAACACGTCAACCGGCACTATCCATGGCTCTTTTTCGACACGCGTGGAAAGTGGAGATGAATATGCTGACGACGAAGTTGAGATTGAAAATGGTATCTTCGGCGAGCGCATCATGTCCTCGCCTCGTATCAAGCAAGTGATGGTAACAGCTTGTCTCGAACAATAGAGCCGTCATCGAGGCTCACCGTCGACAGTGAACGACGCCTCGCTTTCGTAACATAACGTCCTCACATGAGGGGTAGCGCGGTCAACTGGAATCCTCGATGCCAACCACTTTGCCATAACGACATCATTGCGACACGCTTGTCGGCAGTGTCGCGGTCAAGGGCGAAGCCGGCTTGCCGGTGCGCGCAGCGCAGCCCTTGAGGGCGACACTGCCGACAAGCATCGTTCTGCAGCCGTGTTGGCAACCCAACCTCACATGAGGGGTAGCGCGGTCAACTGGAATCCTCGATGCCAACCACTTTGCCATAACGACATCATTGCGACACGCTTGTCGGCAGTGTCGCGGTCAAGGGCCGAAGCCGGCTTGCCGGTGCGCGCAGCGCAGCCCTTGAGGGCAACACTGTCGACAAGCATCGTTCTGCAGCCGTGTTGGCAACCCAACCTGCACAACGCGCTGACATTCCCCGTCTCGGCCCGAGCCCGTTCCGTCGGCTGCGGCCCCGAAGCCGCAGAACCTCACATCCGGTTGCCGCAACCGCGGCGTTACCAAAATTCCTCATACCCGAGGTCATCGGGCTCGGAAGAGCGGAACCAATCTTTATGGCGGCATCTTGCAGCCAGGACGTTATCAGGTCCGCCCCGCCGAGATCCTGCGAGGGTCAGTGTTCCTCGCGGATGGCTTGGCCTCCGTCAGGTTGCCGGCTGCGTCAGGCCGTCTTCAGCATCGCACCCTCCGGCACTTCGCCATGGGTCAAGTAGCGCCAGAGCGCGATCAGCAGCTTGCGTGCGAGCGCAACGATCGCGATCCGTCGCACCCGTCCGCGTTCCGTGCCCACCCGAGCGCGGAACCAGCAGCTCAGTGCGCTGCCAGGCTGATGTCTCACCCACAGCCAGCTCAATTCGATCATGATGGTGCGCAGGCGCCTGTTGCCAGCTTTCGAGATGCCCTGCTCCCGATCGATCTTCCCGCTGCGCCACGGGGTCGGCACCAGCCCAGCATAGGCTGCCACCTCGCGCCGATTGCGGAAGTTTCGATACAGACCTTCGAGATACAGCACGGCAGCGATCTGCGGACCGATGGCCTTGAGCCGTGCGAGAAGCGCGATCGGTGACTCCTGGCTCTCTGCTCCGGGCTCAGTAGCCGCATCGCGTTCCGCCTCGACTTCGGAGATCTGCCGCATCAGCAATTCGATCACCTCGATCTCACGTAGCAGCTCAGCCTTCAGTCGCGCCGGCAATTGTCGTCCGTCACCTGTCGTCAGCGCGTCGAGCCGCGCCCGCCGATCCCGTTGCAGGGGTTCATAGTCGGTAATGCCCTGGCCCGAGAGCAGACCTTTGATGCGATTGACATGTCGGACTCTCTCTTGCAGCAACACGGCGCGTTCGCGGGAGATACGCCGGCGATCCTCCTGCTCGGAGGAGGGCGGAACCACCATCGAGCAAACCCGTGGCTCTCCACGCTTCCATGCCAACAACGACCGTAGCAGTGTCTCGCCGTCAATCGCGTCGGTCTTCGCTCGCCGATGCCGCCGAGGCACGGCAATCGAAGCAGGATCGACCACGTGGCTCTCGATGCCATTCGCCTCGAGCAATCGATGCACCCAGAAGCCGTCGAGGCCGGCCTCTTGGATGACGGCAATTGCGACCGATCTGCCCGTGACCTCTTCCGCCTTTGCCCGAAGGCGCGCCAGCAAGCCGAGCAATGCCTTGCCGTCACCGGCGGCGGACGAGTATTTCGATATCTTCTCGCTGCCCGCTGACAGCGACGTCACGACCCAGGTGGAGTGGCTCAGCTCCAGTGACACATACAGCGTCGCACCGTGGCTCTGATGGCGGGGCGCAGTCTGTGTTGGCTGCCGGCTGATGGGGAGCATCGGGTTCCTCCTTGCAATGCGGTTGACGACGGCCACACAGTACCAGCACCCGCCGCCAGTCGTTCCCCCATAGAATCTTTATGTTACCCCCAATCAGGAGGGGTCGGGAAGCCTCTCAAAAAGGCGTGATTCGCGCGACTTGCGTCTTTTGCGCAATTGGCGTATATTAAGGCTGGAAAGAGAGGATGCATGGACATGGCAGATACCGTTCCGGCCTCCGAGTTCACCCGGAACTTCGGTCGCTACCGGATGCAGGCCCAGCGCACAGCCGTCGCCGTCTCGAGCCACGGCCAGATCACCGGCTACTTCGTCGGCCCGGATGAATACGAGGAATTCAGGCGCTTCCGGGAAGCCCGGCACAGCTTCGCCACTGCGGAGCTTTCGGATGAAAAGGTCAGGGCCATCGGCGCGTCGCGCATGGATGCGCGGCATGCGTCCCTCGACGACATGCTCAAGGAATAGCGGAGGCGCATGGCCATCCCCACCCCGGAGGCGGGGCTTGTCATCTCCTACGCCTATCTCTGGCACCGCGAGCATCAGGCGGGACAGGAAGAAGGCCGCAAGGACCGCCCGAGCGTCATCGTGCTTGCGCTTGAGCGCGCGGAGGACAACGCCACGGTTGTCACCGTGCTGCCGATCACGCACAGCGCTCCGGCTGATCCCGCTTCAGCCGTCGAGATTCCATTGCCGGTCAAGGGGCATCTTGGGCTTGACGCGGAACGCTCCTGGATCATCGTCGCCGAAGGCAATGAATTCTTGTGGCCCGGATACGATCTCCGGAAAATTCCGAACACCGACCGCTATGATTATGGCTTCCTGCCGCCGCGATTTTACAATCAAGTGCTCGATGCCTTCGTCGCCTGGCATCGCGCGGGAAAGCGCAAGCTGACACCGCGTGAATGAGAGACCAAGTCGCCAATCATACACGAACCGCCGAAGCTGGCTTGAGCGCCAATCCCTTCCGGGCCTGATTCGCCACACCATGAGGTAGCCCATGCCATCCTGTTTTGTCATTCAGCCATTCGACGGCGGGCGCTTCGACAAGCGATACACCGACGTATTCAAGCCGGCGATCGAAGCTGCGGGCCTTGATCCTTACAGGGTTGACCGCGACCCGTCCGTCAGCATTCCGATCAACGACATCGAGCAGGGCATTCGCGGTGCTGCCGTCTGCTTTGCCGACATCACGCTCGATAATCCGAATGTCTGGTTTGAGCTGGGCTATGCGCTGGCGACGGAGAAAGAGATCTGCATGATCTGCTCGAAAGAGCGTCAGGAGAAATTCCCCTTCGATGTTCAGCACCGCAACATCATCCGCTACAGCGTGGACTCTTCGAGCGACTATCGCGCGCTCGAAGCCCAGATCACCCAACGCCTGAAAGCCATGCAGGAGAAGGCTCAAAAACTCGCCGCCTTTAGCACGAACTCCCCTCTCAGGGAGGAACACGGCCTGTCTCAGCATGAGCAGATCGTGCTGGCCACGATGCTGGAAAACCGCGACGGGCCGGGAGAGGGGGTTTCGCATTGGGTAATCAAAAACGGGCTCGATGTTCTCGGATACAACAACATAGCGTTGAACATCGGCATCGAGAGATTGCTGCAGAAAAAGATGATCAGCGTCACCCAAGATGAAGATCATAATGGTAACAGGTTCAACCTGTATTGGGTTGAGGAGCCAGGGATGACCTGGCTCATAGATAATTACGAGAGCCTGAATCTGGGCAGCAGCAGCAGCAGCCGGAAAGCGAAGTCGTCATGGGGACGAGAGCAGCCATCCTCCTCTCTCGACGATGACATTCCTTTTTAGCAGCGCTCGCGCAAACCAAGACCGTCGCAGCGCCGCGGCCCATGCAAGGCGCATCACTGATCCGGAGTAGACTATGCTGAAATTCGACCCTTCTTGGCGCTTCAACTCTCCGGGCGAAACGCCCGTCGATGTCAGCAGGACCTTCCACTTGGTGCGCCGTGATCGCGACGGGGACGAACATGAGCGGTAGTAATTTCGTCATCGCCGAGCAGCCTGTCGCGCTGGCCGGTGAATCTCCGACGAAGCAGTCGCGGCCGGTCGATGGTTTGGCGGAAATCCTCGCTTGGTCCGCACAATGCCCCGCCTGGCAGCAGGACGCCCTTCGGCGGCTTTGCATTGGGCAGGAGCTGGAAGCGGCAGATGAAGCCGAACTTCTAGACATCCTGAAAGGGAAGAAGGCGAGCATCCCGCTTACCGGCGATCACATCCGCCAGGCAGCCAAGGCCATGCGGATCGTCACGCTTAAATCGATCCGCAACGCGGAAAACATCAACGCGCTCGCGCCCAAGCAGACACTCTCGTTCTGCAAAGAGGGCATGACGATTGTCTATGGCGAAAACGGCTCCGGCAAATCGGGTTACGTGAGGATTTTGAAGGCTGCATGTCGGGCACGGCGTGACAGGGCTTTTGACATTTTGCCGAACGTGTATGTTCCAAACAAAGGCGATCCGCAAACCGCCGTCATCACCTACATCGACGGCACCGTTACCCACTCGCCGCAGTGGCTCAAAGGGACCGCAACCGATCCGGCATTGTCGGCGATCACCGTGTTCGACACGAGCGCGGGCACGATCCACGCGACGGGTACCAACGACATCTTGTACACGCCCTTCCCAATTCAGGTTCTGACCCGGCTGGCGAAGGTAGCCGAATCGCTGAGTGCGAAACTCGCCGAGGAGATCAGGCAACTTGAGAGGCAAATCCCGCCTTCGGTTTCCAATCATGAATGCTCAGCAGAGTCGGAAACCGGACGATTGCCGCGCGCGCTGAGCGCCAAGACCAAAACAGAAGACGTAGATCGACTCTGCCTCCTCTCCGAGGAACAGAAGGCCGAGCTTGTCGGACTGCGAAAGGACTTGGCCGACGATCCGACTGCCATCGCAACCCGGAACACCAGGCTCGCGCAGCGCCTGGAAAGCCTATCTCTGACCATGGCGAGCGCAGCGTCTGCCTTGAATGACGACGCACTGCGAAAGATCACTGGCCTCAGACAGGAGACTGCATCGGCAACCCAGGCCGCGCGCACTGAAGCCGAGCGGCGGTTTGCCACCGATCCTCTTCCGGTTGGCAACCCGGCATGGGAGGCCTTATGGCTTGCAGCTCAGGCCTATGCAGAGGAATGCGTTCATCCCGGGCAAGCCTTCCCCCAGCTAGGGGAAGGCAAGGTGTGCGTTCTATGCCAGAGGCCGCATGAACCCACCTCGGCTGATCGCTTCAGGAGGTTTCAGGCCTTTGTTGCCGATGAACTCGGGAAACAGATCAAGGCATCGCAAGTTCTTCTCGATCAGACACTCGCTTTTGACGGAGCCGCCTATCTCCTGCCGAGCAAGATCGTCGAGATACGTGAATATCTGACCAATGTCGGCGAGTCAGTCCTAGCCACGAAAATCAGAGCGTTCCTGGTCAAGGCGGCATGGCGCTATCGCTGGATTCAGCGCGCAGGCAATGACAACCCGCATGCCGCGCCTGCATTAGGTTCGGCGCTTGGCCCGGAGATCGGGGCCGCCGCCGAGTCTTTGCGCACCAAGGCGCGTGTCCTTCAAAGTGCAGTCACCTCGCCGGAGCGCGGGGCCATGCAGGCCCGGTTCGACGAGCTCGCGGATCGCGAGTGGCTAGCCGTCGTCAAAGATGACGTGATGAAGGCGATAGAAGTTAAGCGAGAGATCGCGACGCTGAGCACACTTGCGCCGCCGGCGACGCGCACCGCGATTACTAAAAAGAACACCGCCCTTGCAAAAGAGCTGGTGACAGACCGCCTTCGCGACAGCTTTGCAAACGAAGTGTCCAAACTGGGAATCTCGCGCCTACGCGTCGAACTACGTCAGGCCCGACTTTGACACTTTCGTCCTGGATTTGTTGGCTCCGGCTGAGCAACTGACTGATTTGGTTTGATATTATTTTCTGGCGCAGGTTCTTGCGTCTCGACTGTGGTGCTAAACCAGCACGACATGGTGCCAATCCGGTTGACTTACTGCGCCGACTATGGATGCCAACTCCATGTTCGTGCGCGAGAAGCGAGTCGGTGCCTATAGCTATCTGTACCTGGTCGAGACTGTTCGCGAGAATGGCAAGACGAAGCAGCGCATCATTTGCAGTCTGGCCTTGTAAGCCCAAACCCTCGAAATTTTTGATTTCTCGGTTTTTCAGTGACTTGGCTTAGAGCGTTACGTTGGCGAGAAGCGCCGTCAGGTCGATTGGCTGTCGGTTTCCTCGAAACAGATAGCGCCCGAGGAAATGCACGTGCTGCCAGGCCACTGGGGACATTTTCCGCAGCACGGTGATCGCCTTTTGGTCACCGGCAGCCTGATAACGCTCCAGTAGGGCGGAGAGCAGAATTGAGTTGTAGGCGATGATGACGGCGGCGATCAGCCGGCCGCACTGGTTGGTGATGGCGACATCGAGATCAGTGGACCCGATCAGCGCTTTCTTGCCACCGACCTGCGCGATGGCAGCACGCAAGTGGTGGTAGGACTCGATCCGGTTTTGCGATCGGTGGACGTCGCGCTGCAATTGGGGGTCGCGAAGGTAGTCGAGCGTGTAGATGTTGCGCATCAGCTTGTCGAATTCGAACACGGCCTTTCGGGTCGGATTGTGTTGAGGCAGAGCACATAGTTTTCGGACCAGCGTGCTTTGGCTCATCTCCTTGAGCCCCAGAGTGGCGATGATCCGGTCGATGTTGGCCTTCTCGGCGGCGATGATCCCGCGGTCGATCTGTCCGGCCGGCGGAAGGAGTTGAGACGCGTCGCGCGCGTGGCCGCTGGCGCAATACAGGTGCGGCAGTTGCGCCTGCAGGTTGGTGAAGCGCGGCGCAAATTTCAGCCCGAACCAATGCAGGATGGCGAAGTTGGCCTTGTTGACGCTGTGCATGTCGCCGGTGATCGCAGCCGGCAAGATGTCGGTCGTGTTGTGATAGCAGATGTCGAACACGTAGTGGCTCTCGTGCTCGTTGGCGCCGATCAGCTCGGTCTCCAGAGGCACGTGGTTGGCGAGCAGGGTGTAGGCGACGACTCCTTTGCCCTTGCCGAAGTATTTGCGCGAATAGCGGGCTTTGATCGTCGGCTCCGCCGCCGCGAATTTCTGACCGTCGACGCTGCCGTACAGGAGCCCTGGATCAAAGGTATAGAGGGGAAAGATCGCCAGGCCGGCGATGAAGTTGCTGATCCTGTCGCAGGCCTCGCGGAGCGACGCCAACCGGATGTGCTGCCGATCGGTCTCTTCCAGGACGTGGTAGGCAATGTCGCAGGTTTCGGCCATGCGGAAGTTGCCGTAGCCGATGCCCCGAGCGACGATCACTGCCATCAGGCTGTCGTCGTCGGCGATCTTCTTCGCGTAGCGCGGCTGCAACGGCGTCAGCGCCGACAGGAAGCCGCTTCGCGCATTCACGAAATGAAATATGTCGGCGATGCCTTGGGCAGCGAGCTTGCCGTAGAAGGCATCTTGCAACGCGACCTCGTCGCGATCGGCCTTGGGTTTGCGCAAGCTCAAGGTGTGGCGCTGCGGGTCATAATCGAGGTGCTTGAGCTTGCCGGGGCGCAATTCGCGGCCAAACACCTGCCATCGCCGATCGAGATCGACGCACAGACGCTCGAGCGTCGCCTCGACCGGCTGGTCCAGCCACGGCAGGTCGAGGTTCTTGCGGGCCTCGGCCTCGCGATCGGCCTTCACCAGCTCATCGCTGAAGCGACGGTGACGCAGGCTGTCGTCGACTGCAAGTTCGCCGCTTGCCAAGCGCTTGCTGGTCTGGCGATAGATCCAGAGTTCGTAACGGTCGCCACGCAGCCCGGTGGGGTTTCCGGCGGCGTCGAACTGCCAGAGGTGCTGGCGCAGCGCCTTCGGGATGGTGTCGGGCGGGATCTCGGTCACGGGACGCTGCGAAAGGCGCTGCTCGCGCGCGAATACGTCGCGCATCCAGCGCAGCGCCACCTGCCACGGGCTGGTCGCCGGGTCGGCCGAGAACTCGAGCGCCATCACCAACGGCCGCAGGTTCTGCTTGAACCGTGCCGCTGCCCGGTCGATCGCCTGCCAGCGCAACTCCAGTTGGCTGATCGGCCGTTCGCACAAACGCTGGCCGGCGGTGAGCAGCGCGTCTCGGGGCAGGATCGCGAACGCCTGGCTGCGGACGGCGCCGAACGACGTTCCGTCCGCGACCGCTTCGTCGACATAGAGCAGCAGGACGCGCCCCACCCGGGGCGCGTCCTGCTGGCGCTTGGCCTGGGCCTGGACAAAGGCGGTTTCCGCCGCCTCTTTGGTCTGCTGCTGGATCTGCCGCAGATGGTGCTCGAACGCCTCGATCAGATTGTCGCTCAGTTGCCGATAGCGCTGCCAAGCGTAGCACAACAGATAGAGATGGGATTGCGCTGGCCGCATCCGGCGCAGATCGTATACCGTATAATAGTGGACCAGGCCGGCGTAGTACTCGATGTTCTGTTGCGAGATGCCGAGCTGCGGCAGCAGGTTCTTGGCGGCGTGATGCATCGGCGCCAGCGTCTCGCGCTTGCGTCGCTCGGCGGTCATCATCCGGTAGCGGAAATTCTTGGCGTCTTGCTTGAGCACGGCCAGTTCGGACACCGTGTCGTCGCGCGCGAGCAAGTTCCGCAGCGCGGCGTGAGTTGTGGCATCCACGCCGACCTCGATCAGCTGCGCGAGTCGCTGACGCTCGGCGGCGAGCGCGTCGCCGATGATGGACTGCAGCGTCGTGTAGCCCGGCCGTACGATCTTCCTGGCCGTCAGGAAGGCCAGCAGTTCGATCAGCACGAAGACCGGCGTCACGTCTCGCCGCGCCAGCGACGCGGCCGCTTCGGCAAGCGCCGCCTGGTCGGTGGCCGACCAAAGTCGGTATCTGAACAGCCTGGCGATCTCGGTGCGCTGCGCATGCTGCTCGTAGGCACTTACCGGCCGGAACGTCACCGGGTTGCCGGGAAAGTAGCGCTCGACCAGGAAGGCCACGTCCTCGGCCGGCACCGTTGGCGCCGAGAGGCTGAAGAAGGCGTGCTTGGCCTTGAAATAGCCGATCTGCAGTATGCAATGGAGCTGCGCGGTAGGTCCCTTCCGCCGCTCGGCCACGGCGCGCTCCGGGCCGGTCAGGGCGAAGTATTCGGCGCGCTGGAACGCGTCGAAATCGGGTACCCCATACAGCGCGAGCCGTTCGGCTGGCGACAGCACGGTCAACCGCCTGCTGGGACCCGCGCGCGTCGGCTGCTCGGTGCTCACTGGGTTGGTGCCGGCGGGGGTGGGTGGAACTTTCCCTATAAGGCCCCTTTACGGGAAAGTAAGCGACGCCGGCGTCCGGCTTTGCTGGCTCTGCGGAACCGGCACGCCGCCGCGCCAAACACCGTTTTCGGGAAAGTGGGCGGATGATGCCGCCGCCCAAGCTGCCCAACGCCGCCCGGCGCAGCCGCGAGCACCTGACGCCGGCCGAAATCGACCGCTTAATCGCCGTGGCGCAGCGGCTCGGACGCCACGGCCAGCGCGACGCCACCATGATCCTGCTGGCCTACCGGCACGGGTTGCGCGTTTCCGAACTGGTCGGCTTGCGGCGTGAGCAGTTGGACCTTCGGCAGGGGCTGCTGCATGTCCGCCGCCGCAAGAACGGGATACCCAGCACCCACCCGCTCCGCGGGCCGGAGCTTCGCGCCTTGCGCGAAGTGCTGCGCAACGACCAGGAGACGGCCTACGTCTTCCTGTCTGAGCGCGGCGCACCGATGACCGCCGCCACATTCCGAAAGCTGCTCGCGCGGGCTGGGGCGGCCGCGAGGTTGGGGATGCCCATTCATCCGCACATGCTTCGGCATTCCACCGGCTTCAGGCTCGCCAATGACGGCCAGGACACCCGCGCCATTCAACACTATCTCGGGCACCGGAACATCCAGCACACCGTCGTCTACACCCAGCTCGCCTCGAGCCGCTTCAATGACTTCTGGAGAGACTGACCGGCAAGCTCTCCATAAGGAATAACATCCTTCCACGGCCTACAATCTCGATCGCCTTCCACCAGGCTCACTCTGTTCCTAAGTCCAAACAATCAAAAGTTTCGAGGGTTTGGGCTTACAAGGCCTACAAGATCTCACGAAGGGACGGTGACATGATGGCGGTCGCTGGCCTCTGGGAAGCAATCCGATGGCCCGCCGGCAAGATCACCCGCACCTATTGCATCATCACGACCGAACCGAATTCGCTCATCGCGCCAATCCACGACAGGATGCTGGTCGTGCTGGAAAAGGCAGACTGGCCAGTGTGGCTTGGGGAACAGCCCGGCGATCCGGCGTTGCTGCTGCGTCCGCCCCCGGCAGACGTCTTGCAATGTCAGCCCGCTGGTGAACGTGAAGCGAGATCGCAGCACAGTCTCTTGTGAACGCACCCGTCAGGCTGCGAGACTCTCTCCATCCTTCTTGCTGCCTCGGGCGACGACCACCAGCGCATCGTCCGGCAGAGGTCGTTGCAGCGTCAGCGCCTCTTTGATCGGCGCGGTCATCCAAAGGTCGATTTCTTCGCGCTTGGTCAAAATCACCGGCATTGCCCTCGGGTGGTAGGTGCCGATCAGCTTGTTCGGTTCGGTCGTGAGGAAGCCGAAGAGATCAATGGTGACTTCCCCTTCCTTCAATTTCCGGACAGACCTCCACTTCGGCGTCCATATGCCAGCGAAGAATGCAAGCGGCCGCGTCTCGTTCAAGGCGAACCAGATTGGCGGCCGTGTGCCATCCGGAAGCGCCTCATTCTCAGAGAAACTCGTGAACGGAACAACGCAGCGATTCTCAACTCCGAGCCACCGCCGCCAGTGCGAGGAGTTGACGTTGCGAATGTTCGTCACGCCTGGGTCCGTCTTCCTACCGACAAGATATTTGGGCGGCGTTGGCATCCCCCACCGAGCCAGTGCCAACTCGCGGCCTTCCGATTGATTCCGGACAATCGGGGCCGCGTAATCCGGAAATACCGCCGGCATGGGCGGCATGTTGCCAGCGCTATCGTTCATCACACGCGCCCAGTTGCGGATCGCCTCTTGATTGGATGTTACAGCGTAGAGATTGCACAAGGTTCCGCGCTCCTCATCGCCACATGCTGCGCATCCGCGCGCCAATGTCGAGGCGAACCTTCCGCGGGTCACCGCGGTCCGATGCCGCGGCCACGACAACCGGCCAGGCCGCACATTCAAACAAGGGCAATAGGGCAGTCGGGATGAACCGCGACCGCGACGCGTACACGTGCCGGTCGCCCAACGCACTCTGGCCGTGGGTGAAAAAGCGCTGCGGCACGACCAGATGCAAGCTGTCTTTCGCGCGCGTCATGGCGACGTAGAGCAGCCTGCGCTCTTCCTCGATTTCCGCGGTCGTTCCAGTACCGAGATCAGAGGGAATGCAGCCGTCAACCACATTGAGCACGAAGACGGATTTCCATTCCTGTCCCTTGGCGGAGTGAATTGTCGAGAGGATCAGGTAATCCTCGTCCAGCACCGGCACTCCGGCCTGATCGCTCGTAGCCTCCGGCGGGTCGAGCGTGAGCTCCGTCAGGAA
>Ga0074045_10004449_pt1 | contig 12400 bp, 6 predicted proteins | sample BogForMeECP23OM2_FD_94442 | JGI IMG/M metagenome (GOLD analysis project Ga0074045, IMG submission 94442) | Bog forest soil microbial communities from Calvert Island, British Columbia, Canada - Bog Forest MetaG ECP23OM2 | ecosystem: Environmental > Terrestrial > Soil > Wetlands ...
CCAGGAACAGGCCGTGGCAACACTGGTAGCTTGCGAGGATCCGTGGTTGAAGTCATGCGGGGCGTACGCAATCGGAAACCTTGGGATAAAATCTTTGGAGGGGGAATTGGATCGATGTCTGACAGATTCAGACCCTCTGCTGCGCGAAACGGCCCGCGCTGCGAAAATGCGCCTCCGATAGATTATTAGAGAGGCATAAACTCAGACCTGCGCTTCAAAAAAAGAGCGATTTCGGCCGTATTTGAGCAATCCCCACAGTGGGAGAACGCCTTTCATGACATCTCCACCCTGAAGCAAGCTTAGTCCGAATACACGAAATTACGGTAATTCCTTACGGACAGTTGCGCACGATACTTTTCAGTGCCCGGTTGAAGGCGCCACGACGTGGCCACGAACGCGGACGGTGAGAGGTAGCACACCTCCGAACAGCAACGCGACCGCCAGAATCCCGAAGCCGGACCTGAACGAGTGGGTTCGTGCCGCCTGGAGCCCAACCAAAGCCGGCCCGAGAAATCCCCCGATTCCCGACGCGAGACAGTTGATCGTGCCGGTAGCCATCGCCGCAGCGGAATCACAAAGGAATGCGGACGGCATGGCCCAAAAGCTGGGCAAAAAGGCGAGCAGGCTTGCGGCGGCAATGGAGAGGAGGAAAAGTGAAGGTACGGTCCCCCAATCCGCCACGCTCAGCACCACTAAGGCAGCCGCCGTCACCCACAGAGGAATTGCAGAGTGCCAGCGCCGTTCGGCAGTCCGGTCGGAATGCCAACCGTTCACCTGCATGGCAACAAAACCGAGCAGGTTAGGCAAGGCCACCAGCAGAGTTACCTTGAAATCGCTTAGTCCCGACACGCGCTTGAGAATGGTGGGCAGCCAAAAGGCCAAGGCGTGAGCCGAGCCATTCTGCACCAGGTGCGCCGCAGTCAGAATGAAAACGTCGCGATGCCGCAGCGCTTGCCACACGGTATAAGTGCGGACGGATTCTTTGGCCCGCTTCTCGCTCTCCAGTTGATTGATAACCCACGCCTGCTCATTGGCAGGTAACCACTTCGCCTGACGCGGCCAATCGGTCAGATAAAACCAAGTCATAACGCCGAAGAACAGCGCAGGCACGCCTTCCAGAATGAACAACCACTGCCAGCCGCGTAGGCCGCCCCAGTGGACGCCCAGCAACAAGCCCGATATGGGGGAACCGACCGCGAACGATAAGGGAATGGCAGCCATGAAACCCGCCACGGCTTTGGCGCGATCTTCATAGACGAACCAGTGGGTGAGATACACAATGATCCCTGGGAAAAACCCCGCCTCCGCCAATCCCAGAAAAAACCGTAGCGTATAAAACTGGTGCGGTGTACGGATGAAGGCTGTCGCCATGGTGACCAGCCCCCAAGAGATCATGATGCGCGTTAGCCAGCGCCGTGCACTCCAACGCTCCATGATCATGGTGCCGGGGATTTCTAAAATGACGTACCCAAGGGAGAAGATGCCTGCTCCCAACCCGATTATTCGATCGTCAAAGCCGAGATCGTGCGGCATTTGCAGGGCCGCGGTCGCAAGGTTCTGGCGATCCAGGTAAGCAATTACGTAAAGAAGAAACACATACGGCAGAATACGCAGAGTAATCCGACGACGGGCGTGCCGGGCAACATCACTGGGGATGAGGGCTGGGGCAGACAAGTTTATTTCTCGAAGATCTAGTTAGAGGAGCACGCCCGCTGAAAAATCACGCCATTATATGGTGGGCTCCGCACGCTTCCGGTGAATCACGTCACAGCATATATCGGCATGTCAGAGTTGGGCAATCAGGTTTTACTGGGACAAGACATGGTTACCGGATATCTGTCGCGGTAGGGACGATCATCGCTGATCGCCCCCGCACATAACCGTACGAGCGGCATTACCGCATACGGCTCCCACCTTGGATGATTGGCGAGCAGTGCCGCTACTCGCACACCTCTCAATCCGTGGTACACCCGCTTCCCCGCACTGTGTCGGGCTGGTGTTGGGTGGAACGATGTTCTCCTTGGTCCGCGCCCTTTTCTCCCCAGGCTCCGCCGAAGATTGCTCTTCTTTGTTCGTCTGGTTAGGCTGCGGGGCGGATAGTTGTCGCGATCCATGCGAACGCCTGTTTGGTGGGTCGGAACGTCGCTCAAGTCCTTACGCTCTTTCCCTCGTCCAGTGAAGATCGACATCGGGCATGCACTCTTTTCCGCCCAGGAAGGCGAGATCGATCCTGCCGCTAAACCCCTCAAAGGCTTCGGCGGTGCGGGGGTGACCTTGGCCTCCCCAATCCCGAGCAAGCTTGAGGTTGTTGCACGCCGTTCGAAAGACAGGGTAAACGGGTTCCGGCGATTTTCTATCGGACGGAGGCGGGCGGAGAACCTGTACGGGATTGGCTGAAGAGTCTTCCTTCACCCGATGACCGAAAACGGATCGGTGAGGATGTAAAGACAGTAGAGTTTGGCTGGCCCATTGGGATGCCAGTGTGTAAGCCATTGGATGATGGCAATCTACGAGGTGCGGACGCACCTGGCGCAAAATCGAATCGCGCGAGTGCTCTTCTACATCGACGAGAAGAAGCGGATGGTGTTGCTCCACGGATTCATCAAGAAAACGCGAAAGACGCCGGGCGAAGATTTAGTGCTGGCAAGGAACAATAAGGGCAAGCATCAAAGAGGACTCCGATGAAAGTAAGGAAAAGTCGCAGTAGTACAAACTATAGTGGTTCGACCTTCGACAGCTTTTGGTATCCCGACGGCCGCAAGCGCGATCGCAAGATCAGCGTGAGTCATAGCTATGAAACCACAGAACATTCCCTAGACGCTGACTCTGAATCACGGCACTCTCGAAGGGTTATCACCCGAGCCTTCAGCAGATTCAGGCCAGTACAGCCCGTCTACTTCTCAAATCATGATAGGCGTTTTCTAAGACCGCTTCAGTCTAAGATAATTCGTACGTGGTCATACGGCGAATAAGCGCCGGACGCGCACACAAGCGCAGGATTGGGAACGAAACTCTCGATTCCGTCTAGAACGTATATCCCAACCCGACAAGCGGCGAAACCTTTGACCTGAGACCGCCGTCGTCCAGTCTGATTAGAGCATTTACAGTAAGCACCAGCCTCGAAACTTTATGGAACGGCCGCGCCTTGATTCCCACGGACGCGTTCGTGATGTTATAAGACGAGTTTGTCGACGAAGCTAAGCTAGGTAACGTTACCGTACTGGGACTGGGGTTCGCCGTGCATGAGCCGCAATTTGCAAGAAACTGCTGTTGAGTGACGGCTACAGTTTGGGTTCCAAAAACCCGCTCTCCTACGATATCAAAATCTCCTGTCAACCATTTTGTCACCCGCGCGTCCACGCCAACGGTATACACGAAATCACTCGGAACGCTGCCTTTCACGCCGGTCGTCAGATCGCCGGCAGTGATGGAATCCGTGTTCCACTCATAGCCGACCAGAACATGCGGAGAGATCCGCGCACGATAGGAAAAAACTGCGAAAGGTCTGAACCCGTACGATCCGGAACCGAGATAGTTAAGCGCATTTCCTGTTGCAAAACGCACATCCAAACCCGCGGCGAAACCCGCTCGTTCACCTTCCCAAAAGTTCCACTTCACCCGCGCGACCACATCACCTATTCCACTGGCCGAATTCATAGGCTGGCTGCCACTACCCGTGAACGCGAAATCGGGGAAATTATGCTGCAAGCAAGCAGGTGCAAAGCCCGTCACACCAGACGCAGGACTCGTATTCGGGCAATTCTTAAACAGGTGGAAGAAGTACGGGGCACCGTTCGTGTTGGTCAGGTTTTGGTTGTGGATCATAGAGTCGGGGCTGCCGGGAGTAACTGCAAAGAATCCACTTGTGCCCGGGACAATTGTGTCTTGAGAGTAAAGCGACATGCGGACGTTTTCGATAGGAATTACCATGGAGAGATCGATGCGATTGGTGAGCCCATATGTAATATACGAGGTGTACTGATTAACCTTGAGACTGATCGAATTCACGGTATCTATCCGGTCGCGAACAAAAGCACAGCCGTTGAGATTATTCGTGGTGTTGATCGAACAAGTTACCGGCATGGTCGGTGTTGAGTTGTCCCTAAAGTCATCTGTGTGCGTAAGCACGGCTGGAAAATTGCCCAAATTTACGCCGTCGATTTTGTTAAAATCGAAAAACTGATAGCTGAACCCGATGAACAAGCGGTGGCGCCCGACCGTCTCCGCGCGTTCGCCAAGGATCGGCCCCAAGCTGTCTGTGCCGGTTACCAATGTCTTGAGGGTCGAATCGTAGACCAGAATCACTCCGGATGAGGGTGAGGCGAGCGGCAACAGATTTGCTTGGCGGCCTATATCTTCCGTCAGAGGTTTAAGCGTGTTTGCGAAATCGCTCTCGAAGTGAAATGGATGGCCCCCGAAGGACTCGAGTACCTGATTGAATGCAGCACCTGTGCCATACTCCTGCGGAAGCACGCACGCGAGCTTACTACTTTGCACGGAACATGGACCCTGTGCGAACGCACTAGCGCAACCGAAAAAAATGAGGAGAGTCACCAACGAAGCGGGCTTTATCATCATTGTCTCCCGTTTGGTGGCACGGCACCTCTGTGTGATGTTCCCGGACCGGGCTTTAGGCTACTTGCCGCAGCACTTGGGGAGTCTACACAGCGATTGTGAATTGTCAAGCAGGTAAACTGTTTAGACTGTTTAGGGGACGCGCTAACTCATAAGACGTCCGTTATATGCCACGTGCCATTCCTTTTTGCTAGTTGAAAGGTCCACGATGGCGAGAATTTCCGAGGCTTCTTTTCATGCGCTGGCGTTTCTTGCTCCTGCGATTGAACCGAAACCGTAGCTGTCGTGCCATTCGGACTTATTTTCACACTTTCACTGACAATCTGAATGGCTATCGTGCTGACATTCTCGAATGAACCCTTGTAGCCGTCATATCGTTTTTGGGGAATACTGGGCCACACCTGCCTCAATGCCTCAGGGCTCTTTTGTTCCATGGCCAGAAAGAACTGCTGAACAATACCGCGAATGGTCGCCTCATCCGCAACCGCTGTGTTACGCTCGTCCTTGATTGCGGGCGGAGGTGGCTGGGACGGAAGTGGCTGGGGCGGCGGCGTGTTTAATGCATCGAGCTTCTTGTTGATCTCAGCCAAATATTGTTGCGCACTGTCGGCATGCGATCCGCCGTTCTGAACGATCAATTGAAACTCCCCGCGAGCGTCGACTAGTCCATTCTTATCGTTGTTGGCGCTAGCTTGCCGATATTTCTGCTCTATTTGTTGAAACGCGGCATCCGTGCGCTTTTTGTCGGCGCGAATCCGAATATCAGCGATTGTTCCGGGAATGTTGTTCGCATAATTCAAGGCTTCACCGGATTCGGGACCACCAGCCCCTGCAAGTCCCTGGAATTTCTGCTGCAATGCTTTCAGCTGTTGGATAGCAGCGTCGTCATCGCGCTGCTTTAACTGGTCAAATTGACTCTCCAATTGCCGGAGCACGGTCTGTTCCGCTCGATCGATGTCGGCGATTAATTGTGTTGGATCGGCGCCGTTTTGCTTGAATTCGTCGGCGATGCCACGGGCGGACTGAAAATCGCCTTGTGCCAAGCTCTGTCGCGCTTGGGAAAGTAGCTTGTTCTGCGCTTGCTGCTGAGGGATGGTTTTGTCGAGATACCGCTGGGCATCATCTCTATGGACGCCCCCCGCGGGCAAGGCCAGAATTTTCCTCAAATCTTTCTGAGCATCCGTGTAGCGTCCGTCGGCGACAAGGCGCATGGCTTGCTTCCAAAATTCCGCTTCTTGCTGACGAAGCTGACGAAGATTGGCATCATTCTTGGACTCTTCAATCTCGGATAACTTCTTTTGGATTTCAGGGGTCAGTGGACCGCCGAGCGCGACTGCTTGCTGCAATATTCCCACGGCTTGGTCCAAATCGTTTGCGGCGATGCTGTTGTTGGCGATGTCTAAAGCGTGCCGCTGCGCAGTCTCCAAGGGATCAACGGGAGGCCGGGAGGGTAGCGGAGTCGGTTTAGTTACGGCCGGACCCACCAGCCGGGGCTTTACGCTCCTGGAGCGCAGTCCGGCCCAAACCGCAGAAATAATCGCGAGTGTCAAGAACGCTAGGATCACTGGCCTGCGCCAGGTCGGAACAGACGCGGGTTGCTCTTTTGCTGGGGCCTTGATTGTGACAGGAGCGACAGCCGTTGACGCAGCCTGGTGAACGTCAGGCTGAAAGACCGGCATACCTGGTGCAACTGGCGCTGGCTCATCTTCAGGAGTGGACTGAGGCACAGGCTGTACAACGGTCTCGCCGGTAGAGGCAGGCCCAGGTTCCACTGGTTTGGGCGCGACATATTGAGGAAGGGCTGTCGGGCTTGCCGAAAGTTGAGCCGTTACAGGATCGGTAAGTGGAGTCTTTGGCGAGGGCGGAGCGTCCGGAAGTGGCGGAGCCTGTAGGAAGGCATACTCTTTCGAAAGACTTGGGGAACCTACAAGCGGACCTTGCACTGTTTTTTCTGTCAATGCCGTCTTCGCATCTTTGATTAGCTCTGATAGCCTTTGGACCCGAGGATCGAAAGCGTCCAGAGTATTCGACTCCAAATCCTCATCGATTGTTCGGTTCGCGGCATCGAGGTCGCCGGATTCCATTAGAGTGCGAATGGTCTCGAGTGCTCCTTCCTGTATCCGTTTCTTTCCCCTTGCTTGGAATTCAACTTCCGCGGAATTCAACAAATGCGTTAAATCGGTGTCGGGTCCCAGTGTCATCAAGGTTTGCTTAGCCAGGTCGATGGCATCGCTAAGCTCTTCACGGTTAATCTTCACTCTGATTTCGCGGACGCGCTGCTCGATTTTCTGACGGACCTGCAATTTCTTTTGCTGGATTTCGGATTGTTCGTAAAGACTCTGAAGCTCCGCATTCGCGGGAAAAGTCTTTAGGCCATTCTGAACGACACGGATGACTGTATCGAAGCGACCGGCATCAAAAAACGCTTTGGCGTCCTCAAGTGTCTTTTTGAGCAGCAATTCCTTCTCGATGTTTGCTTGCCGACTCACCGCAAACTCGGCCAGCCGAATGAAGTTCGTGTCGGAGGGGAACTCGATGAGAAGCTCCCTTGCCCGGCTAATGACTTCGGGATATTGCTTCTCACTCATCAATTTTTTCAGGGCGTCCAACTCTCGCTGTACCTTTTCCGCCTTCGCGTGTTCTTCCTGTTCACGCTGCACAAGAGCGCGCAGTTTGGCCACCGCGGAGTCCTTCGGATGCGTAGCCGCAAGATTGTTCAACAGTCGAAGCGCGTCCCCAAACGACTGCTCGGCCAGCAGGCCTCTGGCTTCGGCAAGTTTCTGTTGTTTCTGTTGCTCTGCAAGATCGTCGCGGGCTGTTGCCAGCAATTTGTTGATCTCGGTCTCACCAAGAAAATCCGCTTGAAGCCTGCTCAGAAGAGCGATGGACTTGTCGAACTGCCCCTCCCCGAGAAGCCGGCGAGCCTGTGCGAGCCCGTCGCGTTTGCGTTCGTCCGTGTGTTCCTTTCGTGCGGATTCCAGCAGCCTGCGAGTATCATCGTCCTCGGGAAACTCCTGTCGTAAGGCGGCCAGCAGCGCCACGGATTGTTCATAATTCTTAGAGACCAGAAGTCTCCGCGCCTCTTCTAGACCCTGAAGTCTTCGCTGCTTTGACCGATCTTCCTGCACAGCTCGGTGGAGTCTGAGGATCTCGCCATCGCCAGGAAACTGCTTTTCCAAGGCGACTAACAGCGCAGAACACTCATCGTAACGTTGATCCGAAAGCAGGCTCCGTGCTTCCTCTAAGCGTTGCTGCTTCTCCTGTCCTAATTGTTCTTCGTGAACTGCCTTCTGGAGGATCAGGATTTCTTCATCACCGGGAAATTGCTTCTCCAAAGCTGTCAGGAAAGCAGTGCACTCTTTGTACTGACGCGCGGCCAAAAGCTTGCCAGCTTCCGTCACGCCTCTCTGGCGGAGTTGTTCGGTTTGGTTCTGTTGCACCGTTTCCAGAAGCGCGGGAATTTCTCGTTCGTCGGGGAAGCTCTTACTCAGAGAAGTCAGCAGAGAAATACACGAGTCATACTGCCCAGCCGCGAGCAAGCTTCTTGCCTCAGCCAGCCCAAGCAGCCGGCGCTGATTCATCTGGTCCTTCCGAACTTCCTCCATAAGCCTAGGTATTTCTTCGTCGCTCGGAAATTCCACTTGCAAGTCCGAAAGCAGAGTAAGAGCGTCCTCGTGGCGTCCAGAAGTGAGCAGGTTGCGAGACTGCAGCAATCCTTGTTGCTTGTGCTGTTCTACTTGGTCTTCGCGGACGGTCTCAAACAATCGTGAGACTTCCTCTTCAGCCGGGAACTCATGTTGCAAATCCTGAAGTAGGTTTAAGCAATAGCCGTAGTTCTGTCGGGTCCAAAGCTCGCGCGCTCGTTGCAAGCCCTCCTGAAGACGGCGGCCCTTTTCGCGATCTACCCTTTCCTTCAGGACTAGCTGCCGGAGATTTTGCGCTTGCGGGTTGGAAGGTTCTGCTTCCAATATTCTTGCAAGAAGAGTTTCCGCGTCATCGGGCAATCCCTCAGCTAAGTGTTGCTTCGCTGTCTCCAGCCATTCTGCAATTAATCGCGCACGTTCAAGCTCATTCAGGATCGCGCGCTGCAAGTCTTCGGCAGCAACAAAGCTGGAGTCGAGTTGCAGGGCATTTTCCGCCTCAACTTTGGCTTCAAGGAGCTTTCCCTCTTGCAGAAGAGCCTGTCCTTTTTCCACGTACCGCTGAGCCTTCGGTCTATTCAGAATTCGCTTAAGCTCTGCGTTGGCCTTCTCCAATAGTGCGCGGGCTTCTTGATTGCCGGACTCGAGTTGAAGGGCTTGGCGTGCCAGGTCGCGCGCTTCGACAAAACGCTCATCCTTAAAGAGCTGCCGGCTCTGCTCTAGGAGGTCAGCGACCGACTGCGCCTGGAGAGTCTTACAGACCGGCTCAAAATCGAGGAGCACATCCTCCATCGACTGGTATCGTTCACTGGGAGACTTCCGCAACATCTTCGTAACAATTACTTCGAGCTCTTTGGGGCATTCCGGCAGGAGCCCGCTCAACGGGATTGGATCGTTGTTGCATATGCTGTGCATCAGACTCGCGGGCGTTGGACCGGTAAATGGTTTCTGGTAGGTGAGTAGCTCATAGAATAAGACCCCGAATGACCAGATGTCGGACCGCTCATCAGCGTGCTCGCCGTGATATTGCTCCGGCGACATATACGCGAATGTGCCAATCAACATACCGGTCTGGGTCCGTGACGTTTCCAGGACCCTGGCAATACCAAAATCCACGACCTTTACCGTGCCGTCCTTGCTGACCATGACGTTTCCGGGTTTGATGTCGCGATGAACAATGCCTCGTTTATGTGCATAATCGAACGCTCGACAAGCCTGCATGGCATAAACGAGCTTTAAGGTTATAGGAAGCGCCGAACGACGAGCGATTACCTGCTCGAGATTCTCTCCGTCCACCAACTCCATGGCGATATATGGAAGGGCACCCGTTTCGCCCATATCATAAATGGTTACGATGTTGGGATGTTGCAGGCCACCGGCAGATTGCGCCTCACGGTAGAAGCGTTGGAGCATCGCGGGATCATCAGTTACCCCAGCCGTAATCGTCTTAAGGGCAACAAGTCTATTTATGAATGGATCACGCGCACGGTACACCACCCCCATCGCCCCGTGGCCCAACTCCCCGAGAACCTCATATTTGCCCAACTTTTTCAACACACGCTCCGGCGTCTGCGATATCTTCGAACCCCGTGATAGGCTTTTGATTTAGCACAGGGTGGTGCAGTGAGTAAAAGCGCGGATGTAGGACTTAGTGGCCGCCGAGCTAGAGTTAAGCGGCAAGATTCAAATTGCCTTGAATTCCTAGGGAAAGCGTCATACATCGGATACAGCCCTGGGAACTGGGTTGCGTCATTAGATACTGCGTTCCAAGTCGAGCGAAATAGACTCTATCATGGTCAAACAAAGAATCTACTGATGATTCTAATTAGGGAATACTCCCAAATACCATATAAACGTGTCAATTAGATTGAAGTGGGGCGATGCTAATCACGAAACTGCGGCGTAAGGAATGTGGCGATGTCCTCGCGCGTCTGGGCTTTGGCCGATTGGCTTGCAGCTCCAATGATCGGCCTTACATTGTACCCATCTATTTCACTCTTGATGTCGATCGCCTGTACTGTTTTTCGACATTGGGGCAAAAGATTTTGTGGATGCGGCAGAATCCTCTTGTCTGCGTAGAAGCCGATGCGATCCGGGCCCACGATGATTGGGAGAGTATAGTCGTGCTCGGACAGTATGTTGAGATTTCGAATGCTCCCGATGGCGCGAAGGCCAGGAGTCACATCCGCTCCTTGCTGCAAAAGAGGTCCCTATGGTGGCAAAGCGGCTATACCGTTAGTCAAGTTCGCCGCCAGTCCAAGCCTGCTGCCCCGATCTACTACTGCATTCTGATCGAGAGAATGACCGGACTCCGCGGGTCCCCTGACACCAGGTCACGCGCGTAGGGCAAAATTAATTGGCGTTTTGATGGCCAAAGAAGCCTGGGACGCTCGGGTACACGCTTGCAACAGGTGACCGGGGTCACCTACCCAACTCTCCATGCGCTCTTTCACGACCGCAGCAAGGGTTACAGAGCCGATATTTTAAATAAGCTTTGTTACGCGCTGAAATGTACGCCAGGGGATTTGCTGGAGTGGCGGCCAGACCGGTTTCCAAGGGCTAAGCAGAAGAGATAGACCCCTCGAAAGTACGCAACCGTTGATCCCAAGTTTGAACTTTTTCACTTGTCGCCGTAGAAGACTACTCGGCGGGATTGATTACTGGGGGTTCCAGCTCTATGATTTCCTTGCTCACAAACTCGTCAATTTGGGCATCCGTAAGATGCCCGAGCCAAACAAATTTCACATGCCGAAATGCAGCTGCATAGTCTTTCGATGAGACTTGCCCTCTGTCGTAGAGGTTCTTGATGTCGAGTCTTGCCCGAGCTTCGAGTCTCGCCTGTTTTTCATCCGTCATGAATCCCTTTCAGCAATGATTGCCCTTCTACTATGACCTTAAGCCTCGCCGCCGGCAATCGTCTGAAAGCTCGGGTGGTAATCTACGCCTATTAACATCATGTTCGGCTACTTCTACAACTGTCGAGTCGGGCGTGCCGCGGAGCTGCAGAACAGGGAAAGAGCCGAATCGGAATCTTTCGTGAACGATGTATTATGACTTCCGCGGGATCTCCATGCACTTACCACTAAACAGACAGACAGCGGTAGTTACCGGCGCAGGGAGCGCCGAAGGAATTGGTTTCGCGGTTGCGCGGCGACTGCAATCTGCGGGGGTGCGCGTGGTAATTACTTCCACGACGGACCGCATTCATTTCCGCGCCCGCGAACTCAACGCCGACGGCGAGGGAGATCTTTCCTTCATTGCTGATCTCACCGTCGAAACCGACGTGCAGAGATTGGTCGATGCGGTGCTCTCGCAGGCGGGTCGCATTGACATCTTGGTGAACAACGCCGGCATGGCGCAAACTGGGCGGCCCACGGAAAGCAAGCCGCTGATCGAGACCTCGTTCGCGGAGTGGCAAAACCAGATTGCGCTTACATTGCACACTGCCTTCTACATGACCCGCGCGGTGTTACCCGGAATGATCCGGCAAAAGTACGGCCGGATTGTGAATGTTACGTCGGTGACGGGACCGCTTTCGAGCAACCCAGGTGACGCGGCTTATGGCGCGGCGAAGGCGGCCATGGATGGGATGATGCGCGGCGTCGCGCTCGAAACAGCCGGCGACGGAATCACGATCAATGGCGTCGCTCCCGGCTGGATCGCAACGGCATCCTCGACGAAGTACGAAAAAATCGCAGGTCTCCATACACCGCTAGGCCGCTCCGGCACGCCGGAGGAAGTGGCTGCCGCGGTTTGTTTTCTCGCTTCGCCCGAAGCTTCCTACATTACTGGACAAGTCTTGGTGGTTGATGGAGGCAACATTCTTCAGGAGAACAAGGGCGGTTGAAGCGAATGTTCTATCTAGTCAGTCCGACGCACTTCTGGGCGATGGAATCTGGAGCTGCGCGGTTCGGCCCGAATTAGTTGGTGAGCTGTTCAGGACAGATCGCAGCCTGCCAACGTAGCCGAGGCGGGTGGGCCAAGAGGTTGGCAATGAAAAGAGTGGGAGTGAAGTGCTACGCCGGGTACCGCACGAATGAACGTCCCACACGGCTGACTCTAGGCGAGCAGACTATGGAGATTGTGGACGTGGAAGACCGGTGGTATTCGCCGGGCGAGACGTATTTCCGGGTGCGCGTTGAAGGAGGTGACCGGTACGTGTTGAAGTATGTGGAGGCGCAGGA
>Ga0074045_10004450_pt1 | contig 12399 bp, 14 predicted proteins | sample BogForMeECP23OM2_FD_94442 | JGI IMG/M metagenome (GOLD analysis project Ga0074045, IMG submission 94442) | Bog forest soil microbial communities from Calvert Island, British Columbia, Canada - Bog Forest MetaG ECP23OM2 | ecosystem: Environmental > Terrestrial > Soil > Wetlands ...
CGCGAAGGAGGTCTTCTCGTTCAACGGCAAGTACACCAAGCTGCGCTACGTCAACCTGTGGCCAAGACCGCTCCAGCAGCCGCATCCTCCCGTCTGGATTCCGGGCGGCGGCTCCGTCGAGACCTACGACTTCTGCGCCGACCACGGCTATCAGTACAGCTTCCTTTCCTACTTCGGGTACATCGCGGGCAAGAAGGTCGCCGACGGCTATTGGGAAGTGATGGCGAAGAGGAACAAGGAGTTGAATCCTTACAGCCTCGGCTTCGCGCAGGTGGTCGCGGTTGCGGAGACCGACGAGCAGGCGGAGAAGGACTACGCCGCGCACATGGATTACTTCTACAACCGATGCCTGCACGTCTATAACGGCTTCGCCGACGCTCCGGGATACCGCACGGTGAAGACGATCAAGGCTGGAATGCTCGGCCAGGTCGGCGAGCTGGCGGCACTGCGGCGCGAAGGTCTCAAGTGGAAGGACTTCGTCGAGCAGGGCTACGTGATTGCGGGCTCGCCCAGGACGGTGCGCGAGCGTCTGCGCGAGGCGATGAAGTCGCTCAACTGCGGGCATCTGATGCTGCTGATGCAACTCGGCTCGATGCCTCCGGAACTGGTGCGCAAGAGCACCAGTCTGTTCGCCACCGAGGTCATGCCGCACATGCGCGACCTGTGGAGCGGCTTCGAGGACAAGTGGTCGCCGAAGCGGATGGCGCAAGATGAAATCGCGATGCCGGCCGCCGTCCATTTCCAGAAGACCGAAGTCAACGGCAACGCGCGCGCGGCTGCGCCGGGTGCGACGGAGGTCCGGGGCGCGAAATGAACACGACTCAGAAACTTCTAAACGGAAAGTTCTCGCTCGAGATGCAGGTTTATGGCAGCGGCGAGCCGCTCCTGTACCTGCACGGCGCGGGTGGACTGATGCCGGTGGAGCCGTTCCTGGAGGATCTCGGGGCGCACTTCAAAGTCTATGCGCCGCAATTCCCCGGCTACGGCGAATCCACGGGCAGCGAGCATATCGACGACATCGCAGACGCGGTGCTGTTCTATCACGAGTTGATGGATGAACTCGGCATCCCGACCGCCAACCTCGTCGGCCATTCGATGGGCGGGATGCTGGCGGCTGAGGTCGCGGCGTTCGACGTGCATCGCGCCAGGAAGCTGGTGCTGATCGCGCCGGCCGGTTTCTGGATCGACGAAGTGCCGATACCCGACCTCTTCGCCGCGCAGCTTACCGAGATTGCGCCGCTGCTGTTCCACGATCCCAATTCGCCCGCGGCGCGAATGATGACCGCGATACCGTCGGACTTCAAAGCGCTCGAAACGATGTACGTCGAGCGGGTGAAGCGGCTGGCGACGGCTAGCAAATTTCTGTGGCCGATCCCCGACCGGGGCCTCAAGAAGCGCGCCTATCGCATTGCCGCACCGACCCTGCTCTTGTGGGGCGACAACGACAAGCTGATCCCGCCGGCCTATGCCAACGAGTTCACCAGCCGCATCAAAAACAGCCGGCTCGAAATCATCAAGCAGGCAGGCCACATGGTGATGTACGAGCAGCAGGAGGCGCTGGTCGGCGCCATCCGAAAATTCCTGGAGGGGTGACCGCACATGGCAAATGAAACGTCGGATTCCGCTCGCGCGCCGCTTGGATGGTTCCTCACCGTGATGACGGTGCTGTTTGTCGTCCTCGCACTCTCGGATTTCACCAAAGCGCTCCAATTCGCCAACAATCCAGCGGTCGGCGGCCTGGTGGTCTTCGGTCACAAGTTCCACGGCGTCGCGCACAACCTCGTGCTCGGTCCGTTGTTCGGCATCGTATTTCTCATTTACGCCCACGGCATCTGGAACTTGCGCGCGTGGGTGCTGCCGCTTTCGATCGTCTATGCGTTCTACGTCCCCTACAACCTGGTGCTGTTCTGGTACACGCATCTTGAGGGGGATCGATCGATTGGGTTCATCGTGATCTATCTGGCGATCGCGCTGACCGGTTCGATCGGCACCGCGATCTATCTCGCCTATCACCGCGAGCGGCTGAGCTGACGGTCGCGCGGATGATTGCAATGGGTTTCGCGGGTTGACTGAGACACGGCACGGTTTTAAATTGCAACTATGAAAATTTACGAATTCACCATGGCTCCGAATCCACGCCGCGTGCGCGTCTTCCTCGCGGAAAAAGGCATCAACGTTCCTTACGAGCAGGTCGATCTTGCTACTGCCGCCAATCGCAAGCCCGAGTTCCTGAAAATTAATCCGATGGGCGGAGTGCCGGTGCTCGAGCTCGACGACGGCACTCATATCGCGGAGTCGGTCGCGATTTGCCGCTACTTCGAGGAAACCAAGCCCGAGCCGCGCCTGATGGGCGTGGATGCGAAGGACAAGGCCGTCGTCGAGATGTGGAACCGGCGGATGGAGTTCGAGGTGTTATGGATGACAGCGGGCGCGTTCCGCAACACCAGCGATTTCTTCAAGGGACGCATCCCGCAAGTCAAGGAATACGGCGAGAACTGTCGAAGCGCGGCAATCAAACGGCTGGAATGGCTCGAAACGGTGCTGGCGGATCGCGAATTCATCGCGGGACCGCGCTACACGATTGCGGATATCACCGCGCTGATCGGAATCGATTTCGGCCGGCTGACCGGAATCAAGGTCGAGGACAATCAAAAGAACCTCGCGCGATGGCACCAGGCGGTATCGAGCCGTCCCAGCGCCAAGGCCTAACAGGGTGTTGAAAATCTCATATCGAAGCGTAGTTCGGGTCTCGAACCGTTCAACACCCTGCGTAAAAGATGGCTTCTTACCTACAACATCTCCCCCTCAGGGGGAGACCAGTGAAAAAACCCTCAGGGGGAGACAAGAGAGAGGGAGCAGGCGTTGAAAATTACTTTTTCAACAGCCTGCTAGGCGCCGATTCGTCTCATCGGAGCGTGACCGAAAATTGGGGCGGTTCGCGAAGAGCGGACCGCCCTATTCTTTTAGCGCGCGGCGGACTCGGCGACGGCCGCCGCCGTCGGCGGATATATCGGCGCGTAGATTCGGTACAGCATCAGGTAAACAATCACTCCGGTCACCGACACGTACATCCACAGCGGCCAGGTCCATCGCGCGATTCGCCGATGGCGCTTGAAATTGCCGCGCAGCGCGAACCAAATCGTCGCAAACACCAGCGGCACAATTACGCCGGCCAGGATCACGTGCGGAATCAGAATCGAGAAGTACAGCGACCGCACCCACCCTTCGCCGCTGAAGTGCACGTTTCCAACGTTGTAGTGATAGACGAGATATGACGTCAGGAAAGCCGCGGAAAAACCCATCGCCGCGATCATGCATGCGCGATGCGCCCGCACCCGCCCGTTCCTGATGAAGACGAATCCCGCCAACAGCGCAACCGTGGCGCATCCATTAAGGATCGCGTTGAGCGGCGCCAGCGAATGGTAGGAATCCACTCAGCTTGCCAGGTTTTTCACTGTTCTAATGCTGCTGCGGCAATGGCCGGGGCGGCGGCGCGACCGGAATCGCACCCATCTCGGCCGGATTCGTCACCTTGATCTTGTGATCGAACTTCGTCCACATCCGCGTCGTCAGATCGGGCAGCAGCATGAAGCACAGAAAGGTGACCAGCACTACCGGAATGATTGCGATGAGCGCCAGCGCCTTTTTTTCCATCGCCAGATGCATGAAGTACATCGCCACCAGCACCGCCTTGGCCCACGCCAGCGCGACTAGCAGGCCGACTTTGGCGACGTGCGGCAGACCCATCGCATACACGCCCAGCTCGATTCCGGTCAAAATCGCCAGGTAGATAAAAACCGCAATGTAGTTCGGCCCGCTATGATCGGCCTCGTACCCTGAAATCGCCGCTTGCGTCGTCATGGCTTGAATTTCATCTCCAGACCGAAGTCGTTGGGAAAACTGGCGTCCTAAATCAGGTAGATAAACGTAAAGATCAGGATCCAGACCAGGTCAACGAAGTGCCAGTAGAGGCCCGCGACCTCGACCAGGCCGGCTTTCTGCGGCGGTAACTTGCCCATCATGCCGCGAATCAGCAGCACGCTGTTGTACACCACGCCGCCGAAAACGTGACAGCCGTGAAAGCCGGTCAGGATGAAGAAGGTCGCGTCGAACAGGTCGCGCTGGATCGACATCCCTTTTTCGCCGATCAGGTGATGCCACTCGAACGCCTGCATCCCAAGGAACAGGAGCCCGCCAAGCACGGTCAGCGCCATGAACATTCGGAACTTCGACTGCACCCCGTGTTGCACGCCGTCGAGCGCCTCGACCATCGTGACGCTCGAGCAGATCAGGATGAACGTCATTATCGCGGTGGTGGTGATGCCGAGGTAGTCGGCCGGCGTCGGCCAGTTCGGATTGTTGATGCGCAGCGCGCCGTAGGCCGCGATTGCGGCGCCGAAAGTCATTGCGTCGCCGGCCAGGAACGTCCACATCCCGAGCTTGCCGAGATTTCCCGGCGTAAGCGACGGTTCTAACTGATCGGCGTGCACCGCACCGCGATCGTGGGTCTCTACTGCAGCAGCCTCGCTCATCGCAACCATCCTCTTCGGGGCAAATGGCTATAGCCAGTACTCACTTGAAATGACTATCCTCGCCGCCGCTCAGCGCTTCGCGATCGTTGGCGGAGTTTTTTGAATCGCGGTGGCGCGTGACCGCCGATAGGCGAAGTAAGTAATCCCGCCGATTGCGGCAAACGAGACGTACGGCGACGCCAGCAGGAACAGCGTGCTGGCCTTGTAAGCGTGGAGCGCGTGACTGTCCTCCGACAGCCCGCACGTCGCGCAGGCGTTGGCCAGGCGCGGGGCTGCAGCGACAACCGCACTCACGATAGCTATGGCCGCGGCCTTGAGCTTTCTTTTTTTCATTCTTTCACTTTTTCACTTTTTCACTTTTCCACCGCCACGTATTCCCCACGCACACAACTACATCAGATATACCAGCCCAAACAGGATCGGCCAGACCGCGCAGACGAAATACCAGTACACGGCGCATACCTCAATCCCGCCGGCGTTACGCGCATTGTACCTGCCGCCCATCGCAGCCATCGCCACGCACGCGAGCCAAATGACGCCGGCCGTCACGTGCGCGCCGTGGCATCCGATCAGCAAATAAAAGGTGCCGCCGTACGTGCCGCTGGAAAGCTTGAGGCCGTGCGCGACCAGCCGCACCCATTCGCTGCCCTGTACCGCAAGAAACGTCACGCCGAGCACGAGCGTCGCCAATAGATAACGGCGGATCAGGCGCTGGCGGCTGCGATGCGCCGCGCGCAGCGCGAGCGTCATCGTGAGCGCGCTCGATAACAGCACCAGGGTGTTCACCCAGGTGACCGCAATCGGCAGGCGCGGCAGCGCAGGCGGCGGCCAGAAGGCGGCTTGGAGGCGGAAGATCAGGAATGAGCCGATGAGACCGCTGAACAGCATCATCTCCGACGCGATCAACATCATGATCGCGAGCATCGCGCTGCTGATGAAAGGACGCTCGCTCTGATCGCCGCCCGCGCTCGAGCCGGACGATCGGATGCGCCGGATCGGCGCCACCAGCGGAAGTATTTTCGCGGTCGATGCTGTCACGCTCGGCGCCATATCAATGCTTCAGCAGAATCGTCACGACTGAGACCGTTACCAGCAGGACCATCACGCCGACGAGTATCTTCAGCGTCCGCCAGATTTCCTCTTTGCGCTCGTCGCGTTTCACCAGGCCAGTCATGCCGGTACTCACACGCGATCCAGCACGAGCACCAGCCACACGATGGGTAAATAGACCAGCGACGCGAGCAACACCCGGCGCGCCGCCCGCGAATTACCGGGCGATCGGACCATCGCAAATCCAAACATCAACATGCCCAGCCCAAGCGCGGAGGCAATTACCATATAAGGGATACCCGCGAAGCCAAGCATAGTCGGGACGATTCCCACCGCGACGAGTCCGAGGCACCCCGCAATTACGACCAGGTTGGATGGATTTCCGCCGCGCGCAGTATCGTCCGGAAGCAGCCGGATGCCGGCGCGTGCGTAGTCGGTGCGGAAGAGTCGCGCGACCGCAAAGGTATGCGGCAGTTGCCACAGGAACATGATCGCGAAGAGCACGATCGGCTCCAGGCCGAGGCCGCCGCGCGCCGCCACCCATCCCGCCACTGGAGGAAGCGCGCCGGAAACCGCGCCGACGACGTTGCACATCCAGGTAAATCGCTTCAGCGGAGTGTACACGCCGAGATAAATGATTGTGATTGCGGCGATCACCGCGGCGCAGGGCAGGTTCGTCGCGAGCGTCAGGTAAACGAGGCCGGCGCCCGTCGCGCTCACGCCGAAGACCAGCGCTTCGGCCGGGCGCATCCTCAGGTCGGGCAGCGGACGATGACGCGTGCGATCCATCATCGCGTCGGTGTCGCGCTCGACGTACTGATTGAGCGCCAGCGTCCCGCCGGCGGCCAACGCCGTACCCGCCAGCAGATTCAGCGCGAGCGTAGCATCGAATCCCGTGCGCCCACCCAGATAGAAACCGGCCAGCGTCGTGACCAGCACCATCAGCACAATGCGCGGCTTGGTCAGTTCGAAATAATCGCTGACGCTGCCGTGTGGCAGCGTCAGCACAGATTCAGCGGTCGCCACTTTGGCACTCATGCGGTCACCTGCCGTTCGATTACGCGCGAACTCGCATGCGACTCGATCGCATGGGCGCGAGGCGGCGCTCCGAGGATGCGATATGCACGAAGGGTCAGCGTCAGGCTGGTCGCCAGAACCGCGGCGCCGAGCGCGACGTGGCTGGTGGTCGGGAGCACCGCGCGCTCGCTCCAGATTGTGATCGCACCGAGACAAATCTGGACAACCAGCAGAATGAACAACCCGATCGCGGGGCGGCGCAGCGCGCCGACCTCACGATGGGTCCGCAGCACGCGCGCGACCGTCCACAAAACCATCGCGGTGACCACCACCGCACCGCATCGATGCGCAAAATTAATCGCGATGTACTGGTCCCAGTACGGCGGCGCCAAATAGCCGAACGAAAGCGGAAAATCGGGGATCACCAGCCCGGCGCTCATGTGCCGCATCAGCGCGCCGACGAGAATTTGCAGGTAAATGACGGCGGTCATCGCGGCGGCAAGCGCAGGCAGCGGGATTCGTGACGGCGGATCATCGACGCGCGGGGTCGTGCTCCAGCGCGGATTGGTGAAAATAGCGATCGATACCATCAGGCACAGCAGCGCCTGAGCGGTAGCGGCGTGCGCAACCGCGATCGCCAGCGGCAACTCGAACAGCACCGTGATTCCGCCCAGCACGGCCTGCACGACGATAAGTCCGAACGCCAGCACGACAAGTTTGCGGACCCATCGCCGCGGCTCCTTGCGCCACGCCCACGCCATCAGCACCAGGGTAAGAACTACGACTGTTCCGGCAGCCAGGCGATGGCCGAATTCGAAACGGATGCCGCCCTCCCACGCCGGAATGAGTTTGCCGAACGCCAGCGGCCAGTCCGGCACGGCCAGCGCGGAACCGGTCGAGGTGACCAGTCCGCCGACGAAGATTAGGCAAAAAGTGGCGCCCGCAGTCAACATCGCAAAGCGATGCAGTCCGCGCGTCTTCCCATCCCCGGCTGACAACTGCAACTGATTCATCCGCGGTTAGCGCGCGCGCCTGTCCGCCGCGCCCGCCGAGTGTTCGAGCAACTGCGATTGCGGCAGATAATCCTCCGCAACCTCGGGCGAGCTGTACTCGTACGGTCCACGGTAAACGATCGGCACCGTCCCGGGCCAGTTGCCGTGCGGCGGCGGCGAAGGCGTCGTCCACTCCAGAGTATTCGCGAACCACGGATTCTCGGTGGCCTTGGCGCCCATGAAATAGCTCCAGACGATATTGGCGAGCAACAGGAACTGCGCGGCGCCGAGCACGAAAGCGCTGATCGTAATAAATTCGTTAATCGGGATGATCGGCTTCAAAAAATCGTACTGCTGCGGATTGTAAATCCGGCGCATGTGTCCCGCCATCCCCAGGATGTGCATCGGGAAAAAGGTGCAATTGAACGACACGAAGGTGATCCAGAAGTGAATCTTGCCCAGCCCCTCGTTCATCATGCGGCCGAACATCTTGGGATACCAATAGGTAAGTCCCGCGAAGACCCCGAACAGGCTGCCGCCAAATAGTACGTAGTGAATATGCGCGACGATGAAGTAAGTATCGTGGATGTACATGTCCACCGGCGTGCACGCCATCCAGATTCCCGACATTCCCCCGATCACGAACATCGCGACGAACGCCAGCGCGTTCATCATCGCGGCCGTGTAATGGATGTTGCCCTTGTAGAGCGTGCCGAGCCAGTTGAAAGTCTTAATCGCCGACGGCACTCCGATGATCATCGTGGTGAGCATGAAACTGCCGCCGAGCACAGGATCCATCCCCGACACGAACATGTGATGGCCCCACACGATCCACGACAGGCCCGCGATCGCGATCATCGCATACGCCATCGCGCGGTATCCGAATATCGGTTTGCGCGAAAACGTCGCGATGACGTCGGAGGCGATCCCCATCGCGGGCAGGATCATGATGTAGACCTCGGGATGGCCGAAAAACCAGAACAGATGCTGCCACAGCAGCGGCTCTCCGCCACCCGCGGGCAGAAAGAAATGGGTGCCGCCCAGGCGATCGAACAGCAGCAGCGCGATCGCCGTCGTCAGCACCGGAAGCGCGAGCAGCAGCAGAATCGCCGTGATGAACAGCGACCAGATCGTCAGCGGCAGGCGGAAGAAGTACATCCCCCTGGTGCGCATGTTGATGATCGTGGTGATGTAGTTGATCGAGCCCATCAGCGACGACGCGCCGAGCACGATGATGCTGATGCACCATAAGTTCTGGCCCCAATCGACGCCGGTGTAGATTGGCACTGCGCTCAGCGGAGCGTACGAGGTCCATCCCGCGGCCGCAGGACCGCCGGTTACGAAGAACGAGGAAAGCAGGATCACGCCGGCGACCGCGCCGGCCCAGAACGACAGCATGTTCAGCTTGGGGAACGCCATGTCGCGCGCGCCGATCATCAGCGGGATGAGGAAGTTGCCGAAACATCCGACCAGAATCGGCATCACCACGAAGAAGATCATGATCGTGGCGTGCATCGTGAACATCGCGTTGTAGGTATTGGGCGGGATCGCGCCTTCGTACATGAACGGTTCGGGCACCCAGTGAAATCCCGGGACCTGGGTTTCGGGAAACGCCAGTTCCCACCGCATCAGCATCGCCATCAGGCCGCCGATCGCCATCATGAACAGCGCCATGAACAGGAACTGCTTCCCGATCATCTTGTGATCTTCGGAGAAGATGTACGTGCGCCAAAAGCCGAGCGCATGATGCTCCGCGTGGGCGCCGTGTGCCGCAACCGCTGCCGCGCTGCTCATTTTGGGCTAGCTCCTTCGGTCGCCGAGGGCGGCGCGGGCGGATTTGCATACAGGTCTTTGAGCCACTTGTCGTAATCCTCTTGCGACTGGACCGTCAGATTGCCCTTCATCCCCGAATGCCCGAAGCCGCACAGCTGCGAGCACGGAAATTCGTATTGCCCGGTTTCGGTCGCTTCGAACCAGACGTGGATGATGCGGCCAGGCACCGCGTCCTGCCTCAGACGCATGTTCGGGACGTAAAAACTGTGGATGACGTCTTTCGAGGTCAGATCGATCCGCACCACTTTGTTGACCGGCACGTGCAGCTCGTTCTCGACGATGATGTCGCTTTTGGTGCCGAGTCTGGCGTTGCGCCCGGGATAAGTGATTTCCCAGTTGAACTGCTTCCCGGTCACCGCGTAGAACACATCCCCCGGAGGCCCATGCTCTTTGATATCAGCCCACGTCGAGCGGCTCATAAACGCCAGAACGATCAGGATCGCCGCGGTCACCGTGGTCCAGATGATCTCGAGGCGCGAATTGCCTTCGATATATTCCGCCTTGCGACCGGGCCGGGTGCGATAGCGAATCATGAAGACCACCATCGCGATCATCACCGCGGTCCAAACGACCGCCACGATCCAGAAGATCAGCAAAAACAGCCAATCGATTTGTGGACCGAAGGTCGAGATGTCGTGCGGAAAATACAGATACTCGAGCATCGAAGCGTCACCTCTGCGCTATCAATGTGCAAATTCCCGACGAGCATTCGCCGCGCCGATCAAGGCGGCTGATGCAACGTTCCAACGCGTTCCGATTCATGAATTGGGTGTGACTATGACCGTTAGCGCAGCGATTGGCGGAATGAAAAAATCTTGGTCGGCCACCGAAACGCCCGCTTAATGGCCACTCATAACACTACACTTCGGTGGTTAATTCAAGCGCTTCGTGCTCCCATGAGCGCATCGGCTGCGGGTCCGGCAATCAGGCAGCGGCGCGAGATTGGCGGCAGCCAGTGTTTGGGCTACAACGGCTAGTCGGGGAAGAGGAGGTTTTTATTTCTTATGCCTGATCGCGTGGCGACCATTTCCCAAGCCTTCGAGGCGCGGGCGCAGAAGTACGGTGCGCGCGTATTCTTAAAGGACAAGCCCGGCAAAGTCTGGACGGACCACTCGTGGACCGAAATCTCCGACGCCGCCGGGAAGCTTCGCGCCGGCCTGCTCAGCCTGGGCGTGCGCCCCGGCGATCGGGTCGCGATCCTCTCCGACAATTGCCCCGAATGGATCGTCGTCGATCAGGCCGTGCTGGGGCTCGGCGCGATCGTCGTGCCGCTGTACACCACCAGCGGACTGGAGGAAACCGCACACGTCATCGGCGACTCGGGAGCGAAAATCGTCGCGGCCAAGGGGCCCGAGATGATCAAGAAAATTCTAGGGCTGGGCAGTTCGATTCCCGAGGTAACGGCAATTGTCGCCATGCATCGCGGCGCCGAATCCGCACCCGCCGCGGACGCAACGCCCGCCATCATGACGCTGGCATCGGTGAGCGGCGATGCGCCGGCGGCGATCGTCGCGGGCAGCCGCGAGGATCTCGCGACGATCATCTATACGTCGGGCACGACCGGCACGCCCAAAGGCGTGATGCTCTCGCACGGCAACATCCTGGCCAACTGCGAGGACTCGCTGGCCGCACTTGCGCTCAACCCCACCGACATGACGCTGTCGCATCTGCCGATCGCGCACTCGTTCGAACGGACCGCGGGTTACTACACCGTGGCGATGGCGGGAGGGACGATCGCGTTTGCCGAGAGTCTCGGGCAGCTCGCAGCGAACCTGACCGAGGTCGAGCCAACTGTGGTGCTGACGGTGCCCCGCCTGCTCGAAGTGATACATAGCCGCGTGATGCGCACGGTGGAGGCCTCGCCTCCGATGCGCCAACGACTGTTCAAAATGGCGCTGGCGGCGGGCGAACAAGCGGCTGAGTATCGCCATCGCGGCAAACCGGTTCCGCCCATGCTGGCACTCTCGATGGCGCTGTTCAGGCGCCTGGTCTTCGCGCGAGTCCGCGCGATCTTCGGAAATCGAATGCGCTACCTCATTTCCGGCGGCGCGCCGCTGCCGACCGAGATCAACCGCTTCCTGTCCGCCGCCGAAATTCCAATCGTCGAAGGATATGGGCTGACCGAGGCGGCTCCGGTCGTCGCGTGCAATCTGCAAGGCAAGACCCGAATCGGCACGGTGGGCCAGCCTTTGGCGCACATCCAGGTCGAAACCGCAGCCGACGGCGAGTTGCTGCTGCGCGGGCCGAACATCATGAAGGGTTACTACAAGCTCGAGGCCGACACCAAGGAAGCAATCGACGAAAATGGATGGCTGCATACCGGCGATATCGCGAAGGTCGACGTCGAGGGTTACATCGCGATCACCGACCGCAAAAAGGAAATCATCGTGCTGTCGGGCGGCAAGAACGTCTCGCCCGCCTACGTCGAGAGCAAGCTGGTCGGCGACAAATTCATCGCGCAAGCCTGCGTGGTCGGCGACCGCCGCAAGCATCTCGCCGCGCTGATCGTGCCGGACTACGAAAATCTGGCGGAGTTTCTAAGCAACAACCAGCTCGACCCGAAAAACCCGGATGCGCTGGCGAAATCACCGGCGTTGAAGACGCTGCTGCATCAGCGGATTCGCGAAATCAACAAGCAGATGTCGGACGTGGAGGCGATCGTCGGGTTCACGATCATCGCGCAGCCGTTCACCCAGGAAAATGGCGAGCTCACGCCGTCGCTCAAGGTGCGCCGCAAGATCGTTCAGGCGCACTTCAAGCAACAGATCGACACGATGTTCGGCGATTGAGCGTGCGTCCGGCCCGCCTACTTGGTGCCGTTCTCGACGACCAGCAGCGCATGGATCGTCGTAAGCTGCTTCACCATGTACGCGCGCTTGCCCTTGGGCGTGACGACTTCGATATCGTCCTGCGCCGCCTTGCCGATTAGCGCGCGGCCCAGCGGCGACGACAGCGAGATGCGGTTCTGCGCGCCG
>Ga0074045_10004451_pt1 | contig 12397 bp, 11 predicted proteins | sample BogForMeECP23OM2_FD_94442 | JGI IMG/M metagenome (GOLD analysis project Ga0074045, IMG submission 94442) | Bog forest soil microbial communities from Calvert Island, British Columbia, Canada - Bog Forest MetaG ECP23OM2 | ecosystem: Environmental > Terrestrial > Soil > Wetlands ...
ACCCGTGCGAAAAGTCCGGAAGCTGGATCCAGTCCGTCACCAGCTTCACCGCGACGCCGTGGTACAGCAGCACAAGCAGCGCGACCACCAGCAGCAGCGGCCCGCTCGCAGCAAGGGCGGGAGGCATCGCAGCATCGGAGGCCGTGTGCATCGGATTCGACTTCACGCGCAGCACCTGAACCAATCCCAGAAGCAAGCCCGGAACTAATCCCAGAGTAATCCTAAGGCAATTCAAAGGCCCAGCGGATTATCGCACGCAAAAGGTACCTTTGCGGTCTACGTCTTTCGAGGTACCCGGGTGCGCAAGGCCGCCAAATGGCACACCTTAGGAGTGTAAAATTGCCACGGGCGCGTTGTACGGCTCAAGAAGAGCCCGTGGGCTCGAAGCGGCCCAAACAGGTGGTTTGCCATGGATCTCTGTTCCCAAAGGATGGGCCGGCAGGGTGCGGCCATCGACCCCCGAAGCGGGTCGCGATGCGGGTCACGAAGCCGGTTCCAGGCGGCTGCATCCCACGACGCGCACGAATCGGCAGGAACTATGGCCTCACTGCGCTGCGCGCTGCTTTCGATCTGCCTGGTTCCGGCGCTCGCCGCAGGCCTGGCTCAGCAGACAGTCAACAAGCCTGCGCCCAGCGCCAAACCCGCCGCCGCGCCCGCCATCAACCACCCCGCAACCTCGTCCTCATCCGCGCGTCCAGCCACCACCGCGGCGCCCATCGCCCGCCCGTCCAACGTCGCCCCCAACTACATCATCGGCGCGGAAGACACCCTGCAGATCACGGTCTGGCAGGAGCCTAACCTCTCCACTCCCGCCCTCCCCGTGCGCCCCGATGGAAAGATCTCGCTGCCGCTGGTGGGAGACATCACCGCCGCCGGGTTCACCCCCATGCAGCTCGCCGCCGACATCGGCAACCGCCTCAAGCAGTACGTCACCGATCCGGTGGTCGATGTCAGCGTTCTCGCCGTCAACAGCAAGCGCCTCTACCTGATCGGCGAAGTCATGCACGTTGGCCCGCTTGCCATCTCTCCAGGAATGACTGTGCTGCAGGCCATCGCCACCGCCGGCGGACTCACCCCCTACGCCAACAAGAAGCACATCTACATCCTGCGCGGCGACAGGCAGCAGAAGATCCCCTTCGACTACACCCTGGCCGTCAAGAAGGGAGACATGCAGGGCGTCTCGCTCGTCCCAGGCGACACCATCGTGGTCCCATGATCAAGTCCTCCCAGACCGCTTCCCAGACCGCCCCAACCCTCCTTCTGCTTCTGCCGTTGCTGGCGCATCCCGCCATCTCCGGCGCTCAGGCGCTGCCCGCCGCCACGGCCTCGCCCATCTCCACCGGCTTCACCCTTCCCAGCTCCGCGGGCACGCTGCAGTACGCCCTCAGCGCCTCCCAGAGCCTCACCTCCAACTACTTCGGCAACGCAGGCGTCGCCTCCTCCACCAACCTCAACGGAGACCTCGCCTTTATCAGCAGCAGACCGCTCGACCCCTTCAGCGCGGTCTTCACCGGCGGGCGTTCGTGGAGTACGTCGGGCCAGCCCTCCTACAACTACCTCAACCTCTCGCTCTCTCAAGCGGTCAACACGCACCGCTGGATTTTCTCGCTTTCGGACGCCGTCAACTATATGCCGCAGACCGCCTCCACCGGACTCTCCGGCATTCCCGGCGCAGGCGATCTCGGTGTTGTCCCTGTGCCGACGGGCGTCACACCCGCGCCGACGAGCGCCAACCCCGGCCAGGGAGTGCTCTCCGGTTTCTCCACCCGCGTCGCCAACACCAGCTCCCTCAGCCTGCAGCGCCAGATCACCGGCAAGACCTCGCTCAACGCCTCCGGCTCTTACGTCCTCACCCGCTTCCTCAACAACTCCGGCAGCTCCACCGTCCCCAGCTCCGCCGGCCTGGACAGCGACGGCGACTCCGCCAGCGCCGGCCTCAGCCATCGCATTGACGCGCGTAACTCCCTCGGCGGAAACTTCGCCTACACGCGCAACACCTTCTCGGGCGCCATCTCCACTCTCGCCGATCCCAGCTTCTCCAGCCAGACCGCCAGCCTGCAGTACACCCATCAGTTCACGCGCAAGCTGGGCGCCGTTGTCGCCGCCGGCCCGCAGTGGACCAGCATCGACAGCCCGGGCCTTACGCCCGCGCTCAGCCTCTTCGCCAACCTCTCGGCCAACTACACGGGAGAGTTCTCCCACGCCTCTGTCGCTTTCTCGCGCAGCAGCAACAGCGGCTTCGGCGTGATCGGCGGCGCCATCTCCAACTCCGTCACCTTCTCCACCGGCCGCATCGTCGACCGCGTCTGGCTCTGCGCCCTCACCGCGGCCTACACCCAGACATCGGAGCTGCCCTCGGCCGTTACTCTTCCCTTCACATTCCACACCACCGTCGCCGGAGTGCAGGTCTCACGCGCCCTGGCCCGAACACTCTCCGCCTACGCCAGCTACACTTTGCAAAAGCAGTCCAACCAGGGAACGGCCGCCGCAGTCGATCTCTTCAGCGGCCTCTCCAATGTGGCCGGCTTCGGGCTCACCTTCTCGCCCTCCGCGGTCCGCCTTGGCGGACACTCGTAAGGAGAAAGAAATGCTTGGCCATCGCGCACTGAACGTCGAAGATTATATGGCAATCCTCAAGCGCCGCTGGTGGCTCATCGCCATTCCCACGTTCATTGTGCCGGTCCTCGCGGTTGTCGCCACCTTGTACATTCCACCGCAGTACGTCTCGCAGACCCTGGTCCTCATCGACCAGCAAAAAGTGCCGGAGAACTTTGTACCCTCCGTCGTCACCGAAGACATCAACAGCCGGCTGGCCTCCATGAAGGAGCAGATCCTCAGCCGCTCCAGCATTCAGCCCATCATCGAGAAGTTCAACCTCTACGCCGACCAGCACCTCTCCATGGACGACCGCATCACGCTGGCGCGCAAGAGCATCGACATCGAACCCATCACATCGGAGATCACGCGCTCCAACGGGCTGCCCGGCTTCAAGATATTCTTCACCGCCAGCGACGCGCACACCGCGCAGGAGGTATGCGCGGAGATCACCACGCTGTTCACCGGAGCCAATCTCCGCTCGCGCTCGGAGGCCGCCGAGGGCACCACCGACTTCCTCAAGGAGCAGCTCGACAGCGCCAAGCGCACCCTCGACGACCAGGACGCAAAGCTGGCCGCCTTCCAGCGCGAGCACTTCGGAATGCTGCCCGAGGATGAGGCCAACAACATCAACCTCCTCAGCACCCTCAACACCCAGCTCGATGCCTCCACCCAGGCCCTCAGCCGCATGGAGCAGGACAAGTCCTACATGGAGACGATGCTCGCCCAGCAGTCCGAATCCTCTCCCAGCACCGCCTCTCCGCAGAGCGACGAGAAGGAGCTGCAGGACCTGCTGGCGCAGCAGGCCAACCTTACCTCCCGCTACTCCGCGAACTACCCCGACGTCATCTCCGTCAACCGCAAGATCGCCGACCTGCGCGCCAAAATGGCGCAGTCGCCCTCCGCCCCATCGTCCGCGACACCCAGCACCGCCCCCGGCCGCAACGACTCCGCAGCCGTGCAGGACCTGCGCGCGCGCATCCGCGCCGCCGACATTGGAATCCAGGCCAAGCGCGCGGAACAGGCGCAGCTCAACAAGCAGATCCGCTCCTACCAGGGGCGCATCCAGTCCAGCCCGCAGGTGGAGGCGGAGTTCAAGGAGCTGACCCGCGACACCCAGACCTCGCAGGCCTTGTACGACAGCGATCTGACCAAGCTGAACCAGTCCCAGATGGCCACCGACCTCGAGCACCGCCAGGAAGGAGAGACATTCAGCCTGCTGGACGAAGCCAATCTGCCGGACAGCCCCACCTTTCCCAAGCGCAGGGTCTTCGCCTCCGGAGGTCTGGCCGGCGGCCTGATTCTCGGCCTGCTGCTCACCACCCTGATCGACTACCGCGACACTGCACTGCGCAGCGAGCGCGACGTCTGGGCCTTCACCAAACTGCCCACTCTGGCCGTCATCGCCTGGTCGGGCGAGGTGGCAGAGCGCAAGCCCGGCAAGCTGGCCCGCCTGAAGCGGCTCTTCAGACGCAAGCCCAAGGAACCCATCGCGGAAGCCCAGGGATAACCATGTATAAGAGCTTCTTCCATCTCGACAGCACGCCGTTTGCCGACAGCCCCGACCCGCGCTTCCTGGTGCGGATGGCGCACACCCGCGAGGCCCTCGCCACCCTGGAGTACGGCATCGGCGCGCACAAAGGCTTCATCGTGCTCACCGGCGAGGTCGGCACCGGCAAGACCACCCTGCTGCGCAGCGCGCTGGCCTCCTTCGAACCCGGCCGCATCTTCACCTCCTTCGTCTTCAACCCGCGCCTGGAGATTCTCGACTTCTTCGAGTTCATCCTGGCCGACTTCGGCATCGTCCCCCAGACCCGCACCAAGAGCGGAATGCTCATCCAGCTCAACCGCTGGCTCATCGAGCGTTTCCGCCACGACGAGACCTGCGTCATCGTCATCGACGAGGCGCAGAACCTCACCTGGGAGCAGTTGGAAGAGGTCCGCCTGCTCACCAACCTGGAGACATCCACGCGCAAGCTGGTGCAGATCGTCCTCTCCGGCCAGCCCGAACTGGAAGAGAAGCTCACCGCGCCCGACCTGCGCCAACTGCGCCAACGCATCGCCCTCTGGGCGCGCACCCAGGCCATCTCCGCCGACGAGACCTCCGAGTACATCACCCAGCGCCTGATCGTCGCCGGCTCCTCCGACCCCATCTTCCTTCCCGACGCCGTCGCCGCCATCCATCGCGCAAGCTGCGGAATCCCGCGCATCATCAACCTCATCTGCGAGCAGGCCCTCATCCTGGCCTACGTCGAACAGCTCCACCAGGTCCCCGCTCCCCTCATTCACACCGTGGTGCGCGACCTCGACCTCGACCCCCAATCCTACATGGTCTACTCCTCGCGCTTCGCAACTCCCACAGACCGCGCGCCAGCTTCGCTGAAGCACACGCGGTGGGAGGAGGGAGGCGACGAGAGATGAGCAATATCTACGAAGCCATGCGCCGTGCAGCGCTGGAGTCTGCCAACCGCCCCGCCGCCGAACCCGCTCCGGCTACTGAACCCGCACTGGCTACTGAACCCGCCGCGCAAATTCCCGTTGCTGTTGAACCCGCGCCCGCCGCAGAGCCTGTTCCAGTCGCGCAAATCCCCGCCGCGCCAATTCCCGTTGCCGTTGGGCCCATTCCCGCAGCACAACCCGCCGAGCCAACCCCTGCCGCACCAATCTCAATCGCTGACCCAGCCGCCGCTGCGCTCATTCATGACAACGCGCCAATCTCAGTCGCGCCCGTTCCCGACGCGCCAATCATCGCTGCGCCCATTCCCACAGCCGCACCAGTCGCCGCGGCCAGAACCGCCGCCGCGCCGATGGCCAAAGCTGCGTTCGATGCCGACTCCCCGCTCGATCTCCCCAACATCCCTCAGGTCGCATGGCTCCCCTCGCTGCATCAGCTCCCCGCGCTGGAACAGCGCGGCGCCGCGGTGGAGCAGTTCCGCAGCCTGCGCTCGCGGATGCAGGAGTTCCGCGACCTGAACACGCTGAAGTCCATCCTCGTCTCCAGCGGCCTGCCGCAGGAGGGCAAGAGCTTCGTCGCCGCCAACCTGGCCATCTCGTTTGCCCGCCACAAGGCCGCCCGCGTTCTGCTCATTGACGGAGACATGCGCCGCGCCTCGCTGCACAAGCTGCTGGGCGCGCCGCCGGGCCCCGGACTCACCGAGTATCTGGCCGGCAAGGCAAGCCTCACAGAGATCATGCAACGCCCCATTCCCGGCGACACCGGCCATCCCCTGCCCGCCGGCCTGGCCTCGCTGATCTTCATCCCCGGCGGCAACGCCAGCGACAAGGCCGCCGACCTCTCCGGCAACCGCCGCTTCAACCGCCTCATGCACGAGGCCGCGCCCCACTTCGACTGGATCGTGGTCGACTCCTCGCCCGTCAACCTCGTCTCCGACGGGGTCAACCTCGCCCGCTCCTGCGATGGAGTCCTGCTGATCGCCCGCGGAGGCACCACCAAATACCAGGTTGCCCAGCGCGCCCTCGCCGAACTCAAGGCTTCCAAGGTCCTTGGCTTTGTCCTCAACGCAGTCGAAGACCCTCCCCTGACCGGGGGATACTATGGCTACGACGGATACGACAAGATTGAAGAATAACCGGGGACGCCTCAGTCAATGATCCGCTTCTTGAACGTCTACTATCCCACGCGCACCATCATTCTCCTGCTCACGGAGGCGTGCGTGGTCTGCGGCTGCTTCCTGGCCGCCACCTGGATCATGCTCGGCCCCGACGCCTTCATCGCGCTGGAGTACCAGCAGGGCCTGCTCAAGATCGCCCTCATCACCCTGCTCACCCTGGTCCTCTCCTACTACTTCGACCTCTACGAGCCGCGCATCCTCTCCGCCCGCCAGCAGATCTACTTCCGCATCCTACTGGTGCTCGGCTTCGACTGCTTCCTGCTCTCCGCATTCCTCTTCTTCGATCCCGAGGTCGTCATCGGCCCCTTCGTCTATACCCTCGGCTTCGCCCTGCTTACGCCCTCGCTCATCCTGCTGCGCAGGGGATACGAGTGGGTCGGCGCGCAGAAGCTCTTCCGCGAGCGCGTCTACGTCCTGGGCGCCGGTGAGTACGCCCGTTCCATCGTCGAGGCCATCCGCTCCAACCCCGACATTGGCATGGAAGTCGTCTTCTGGGAGGACGTCCAGCTCGAACCCTCGCAGCGCAAGCAGCTCTGGATCTCCGTCCTCGACCGCATCGCCAAGGCCGACCCCCCGGTGCACCGCATCATCGTCGCCATGGAGGTCCAGCGCGGAGAACTGCCCGTCCAGGAACTCCTCCTGCTGCGCTTCCGCGGCATCGAAGTGGAGGAGGACAGCACCCTGCGCGAGCGTCTCTACGGCAAGATCCAGCTCGAAGGGCTGCGTCCCTCCAGCTTCCTCTACAGCGAAGGCTTCCACCTGCCGCCCTCGCTGCAGTTCACCCGCCAGTTGGTCAGCCTCACCACCGCGGCCCTAGGGCTGCTGCTATTTCTGCCCTTCTTCCCCTTCATCGGCCTCGCCGTCAAGCTCTCTTCCCACGGCCCACTCTTCTTCCGCCAGCCCAGGGTCGGCATGGGCGGGCGCATCTTCAACGTCGTCAAGTTCCGCACCATGTTCACCGACGCCGAGGCCCACGGCGCAAAGTGGGCCACTAAGGACGACCCGCGCGTCACCAAGGTCGGCTCCTTCCTGCGCAAGACGCGCATCGACGAGGTCCCCCAGCTCTGGAACATCCTGCGCGGAGAGATGGGATTCGTCGGCCCCCGCCCGGAGCGCCCCGAGTTCGTCCAATGGCTCACCGAGGAGCTTCCCTTTTACTACCTGCGCACGCTGATCCGCCCCGGCCTGACCGGATGGGCCCAGGTGCGCTACGGCTACGGCGCCACCCTCGCCGAAACCAAGGAGAAGCTGGCGTACGACCTCTACTACATCAAGCACATGTCGCTCGGCCTGGACCTGCTGATCATGTTCGAGACCATCAAGACCATCCTGCTGCGCCGCGGCGCACAATAATTCCACCAACCAAGACGCTGTCACCCCGCGCGGAGTTTGGCGAACACAATTAAAAAGCTGTCATCCTGAGCGGAGTTTGGCGCGCACTTGCGCCAAACGGAGTCGAAGGACCTGTGTCTTTCCCCATGCGCCCGGGTGCCCCATCCATTGCGCGTTCTTTGCGCAATGGGTGGGAATCGATACATCCCTGACCCACCAAAAAACGATAGGCGCAGCCGCAGCCGCGCCCATCGCCCCTTCACTTATCAAATATCCTTACTTCTTCCCCTTCTCCCGCGCTGCTTTCGCGCTCTCCAGCGCGGCCTTCGCCGTGCCCACCAGGGTGGTAAAGCCCGCCGCATCGTGCGCCGCGATCTCCGCCAGGATCTTGCGGTCCAGCGCATTGCCCGCCAGCTTCAGCCCGTTGATGAACGTCGAGTAGCTGATCTCGTTGGCGTGGCAGGCCGCGTTGATGCGCACGATCCACAGCGCGCGGTACTGCCGCTTCTTCTGCTTGCGCCCGCTGTAGGCGAACTTCAGGCTGCGCTCCACGGCCTCCTGCGCCGCCTGGTACAGCTTGGATTTTGTCAGGTAGTAGCCACTCGCGCGCTTCAGAATCTTCTTGCGCCGGTCGCTGCGTTTTGTACTCCGTTTTACACGGGGCATTGTCGTTCTCCTTTTGCGTACTTCACGGCGCTAAGCGCCATCTTGGTTACGCCCGGCTGGAGGAAAGGGTTCCTCTTCACACAGGCTATGCAACTCCAAGTCTCGGTGGGTCCGCTTGCGCAAAACCCAGGGGCCGTAACGCATCCATCTGGCCCTTTGCTTTGGACTCCATCTCCGCGGCCTCTAACCTCCGGCCCCGAATCCGACGTCCGCAGCGGCTCGACTTGAAAGACTCAGTGGAACTGGCGCCCAAACCTCAGGCGTAGGGAAGCATCCGCGCGATCTTCGGCGTGTCCGCCTTGGAGATCAGGACCGACTGGCCGAGGTGGCGTTTGGTCTTGGTGGCCTTCGAGGTCAGGATGTGGCGCGTCTTCGACTGCCCGCGCTTGAACAGGCCGGACGCGGTCTTGGTGAAGCGCTTGGCTGCGCCCGTATGGGTCTTCAACTTTGGCATTGTGTTTCCTTGGCGTTTCTGGACAACCCTCCAAGTGTAGCCGATTCCGCGCCGGAATGATAGCTCTTCACCCGCCTGCGCACTCCGCACACCCGCCAGCCCTAGTCTCTTCGATGGGTTACGCATCCCATGTACTTTCAAGAGCATCCAAGTTGAAAATTAATTGCGATCCATTCCGCCTCAGCGTAAGGTAATGGAAGAATCCGTTCGCCGCCGCGACAGGCCCTTCGCAGATTTAATGAAACAAGTTCCAAGGAGAATACCGTGCCCCTGAACCGCTTTCTTCCCGTCTGTGCAGCCACCTTGCTCCTGCTGGCGGTCGGATGCGGCCAAATCCAGCAGACTGGGCCCGCATTCACCCTCTATGCGATGCAGAACAGCGGCGTGGCGGGCAGCAGCGTGATCGAGCTGTCGCTGCTCAACGGGGAGACGTGGCAGACAAACGTCACTCCATCCAACACCGTCACCGTCCCCATGCAGACCACCTTCCAGGCGCTGGCCGTCGATACCTTGGGCAATCTCTACGTCTCCGCCAGCGTGGTCACCGCTCCGCCCATGCTCTACGAGGTTCTGGTGTATGCGCCCAGCGCCACCGGCTCGGCCACGCCGACGCGCACACTGACCTCTGCCAGCCTCACCGCGCCGGCAATCGCCATCGCAGTCGATGCCACCGGAGAAATCTATGCGCTCTGCGGAAACTCGGTCCTCGTCTTCGCCGCATCCGCCACCGGCACATCGACGCCGGTGCGGCTCATCACGGGCAGCCTGACCCAGCTCAACTCCCCCAGCTCCATCGCCGTGGACGCAATGCAGAACATCTACGTGGCCAACACCAACGGAAACAACGTCCTGGTCTTCTCCTCCACGGCGACCGGCAACGTCGCGCCCGCCAGCATCCTTGCAGGCGCAGCAACCGGGATCGGCACGCCGCTGGGCGTGGCGCTCGACTCCGCCGGAGACATCTACGTGGCGTCGTTCAACCAGCCCAGCAACTCCTCGCTGGTGCTGGAGTTCGCGCCCGGCTCGACCGGCAATGTTGGCCCCACCCGCACGCTCACCGCCGTCGCATCCGACACGCTCGCCGACCTGGCAGTGGATGCCCTCGACAATCTCTACGTCTTCACCCAGGCTCCCACGACGAACCAACTGGCCATCGACATCTTCACCCCGGACGAGTCCGGCAGCACTGCTCCCGTCGAGTCCATCACCGTGACCTCATGGACGGCCTCCAACTACGGCCAGATCGCAGTCCGGTAGACAACGCGGTTTTTGCGTCACAGCACAAGGCGTTCATGTCAGACCTGATCCTCTCGATGCGTCTCTGGAGCGGCCGCTGGCGAAACCAGTCTGGACGACGGAGGGGAGTTGACGGGGAGGTGTCCGTGAAATGGATTCGAAATCTGGCAAGTCATGGCTTTTTGGCCTGGGCAGAGGACCTGCGGGGCACGATAGGGTCTTTGCCGTTGGAGCGAATGCGAAAATGTTGGCGAGTTGGGCACTCGCGGGTATATTGTCTCGTAGCCGGGCAGCAAAATGGAAATGCTGGTTAATATCTTTGGGAAACTTGGTTAATGACTCCTCCGACAGAACCGCTTACAGTCCCAGCACGGTCGACACTGATCGATATTGTCAAAGGCTTTGCGATCCTGCTGGTTGTCTACGGCCATACCGCGCAGGGCTTGATCCATCGCAACTGGTGGACAGGACGTTCCTCGGTCATCTCCGATACCTTCGTCTACAGCTTTCACATGCCTGCCTTCTTCTTCGTCGCGGGGCTATTCCTCAGCGGAAGTCTGGAGCGGCGCGGACCAGTAAAGTTCGTGGCCGACAAGTGTAAGACCATCCTTTACCCCTACATCCTCTGGGTGGTCGTGAGCGCCTTCCTTGAGCCGCTCATCGGTCAGTTCAAGATGAGCACCGCCGCATTCGACTGGAAGAAGTTCCTGCTCCTCCTCGTCAGCGGAGACGCCAGCTGGTTCCTTCCGGTCCTCTTCGTCTGCCAACTCGTCGCGCTTGTCACCTGGAAGCTCCCCTCCTGGTTGCGTCTGGCGATCGCCCTTGTCGCCGCGGCGCTCATGCCTCTCTTCGGCCCGTCCATTCTCTACATAACTGTCCGCGAGTTCTGTTTCCTGGCAGCCGGAATGCTTATCGGCCGGATGATCTTCCGGCTTGCGGATCTCCCCGTTTGGGCTGCTGCCGCCGGGGCCATTCTGTTCTTCACTTTTCAATTCGCAGTAACCATCGATGACGGCATGAATGCACAATTCGGCGGTCGCGACCAGTGGCTTGCCGTCGTGCTCGGCTTCACCGGCACCGCTGGACTAATCCTGCTCTCCAGAACCATCGATGGCACACGCCTCGGCGATGTCTGGGCCTGGATTGGCAGGGCCTCGCTGGCAATCTATCTGCTCAGTGCCTATCCCCAGGGAGCGTTTCGCGAGTTGCTGCTGCGTCTGCTGCATACCCATGCACTATTGCCCCAGCTCATCGTTCCGAGCCTTGCCGCCACCATCCTCCCGGCGATCGTCTGGCATCAGAAGGAACGCTGGCATCTTGGATGGCTTTTCCACTGGCCCGGGCATTAAGACTGGACGTCGAGCCTGTACCGTACAGCTGAACCAGAAGTGAGAGGAGATCTATGTTTAACTCGCCTTGCTTTGCTTTCAAGATTGGTGTGTAAATCGCTGGCATATTCCCCTTTCGAGCTTCACTGCTGTTGCTTTTGTCCAAACTCCATCACTCGCATTGAACATAAAGATTCGGCGTCTACTTTCTCCGTGATGCCGGATCGTGAAGCAATTGACTCAGACTCTTTCCAGTTTCTACTCGCACTGTTTCTAGCTTGGCATCGCTTCGCCAGTAGCGAAGAAAGTTTTGACCGTACTCTTCCCGACTTCTATAGCTGGCCGCTCTTCCTGGTTGCAATACCCATTCTGATGGGCGCAGCGAGGGCTTTTCTCGCCTCCACACCAGCCACGCTGCTCTTCCTCGCGATGCACCTGTCTCTCTCATGGACGCTGCTGCACGGCAACTCATGGTTGGCAATTTCGCTGGCCGCGGTTGTTTGCCCGGCGGGTTGGCTGCTGCTCCGGCGCGCCTGGCGGACCGGCCCGGAGTCATCCTTCTGAGCCTGAGCGAAGTCGAAGGCTCAGAATCTCCGTATTTTGATCGAAGCGCGACAGCCCACTGAGGTCAGCTCTTCCACCCCCGCCACAACCCCTTTAGCAGCCTGTTATGCCCTCTTTTTGCACCGAAATCCACCCCCAAAATCACCCCTCAAAACGTGCTATAATTAGCTAGGTAACAGAAGGCCAAAAAATCGCCGAAAACACTGATTTGGCGCGCCTTTTGTGAAATCTTCGGGCCGGCTTCCAGCCCTCGTTTCTAGTCCCTGTTTTTTGCGGCAGCGCCACCGCCGCATGGAGTGTGAATGGCATCGACCGTAATCAGCCCTGAGCCTGAACTGCTCATTCTCAATCAGGACGCAAAACCCACCCCCGCGACCCCGTCTTCCGCACCCGCGCCGCCCTCCGCGCTCGCTCCCGATCACAAGGACGGCGGCGGCTACTCCGCCGAAAATATCACCGTGCTCGAGGGCCTCGCCGCCGTACGCCTGCGTCCCGCCATGTACATCGGATCGACCGGCGAGCTGGGCCTGCACCACCTGGTCTACGAGGTGGTGGACAACTCGGTGGACGAGGCTCTGGCCGGATACGCC
>Ga0074045_10004453_pt1 | contig 12396 bp, 11 predicted proteins | sample BogForMeECP23OM2_FD_94442 | JGI IMG/M metagenome (GOLD analysis project Ga0074045, IMG submission 94442) | Bog forest soil microbial communities from Calvert Island, British Columbia, Canada - Bog Forest MetaG ECP23OM2 | ecosystem: Environmental > Terrestrial > Soil > Wetlands ...
AGCCACCTTCGCGCTCGGGAAACGGCGGCACGTCGGTCCCGCCGCCAGCGAAAGTAATGCGCAACGGTGCTTTAGCGCGAATATTCATAAGCGGAATCGTCTCGGAAGTTCACGTTGCGCCTTCTTGAAGTCCTTGGGCACGCCGATATCAATGAAATAACCGCTTGCCGGATACCCAAAGAACGCTTGACCAATGAGTGCGGGAAAGATGTCCCGCTCGAGGGATACAGCATGGCCAGTAGGAATCAGGCGCAGTAACTCACGCCTGAAAATGTAGACTCCGGCATTGATCCACTTCGGCGGCATCTCTTTGCTCGACGAAGGCGTCGACCCCTTCTCGACAAAATTCAAGATCCTGCCCGTTGCATTGACGCGAACATAACCATAGCGACTTCCAGACGGCGCTTGTGCTAATGCCATAGTAGCGAGTGCGCGATGGCGACGGTGGAACCGGAGTAGAGCAGCGAAATCCACGTCCACAAAAGAATCGCCGTTGAGGACGACGAAATGTTCGGTGTGAATGTGCCTCTGCGCAAGCTTGATCGCACCGGCCGTGCCGAGGGGCTCATCCTCTGCCGAATAAGACACTCGCAGACCCCAGTTCGTGCCAGTTCCATATCGTCTTTGAATCTGCTCTCGCTTGTAACCCACGCAAAGAACTACACGGGAAAAGCCTGCGAGACGCAACCAATGCAGGAGGTAGTCCAGGAACGGGCGATCTCCAACGGGCGCCAGGGTTTTTGGGCCAGAGCGAAACACACGACGCAATCGCGTCCCCAGGCCTCCGGCGAGGATAAGGGCTACGATGCCATGTGTCGATACCTCGATCCGCTCAATTCCTCCTGGCATTGGTGATTCGTGGAAATAAAGTCATAACCAAAAAATCGACGTCACCCTGAGCGGCTACACCTGAACGGCAGGTGCCGGTTCAACAAGACGAGTTTCGACTAACGACCAAAGCCTTTCGATTGCTTTCTCGAAATCGAATCCTGCTGTCACCAACTCGCGCGCCATTTCTCCAAGCGACTGCGCAGAGCCGGGATCCTTCAGCAAACGGATCGTATAATTGGCCATTTCCTGAGCAGTTTCTCCCACCAGATAGTGCACTCCATTTTCTCCGCCCACACCTTCCGCACCGACGGTGGTAGTGACCACCGCCAGTCCTGAAGCCATACACTCGAGCATCTTAACTTTGATTCCTGCCCCCAGGCGCAGGGGAAGCAGCGCTACTTGCATACGAGAAAGAAATCGTGGCAAATTCTCCACGAATCCTGTAACCATGATGTCGTTGAATCCCTCAGCCAGGCGCGTCATCTTTTCGCTGTGGCTGCCAACAATGTAGAACCTAAACCCCGGGCATTCGCGGCGGATCAATGGAAGAATCTCGCGGATCCCATGTTCAACAGCGTCCCGGTTCTCACTCCGATCAAACGCTCCCAAGAAAACTATACTCCCTGGTTCCCGCGGATCGGAGTAAACACGCCGGGGAAACGTGAACCATGCTCTGATCGCGCAAACGCAAGCTGAGGGATTCATCTGGCGCACTAGCTCCGCATCTTTCTCGGAGTGAGGAGCTATCACATCCAGTTTGCCCAAGGCCGATTTCTCCCACCTCTGGACGCGGGCGTATTCCATCCTAAGAAGAGATCGTCGAAGAATACCGCTTTGTTGTTGGACTTTTCGTTGCCACAATTGGCTCAGGACATCATGCGCGCTTCCCACCAGAACCGGCACGGCACTAAGTTCCGCCGCATATTGCCACGTTGCCGTGTGATCTAAAATAGCAACGTCAAATTGATGAGACTGGACTATGGAGCGCAATTTTCTCCGAAATAGATTGCTCGATCTCGTGGCAATAGAAATAGGAGTACGCCACTCGCGAATCACGCCCGCAAGTCGGCTTCGCGTGGTCACCTCAACAGTGTCCCAGCAGTGGAAGATGCGGTTATCCTCTGGCCGGCAATCGCGCAGTTCATCGTCTGTTGCAAAGCAGAGCGAATGCAGCGAATGCCGGCGAGCCAGCCACTCACACAGGTGATAGCTTGTTTTCAGTCCCGCCTGGCGACCGACAGGCGACGGGACGTGAGCCGACACAAACAGTATGTTCATTTGCGGTGATCGCCCTCGACTCGGCTGCGCTGTGACTGTAGCGGGTTGACCTCCTCCAGGCGGGCCGAGAAAATCGTACGATAACAGCTACCTCGATCGTACACCGGGCCGAGGAGTGCAAGCGGAAACAGAGCCACGTACATGGCACGCGCGAGGATGGAGCTGTGGAGCGCCAATTTCATATAGTACGACCGAAAATTGATGTTCAGGTGTTGTCGCACGTCGAGTTGGAGCTTGCGTCCGGTGTTTTCCGCCGCGACTCCCAGAGAGTGGCTCGTCTCCGCAAGCGTGGGCAAGCCGAACTCAACATGTTCACGGGTGAACCGATGCGGTCGTCCGTGCTTTGAGATGTAATAATCGTGGAGCTCAATATCATGCTCGTAGGCTGCTTCTCCAATCGGGACCGCGATCACGAGCAGACTTCGCGTCACACGTATCATTTCCCGAAGCGCCCTATCCCGGTATTCTGGCCGAATGTGTTCCAGCATATCGATGGAAACGACGATGTCCCAGCTCTTGTCTGGGAATGGAAGGCTGTCAACCGACGCTTGAATTCTGTCTGTGTATTTCCCGACGCCGGAATCGAACATGGTATCAACAGCCGTGGATCGACACCCCAAGTGAGCGCCAATCGAGACCGCGCCGGCTCCAACCTCTAGAAGTTGCGTATCTTTCCTCACCTCAGATCGAATTAAGCGCGCTACCGCTTGGTAGCGAAGCTCTACGTCGAGATTCAAATGCGCTCGCGCGTAGTCGTAAAGCCGGCTATTCCCGGGCGGTGCTTGCGATGAAGTTCCCTCACTCCGGGCAGTCGTCATTCTATCGTCATTTGTCATGTAGCCTTCACGAAGCTGGATTTGGACCGACATGTGATTCCGTCGAGGCCGTGTCCTCGCAATTGCTTTGATTCAAACCTGGCAGACTAAGCCGACCGCGGTTACGTATCTCGATCATGGCCGCCATGATGCCCACGAGAGTGGGCACCGCGGGCGTGGCAACAAAACCGGGTGCTGCAATATTGGCAATCGCAAAACCGCCAAAGGCGATCAAAGCACCCTGAGGCAACAAAGCCTGGCTCCCAGGCTGCCGTGCCAAGACCCACGTCTGCGTCACAAAGTGCCACACAATCCATCCTGCCGCTAGCGCACCCCAGAGACCATACTTCATCCATACGAACAGATAAGCGTTGTGCATAAAGTGACGTCCATCTTCCGGATTCTCCGCCACTTCAGTTTGGGAGTATTCGAAGGGGAGAATTTCCCGGTATGCGGCACCCGCGCCGAGGCCGAAAAACGGGTGTTCCCTGATATGCTCGACCGCCATTTCGGTCTCGTAAAGACGACTGCCCAACACAAAAGGCTGGTCTGAATCGATCACGCTGGTTTCGAATGAACCCAGAATTCGTTGTTCGAAAGCTTCACTATAGCCGGGAGCGGTTGCCTTCACGGTCCAATAAATCCCGATCAGAAGGACGGCCGTCACGGCGGTGGTTTTCGCCATGCTCCAAAGAAATGGCAGGATCCTTCGTTTCCTGATCAGGACAAGAAGCACGAGGGCACCAAGAACCGCGAGGAACATAGTCCTGGAATACCCAAGCAGTATGCACAAAGCATCTATGACGACGATCGCGCCCATTAAAACACGGTGCTTTTTCCAACCAGAGTAGCAGGCGACGGCGACTAAAAAAAATGCTAGAGAGAGCCAGTCGGACGGGGGCCGAATCAACTGAGCATCGAATACCTCTCCCTGGGCCAAACCGAATACAGGAGCGGCGTACGTCATAAACTGAAATTCGGGGTTCAAGAACAACTGCCAGAAAGTCGCCAAGCAAGACACCAGCACAATTCCGACAGTCACGACAAGAATGCGTGACAATGCGCCTGGTTCTTCAAGAGCACGAACCGCCACAAACAATGCCAGAGGATAATAAATGAGGGGATGCAACTCACGAAGCATGTAGTGCACGTCTGCCCCTCGGGTCACACCGAGGAGTACAGAAAGCGCCATGGCAAGCGCAAAGATCAGGAAATGTTTTTGGTAGGTCCCTAAAAGCTTCCCCCTCCGGCGCTTCCCAATCAGGAGGATAGTGCAGCCCGCGAGGACGATGTAGTAGTCAGAGAGGAACAGGGTTCCTCCCAGGAGCGACACGCGCGGGAGATAAGCATGATCGACAAATGCGCTGTTGGTGATGAAAATTAATCCGACGAGCAGTGCCTCCGTGAGGCCGAAAGAAATAGCATACAGCGCAAAGCAGAGAAGTGCCAAAGTAGCAATCGCAGCCAGAAAATAGGCGTTCATGTCTTCTTTGGGCGCGGCAAGCGCTATTGCGAAAGGTACGGTTGCCCAGAGCCCAACGACCAGAGTCTGAAGAACGGTAGAGATGTCTGTTTCCCCTGACGCGGGTAAACCAGAAGGCAACAACGGTTTCGTGCCAGGCTGCTGGCTGATATCCATTAGCTACTCAAACGGGCGACCGCAGGAATTGGTGTGAGCATACCTGCTGCCTCGAGATATTTTGTCGTCACTGCGAATGTTGCTGCACCCGAGACTGGGAAAGACGAATGCCTTCCCAGAATGCTCTCTCGACGAGCAGAAAGGTTCTGGGTTTCCGAAACCAAATCAGGAACTTGGAAACGAGATGGACCTGATAGGCGGGAAAGAAAACCATGAGCTTCCATGCCGGGAAGTGCTTAAGACAATAATAAACATGATTGCGAGTGGAGTAGCGATAATATAAATCCGACTCGCCGCCGATAAGACTGCTGACCTTGTGCAACAGGCGCGCAGAGGGCAGATAGAGCAGCCTGATTCCAGTTCGAGATGCGCGTTGACAAAAATCCGTATCGTCGAAATAAACGAAGTAGTTGGCATCCATGAGTCCGACTCGCGCGAAAACCTCTTTCTTGATCAACATGCAGCAGGTAGGACTGTAGTCGACAAGACGGGGTTGATCGAACGCTCCGCGATCGCGTTGTCTGTAACCGAAGTGTCGCGCTGACCCGCGGATGCCGATGAAGTAACCGCCGGCACACCAAATTTTTTCTGGATCATCGAAATGCATGATCTTTGGCACCACCATGTCGCACGGGTAATGCTCGAATGCGTCCGCCAGATTAGCCAGGAGGTTGGGATCAAAGACCGTATCGTTGTTGAGGAGAAGCACGGAGTCGCAACCGTCCTTCAAAGCAGCCCGTATTCCAATGTTGTTTCCTTCCGCCACGCCCACGTTGATCTTGCCAGGAAGAACGACCAATCGCGAATCTGAGTACTCGGAGAGCACTGTCAACGTTTCGTCGGAGGAATTATTGTCGATGACGTACAACACAAAGTCGGAGTGACTCTGACTCAGTAACGAGTCCATAAAATCGTGGAGCACGGGAGCGCTGTTGTAGGTCACCGTCACGACTCCAACGCGGCCCGGCTTAGCCATGAAGCAACCCTCGCTCTCGCATTTCATGAAGAGAATTCTTGTATCCGATAGGGATCTCCTCTTGCATTGCGGCCCAGGCTAAGAATCGCTCCAGGCCCTCACGAAAGGTGAATCGCGGTGAGTACCCGGTTGCCTGGCGAATTCTCGACAAATCGGCAAAATTGTGGCGGATATCTCCCTGACGGAATGCCCCGGTGGTCATAATTGGGGAACTGCTTGCGAAGAACCGCACCACATCTTGCGCGGCTTGCAACACGGTCGTTTGCTGTCCCGTCCCAACATTGAGGCTCTCCACGCCAGTCGAATCGTGGTTGATGCAGCGCCAGGTAGCTTCTACTGCGTCGTCGACGAAGAGGAAGTCACGAGTCTCCCGCCCATCTTCGAAAACCTCAATCGTAGACTGGGAGCGAGCGAGGGTCGAAAAAATCGCCAGGATGCCCGTGTACGGGTTACGCAGCGACTGACCTGGCCCGTAAACATTCTGGTAGCGCAGCGCAAACGCAGAGAATCCGCGCGCTTGGGCAAACATCAAGACCATCTCCTCCTGAACCTGCTTCGTCAGACCATAGAACGACAGAGGATGGATCGGAGAATCTTCGCTGGTCGCCTGGGGAAGGCAGAAAGCTTTGCAGGTCGGACACTGCAATTCGTAATGCCCCGCCCGCAGGCAGTCCAGAGAGCGCGGGCCGGGATAAACGATTCCGTGCTCCGGGCACCGATATTTCCCCTCACCATAAATTGCGCGCGAGGACGCCACCACGATCTTGCCCACACCACAATTCGGATGATTGACCATGACATCCAGAATTGCGGCGGTTCCGCCGATATTTACGTCCTGGTATCGCACAACCTCGTACATCGACTGTCCGGTCCCAGTCTCCGCGGCCAAGTGCACGACCACGTCTCGATTCTGTAGAACCCGGGCGACCAGATCCCGGTCTCTAACGTCACCTCGAAACAGTTCTACGTCGTCGGCGAGATCAGGGGGTAGCTCTTGCGTGCTTCCATGGACCTGAGAACTGAAGTTGTCCAATACCGCGACGGAGCATCCCTCCGTGAGCAAGCGCTTCACCAAGTGCTTGCCGATAAACCCAGCGCCACCCGTGACCAAGACTCTCATTCTTGACTCTTCGCCTTGACAGCTGTGATTTCGACAGAGTCGCCCATGCTGAACAGATCCGAGAGCTTTGCGACTCCATGACCTAATCCTTTAGAGACCATGCTGTTAATGACTGCTCCCTCTGTTGATTTACGATTGGTTTTCCGGTTGAGCCAGATCTGCACACTACCGGCGACCCCGCCGTAGTCGGAGTTATACGAGACCCTTTCGACCCTAAAATGGTGCTTGGTCAGGAGTTCGCTAAGGGTTTTGACCGAATACGTGAAGGGATGCACGGGGGCTCCCAGATACCACCAGTATTGTCCGAACACCCTCGCATTGAAACTTGAAACATTCGGCACCCCAATCAGAACTTTTCCGTCCGGGCGCAGGATGCGATGAATCTCGTCCAGAGTTTCATTCGGATCCGAAATATGCTCAAAGGAATGATTTGAACGAACGTAATCAAAATAGTCAGTCGGAAACGACGCTTGTCGGAGTGTGCCCGGAAATATATCCAATCCCCACTGGGTTCGACCGAGCTCGGCTGCAGATCTGTTTATCTCGACACCGTGGGTTTCCCACCCCTGGCTTTGCATGGCATGGAGAAACCATCCGCTTCCGCATCCTAAATCAAGCATCCTTCCAGGTGCGGCGAACTTAGGATCCCGGGGACCCATATGGTAGCGCAGGACGCGCTTGATGGTGTCTTTCCACGCGCTTCGTTTAACGTTATCCTGATAAGCGTAGTAGTCTTTTGGATACAGCAGCGAAAGTTCCTCGGCGGAATACATCGGATTCAAAAAGACCAGCGAACAATCTGAGCAGCGGACAACGCGATACTGACCGGGGATTCCATAATGCCGGTCGGGTACCATATGAATCTGCTGGTGCTTCTTTCCTTCACACAGCGGACACTGGCTCAGCTCAAAACTCACGATTCCCGAACCTGTGAAGATGGTCTTGAAGGAACACGCACCCAGAGGTCTTTCGAAAAATCGTACTGCTTGAGGACGACTGCTGGAATGCCTCCAGCCACAGCGTAGTCCGGAACGTCTTCAGTTACAACAGAATTGGCGCCGATCACGGAGTGCATCCCAATTCTGACATTCGGAAGAATCACACTGCCGAAACCGACAAACGATCCATCGCCAATCTCCACAAACGAATCCTCATCTTTGATCCTTAACCCTATCTTTTTGGGATCATGAATATCGGAAAAGGGATGAGTCACGTCAACGATCGAACAGTTACCAGTGATGGATACCTTACAGCCAATGCGTACGCGGCTGTGGCAGACAATGTGCACGTTCTGCTCGATATTCGTATCATCCCCAATTGTCAACTCGGGGATCCTGTCCTCGCTTGACCGCACGACTTCCAAACGGACGCCATCGCGTATAAATACTCGCTCACCAATGCGAATGAAGTTTGGGTACAGGATCAGGAGCGGTTTGCGGATGCAAGAACCTCTGCCAAACTGTTGGAAGACCAACCGATATACGAGAATGCCCTTAATTTTGTATAACAGCGTGCTGATAATATGCAGCTTATTGTGAAGCGGTGCAGCCATAAATCGTCTAAGTCTGTCCAGAATCGGAGAGCCAGGATTCATAGCCACCGCAGTTCGCACACCGTCAGCAATCTCTGTCTCTCTGCCCCGACCAAGCCCCAATGCCACACCAGGAGTGCCGTTGCAATTACCGCCAATGCCACCCAAATCCCCAGGGCGGCGGTGGAAGAGAGCACGTTGTTGCGGTAAACCAGGCCCACGACCAGCAGCATGGGCACTGCGCAGACCGCGGGGCGCAGCAGTCCGTCTCGGATATATTCGGAAATTCGAAAGTCAAGACCAGCAGTTCGTCGCATATTATAGACGAGGTTCCCGCCAACTCCAACCAATGCGCCGATGAATGTTCCAATTGCAACTCCGACGGCGCCAAACGCGTAACCAGCAACAACGCTGGCAAGCAGGTTCACCGAACCTTCCAGAAGGGCCGTAACCATCGCGAGATTCTGTTGACCAGTACCAACGAGTGTCATAGCGTAAGGCGTGGCCGAAAGCCGAATCATATTCGCGACCACCAGCACCTGTAGGATGCGCGCTCCGTGGAGCGCGTAGGCAGGTCCCACCCAGAGGCTCAGAAGGCTCCTCGCACCAAACGCCAGCGGAAGCCCACCCAGCAAGAGAATGAAACTGCCATAACGAGTGGCAGTGATCATAGTACGGCCCAGACTACCGGAGTCTCCTCGAGCGTGCAGTACGGCGGTGGGAGAGATCATGACCGCGAACACTGCGTTCTGAAGGCCGGCTATCAGGGTGACTAAGCTCGTTGCCACGGCGTAGTAGGCGACGGCGTCGAATTGAAAGAATCCTACCAAGCTTACGTCTAAGCCCGAGATCAACATCATCGCCAGTGACCAAACGCTAAGACCTAGACAATAATCGAACAGTTCCCGGCTCGTTTTACGGGACAGCAGGCGCACCGAAGAGCGTCCATCCGGAACCATCCTTCGGTAGGCCAAGTACTGCAGACCATAGGAAGCGAGATTCACGGCGGCCACTGCGATGCCCATCTGAGTCAGGTGTCCGCCGTGCCGAACCACAATGATCAGGAGAATTGCGCTAAAGATACGCGACCCTCCAATGATGACAGCGGGCACCTCGTTGCGTTGGAGCCCGACGAAGACTCCGTTGAAGACGGAGGCCGGCAGCCCGACCGCTAATGACCCTGCTACCAGGAGCAAAGCCACGCGGGCATCGCCGACAAGTATGGGCGGCATCTGGCGAAAGATGATCGGCAAACCCATTGCCAGGATCACGCTTCCGGCCAAGCCGATAATTCCGGCAAGGCCCAGCGTTACCAGAGCGGTGCTGACGATGCGATCGCGATGCGGAGTGTCACGCTTCTCGTTGGCATACGCCACGAAGCGTCCAACCGCAGTCTGGACACCGAAGTCGAGGTACCCAACATAAGCACTCACCTGCAGGACCAACGACCATGCCCCATAAGAATCTGCAGGCATTAATCTGGTAAGGAAAGGAGGTAGGGCGACCGCAACCATGGCCGCAGCGCCGCCACGAACCACATTGGCGGCGGCATTCTTCAACACGGTAAGCTTTTCTTGCCGATTCATCCAGACTTGGATAACAGGGATTGAGCTTTAGCGCGATTCGGTGTCGTCGCCAGCCTTTCGGCGGCGCCATCGCTGCCAAACGCGTTCTTTGACGAACCGCTTGCTCAGGTTGTCACGACCGAAGATCGATGAGCGGGCGGCCACCGTCGAGAAGACCTCCTGAGCGAAAACCCTTCGAGGGTCGCCAGGATCAGTGTTCTGCCAAACCTCGTGTACGAAAATATATGCCACTGCGACCGCGAAGGCTAAAAGTGTTCCAAACAAAATGATCGGTATGCGAGGGGGGTAGGATTTGTTCTCTGGCACATCTGCGACGTCGAGCACCTTCACTGAAGGAATCTCTTTTGCTTCCTGAACTTTTGCCAGCTCGTACTCCTTGGTGAGCGTCTCGAACACGGCTTCCTGGACTTTCGTCTTCCGATACAGGTCCGCAAAAGTGACGCCAAGTAGAGGCAGTTTTCGGATGGAAGGGTATAGGGAGCGATCCGCGCCGCGTAAAAGGCTTGAAGTGTCTTCCCCCTTCCCGCCCATTTTTTCGAGCTGGCCCTGCAGTTCGTGGATACGCGCATTCACCGCGCGCACCCGCACATTCTCATCGGTGTAGGTTTGTTTTAGTGCTTCGAGTTCCGATTTAGCGGCGATGAGCTGACCCTGCAGGGTCGCTGCGGCCTCAACCATCGCCTTGCCTTGTTCCTTGATGTCAATCGCAGAGTTCTGACTGGCAAAATCACCAAATTCCTTCTCCGCTTTTTCCAGATCCTGCGTGACGTCCTGCAAGCGCCCCTCGATGAAAATGCGTTCGCGGCGCGCCGAAGACGTGCTGAGTTCGACCACCAGACGGTTCAGTTCTTCGACATAAGCCTGCGCGATCGCGGCCGCCCTCTGTGGGTTTCCATCCGTCACCGTAATCGTGATGATCTGACTCTTGCGGTCTACGGAGATGCTGGTGTGGTTTGCCAGAGCCTTGCGCGCACCGTCCATGTGCCGGCTCCAATAAACTCTCTTCAAGTCGAACCGCTGGATAAGTTTGTCCTGCACCGTGCGACTGGACAGAATGCCGACAAACACATCGCTCGTCGTTTTCAGGCCTAACAAGTCGCTGGCGACAGCTCCGAGGCCGCCGGCATTGCCTGAAAACGACGCAGCTGCCATAGCAAGTCCCGAAGAGGACTGATTGTCTGGAGGCATCAATCGCGTTGAGGATTCGTATCGGGTTGGGATCAGAAAAGCGATCAGAGTACTCGCCAGTACGGCGTACTTCAACACGCGAAAAAGCAGCGGGCGGTTTTCCCACAGCAATCGCATTCTCGCCAGGGCTCGCTCGCGAGGGGGCTTCTCATCTACTTCGTCGGTCGCCAGGGCGAATTGTGGCCGCAGAAAGACCTCGTTCTCGGGTTTCACGGCAGTTTCAGCCACGAGTGTGCCCCCCTAAGACTCTGCCTCGACAACTCTCGGTTCGGTCAATCAGCACTTAGCCCTCCGCTGGTTAGGTTCCCGGGCTGTTCGCAGCAAGACCGCCGGATCGCACAGGCTGCCTTTCCAGACTCTAGATCCCTCCGAACGCGGGCCAAAGGTCTGCAACGGCCAGAGCAACTGGTCAGCACAGAAAGGTCATACTTTTCTGCACAGGGGTACTGCGATCCCATCTACCATCATCCGTTTCTGTCCGGTCAAGTTCTTCAACCCGACTCTACATCCGATTCATCGATTTCAACGCCAACCGAACGCATCAGGAGATCGAGCGAAAGGACGACGCGGAATTTCTCTTTTCTGCGAACTAGGATGCCCTGTGTTCCCGCCAAAGGGCCGCTTCTCACGTGCACGCGACGCCCGATGGTCAGGTAGGGATGCGGCTCCGCGCGAAGTCCACTCGCCAGAGCATTTCTTAGGGATTCCATTTCGCGTTCAGGCAGCGATACAGGATGCCGGTTAAAGCTGACGAATCGAACTGCGCCGGCCAACTGCAGCACGCGTAAACGATCCTGGACCGCGATGCGTACGAAGACATAACCGGGGAACAAGACGAGTTCTAACTCTTTTCGACGGTCCTTCCAGCGCCGTACGGCCCGATACAGGGGGAGGAAGCAGGAAATGTTGTGGATCTCCATCTGTTCGGCCACGCGTTTTTCGTGCCGGGGGTTGGTGTACGAGGCGAACCAATTCTTTTCTACTCTAACCCCATCTGTGATGGTGCGGAAGGCGCCTGGTGCCTTTCTTTGAGTATCTCGCAGCGATAAAGCTCCGCCCTCCTCACTTACGGGCACATTGTGAGCTAACCCCATTATTTTCAATGCCTCGCGGCGTAAATCGTTCCCAGGTGCAGCTAGAACGCCGTAATTCACTTCCCTCGCGATTCTACTCCAAACCCTTGGAACTTGTTACGTGGGTTCAGTTTCGAGCAACACGTACCGCCCCGGAGGTAGAACCCATCAGCGGCATGATGCGAATGTCGATGGATGGCCGCGACCGAAGAATGCCACGTTCCCCTTCTGCGAAAGCGCAAGAATCGTCAAAAGCCTCACATTTCGGAATACAAACACCGGACGAACCCTATCCACTCGCTTCTCGCGTCTGACATTCATCCCTCGAGGGGCTGAACCGCAGAGGTCACCCCGCCCTC
>Ga0074045_10004454_pt1 | contig 12395 bp, 8 predicted proteins | sample BogForMeECP23OM2_FD_94442 | JGI IMG/M metagenome (GOLD analysis project Ga0074045, IMG submission 94442) | Bog forest soil microbial communities from Calvert Island, British Columbia, Canada - Bog Forest MetaG ECP23OM2 | ecosystem: Environmental > Terrestrial > Soil > Wetlands ...
CCGGCTTTGTCGAACGATTCAATCGCGAAGCGCGCGCGCTGGCGAAATTGACCCATCCCAACATCGTGGCCGTCTATGAATTTGGCCAGGTCAATGGGCTGCCGTTCTTCCTCATGGAATTCGTGGACGGACTCAATTTGCGCCAGTTGGAGCAGGCCGGCCAGCTGACGCCGCGCCAGGCGCTCCAGATTGTTCCCCAAATCTGCGAGGCGCTTCAGTTCGCCCATGACGAAGGCATCGTCCATCGCGACATCAAGCCCGAAAACATCCTGCTCGACAAAAAAGGCCGCGTGAAAATCGCGGACTTCGGCCTGGCAAAAATCCTGGGGCAGGAACCGAAGGACTTCCGGCTGACCGGTGCCCGGGACATCATGGGCACCCCGCATTACATGGCGCCGGAGCAGGTCGAGAAGCCGCAGACGGTGGACCATCGCGCGGACATTTATTCGCTCGGTGTCGTTTTCTACGAAATGCTCACCGGCGAACTGCCGCTCGGAAAATTCCAGCCGCCGTCGCAAAAAGTGCAGGTGGATGTGCGGCTGGACGAAGTCGTGTTGCGCTCGCTGGCGAAGGAACCGGAACTCCGCTATCAAAACGTCAGCGAAGTCAAAACGCGGGTGGAAACCATTGCCAGCACCGACGCACCGGCGGCGGCTTCCGCCGTGTCTGCCGGGGAAATTCTGGCCCGGGATTATGCCTTGAATATTCGCAACTGCCTGCGTCGGGGTTGGGCTCTGGTGCGAAATGATTTCTGGCCGCTGGTCGGCATGTCGGCGTTCGTATTGGTGGTGCTGTCCGCGGCCTCATCATTCGAGGTGGTGTGGTCGTCCGGGAACGAGTCCAAGACCCCGTCCGGAACCACCTCCATCCTGGGGCTGCTCCTGAGCGGTCCGCTCATGGGCGGATTGTATCTGTATTTCCTTAAAAAAATTCGCAGGGAGACAGCGGGGGTGGAAGCGGCCTTCACCGGTTTTCGCCAGCCGTTTCCCCATCTCGTCATCGGCGGGTTCCTGGCGTCTTTGCTGACGGTGCTGGGTTTTGTATGCCTGATTCTGCCGGGCGTTTATCTTTTCGTGGCCTGGATATTCACGTTCCCCCTGATTGTTGACCGGCGGCTTGATTTCTGGCCGGCGATGCGGTTGAGCCGCAAGATCATTTCCAAACATTGGTGGAAATTTCTGGGCTTCCTGATCGTTTTGGGCCTGATTAATCTGGCAGGATTAATCGCCTGTGGCGTTGGCCTCTTTATCACTTTCCCCATTACGTTCGCCGCGTTGACGTATGCCTACGAAGACATCACCGGCGCGGCGAAAAGTCCAACCGGCGCTTCCTCGTCCACTCCGCCGACACCGCAGCCCGACCGGTTCTGGCGATGGTTTGCCATAACGGTGCTGGCATTGATTTCAATACCGGTTGTGATTGCCATCCTCGGTTTGCTGGCGGCGATCGCGATTCCGAATTTCGTCAAGGCACGACAACACGCCCAGCAACTTGCCGCCCAGCAATGGACGAAGGAAGGCTGGCAATTGTGGCAGGCACAGAAATTTGATGAGGCGGCGGCAAAGTTTCAGCAGGCCGTCCGACTCACCCCGGACGATGCGGACGCGTGGAACGGACTGGGCTGGGCGACGTTCAATTCCGGCAAATCACAGGAAGCCGAGCAGGCTTTTCGAAAGGCCGTTTCGCTGGACACCAACCAGTCGGGAGCGCTGAACGGCCTCGGCCAGATCTGTTTGTCACGAAGACAATACGATCAAGCAGAGACGTATCTGCTCCGGGCGGCGCCCCGGGCACCGGCCGCCTGGTATGGATTGACACGGCTCTATTTGCTTGAGGGAAAATTCGCTGAGGCGGAAAAGTGGGCCCAACAAATTGTGGATTCCGGCCAGGCCGATGATGTCATGCGGCGGATGTTGAACGCCGCAAAGGAGAAACATCTCAGCGAAGGACTGCGGTCCAGGATTGAACCGCCGCCGGTGGCAAATCAAGCGGGCAGCACTCCTGCCGGACCAACCACGACAAACATTGTTCCCGCCTCCGCCGAAACCTGGGCGCCCACGCTGGCCCCGGACGAGAAACCGGATTTGCAGAAAATTTTGGACGAGGCGAAAACCCTGATGGAGCAAGGCCGTTACGAAGACGCGTTGCAACGGCATCTTTGGTATTTCAACCACGCACTGGAATATGATCAAGGCCAGACCGGTGTGCGCCTGTCATTTGCATTATCGCAATGGGTCGAACTCGGACGGCGTTATCCCAAGGCAAAAGAAGCGTTGATCGAGATTCGAGACCGGGATGCCCACATGCTGTTGGAAGGAAAAGGCTACGCCAATTTGTTCACCGACGTGCAGGCCATCAATCGCGAGCTGCAGGATGAGGATGCGACGTATGAGCTGTTCAAAACGATTCGCGAGAAAGATCCGCAACTGGCCGGACAGTGTTATTTCTGGGTCGAGAACCTGCTGGTGGCGAAGGGCGAGTATCAATGGTGTTACGACCATGTGGGCGACCCGCAATCCCGATTCGATTCCATCCGGCGGTTGTTTGACATGGAGCGTGCAAACCATCAGCGCATGGCGGCAACGCAGCAACAAACCAGGGAAATGATCGCAGAAACCAACCGGAAGAACGGCTGGACAAATGCACCGTCCTTCTCGCCGCCGGACACGTCGGCCATGCTGAAAAAATCCGCCGAAGACCGATTCGTCGGCCAAGTCCGTCAATTGATCGAAATTCTTGTCGGCACCGGACACCAAGCCGATGCCGAAAAAATCCAAGCGCAAGCCATCTTGATCCTCGACGACCCGCGGCTGAAATCCGCCGTCAGCGATGCGGAAGCGCAGGTCCAAAAGGTCAAAGCTGCGTCTGGATCCGCAGACGGCCATCCCACCGGCCACTTCGTCACCCGTCTTAACCAAATCATCAAGCCGGCTTCGACTTCAACCGATGTCATCGCCACCCCGCCGATCTTGAAGTCTGACGAGGAGCCGGGCCCCATTGATCCGGCCACCGGCCTGCCCGTCGGTCCTCACGGAACCAGCAACATTGACCCCACCACCGGACTTCCTTCCACCAATGCCTGGCACGCCCGCGTGGAGCAGCTCAGGCAGCGCTTGGAACAAAACCCGCAGGCCGGCATCCCTGAGTTGAAATTCCTCACCGAGTACGACTGGCTGGAGGCGGCCAGGGATGATCTCAAAACGGATGCGGACTATCGCCGGGCATTGAACCGCCTGCGGGTGGCGGGAGAAACCCACTTTGTTGACTCGCAACTCCAGCCGGCGTTGAAGATTTATGTGGAGGCCAATCATGGGCAATTCCCAGCCAACCTGGCTCAATTGCAGCCGTTCTTTAAACCACCCGTGGATGAGGCCATTCTGCAACGGTACGAGATCGTACCGCACGAGAAAGTCCCGGATGCCCATTGGGGCGGGGATTGGGTCGTGACCCAGAAAAGCCCGGTGGACAAAGATTACGACCGGCGCCTGATCGTTGGGGCGGAAGGCGGCTGGGGCAGGATCCCTTTCTAATCTAGAGGGGACACCGACCGTTTCACGAGGTCCAGGCTCAATCCAGCGCAGGCTTGCTTTTTCGCAACGTCGGGCGTTAGCTTCGCCGCGTGAGCATGTCATCGCAGGCCACCGGCGCAGGAACGACCGCACCGGGCAGCGAACCGTCACCCCGCCAGGTTTTTGTCACCACCCGCTGGTCGGTCGTGCTCACGGCCGGCCGCAGCCAGACCACCCACGCACAGGGGGCCTTGGAACAACTGTGCCAGACCTACTGGTATCCGCTTTATGCCTACGTGCGGCGGCGCGGGCATTCGCCCGAGGACGCGCAGGACCTGACGCAGGCATTCTTTGCGCGCCTGCTGGAACGCAACTGGATCGGACGCGCCGACCAGCAGAAGGGGCGGTTCCGCTCCTTCCTCCTGTCGGCCATGAACTATTTTCTCTCGGACGAATGGGACAAGGCGCGGGCGCAGAAACGCGGCGGCGGCCTGCCTTCCGTGCCGTTGCAATTTGACACCGCGGAAACTCGCTACGGCCATGAACCCGCCGACTGCGTCACGCCGGAACAGAATTTCGAGCGGCGCTGGGCGCTGACCTTGCTCGATGAAGTCCTGCGCCGGCTGCGTGCGGAATACGAGCAGGAACGCCGGGAGGAACTGTTTGCCGTGCTGCATCCCTGTCTCGTGGGCGACCGCACCGCCCAACCCTATGCGGAACTGGCCGTAAAACTTGGCGTCAGCGAGGGCACCGTGAAATCCGCCGTGCATCGTCTGCGCCAGCGATATCGCCAGTTGTTGCGCGATGAAATTGCCCAGACCGTGGCCGAACCCGGCGAAGTGGACGAGGAATTACACCATTTGTTTGCCGTGCTGGCGAGATAAGGCAAGGCGAGGATGGAGAATAGAGGATGGCCGGTGCGCCGGGTCATCCGCCATGATCCATCTTCGCTTAATAATTCGTGCAACCTTTGGCCGCCGCCTCCTAAGTATAGTTTGGAAGAACAAATTACATTTTATTGAACAAACCAAACATCGAGAACAAGAAAACCCATGAAAACAAAATTTGTTACCATTTTGGCCTGCTTTTTGGCCATCACCCTGCTCACCGGATGTCTGTCCTTGCATTTTGAAGGCGGCAGGAAAACCTGCTCAACCAACACCGATGAGCACCCTGCGGTTGGCGAGGCAACCAACACCCCTACTCTGGGCCAGCAATTGATTGATTTGCAGAAGGCGAAGGATTCCGGCGCCATTACCGATGCGGAATACCAGGCGCAAAAGGCCAGGCTCCTCGGAAACAAGTAAAACCACCGTTAAAAGCGCGGTTTGATATATGGAAACGCAGAAAACCTGTCCCAATTGCCGCAAGCCGTTGCCGCCGGACGTGCCGCTGGGGCTCTGCCCGGAGTGCCTTATCAAGTCCGGCTTTCCCACCGAAGGCGGAGGCGGCGTGAGTGGTGAGGCGGCCGGGTCGCGGTTCGTGCCGCCGCCGGTGGAGGAAATCGCCCGGCTCTTTCCGCAGCTTGAAATTCTCGGCCTCATCGGCAAGGGCGGCATGGGAGCGGTTTACAAGGCGCGTCAGCCGGCATTGGACCGTTTTGTCGCTTTGAAGGTGCTGCCGCCGGCGGTGGGCAGCGACCCCGGTTTCGCCGAGCGTTTCAACCGCGAGGCGCGCGCCCTTGCCCGGCTCAATCACCCGAACATCGTGGCCGTGCATGATTTCGGCAAGACGGGTCCGTTGCACTACCTGCTCATGGAATTTGTGGACGGGACCAACTTGCGCGAAGTCGAATACGCCGGCCGGCTGTCGCCGGACCAGGCGCTGGCCATCGTCCCCCAGATATGCGAGGCGCTCCAGTTCGCCCACAACGAAGGCATTGTCCACCGCGACATCAAACCGGAAAATCTGCTGCTGGATAAAAAAGGCCGGGTGAAAATCACCGACTTCGGCATCGCAAAAATTGTCGGCGTCCCCGCCGGCAAGGTTTCCCTGACCGGCGCGAAGGACGTGGTGGGCACACCGCATTATATGGCGCCCGAGCAGATTGAGAAGCCGCAGACGGTGGACCATCGCGCGGACATCTATTCGCTCGGGGTCGTGTTCTACGAAATGCTCACCGGCGAGCTGCCGCTGGGCAAATTCGCACTGCCGTCGAAGAAGGTCCAGATTGACGTGCGGCTGGATGAAGTGGTAATGCACACGCTGGAGAAGGAACCGGAGCGCCGCTACCAGCACGCGAGCCAGCTCAAGACGGACGTGGAAACCATTTCGGGAACCGCGCCAGGTGCGGCGGGGTTTGCGGCAAAAGGAGGCGCGGTCCCGCTGCTTGCCACCCCGTCGGGCAAAGCCGCCAGCGACAAGACCATTCTCCCGGCGTTTCTGCTGGCCATTTTCTTCGGCGTGTTCGGCGCCCACCGGTTCTACGCTGGCAAAATCTGGACCGCATTCCTGCAACTGGCCGCCTTGGGCGGCTGCGTCCTCTTGATCATTGCCTGCGCCACTTTGGGCCCGCTCGGGCAACCCGTAACCGGAATCCTGCTGGGATTCTTGATGTTCGGATGCGTCATCTGGGCCGCGATTGACTGGATTTTGATCCTCTGCAAAGCCTTCACCGACGGCCAGGGAAAGCGAATCACCCGCTGGGTCCACCCGCAAAACGGTGAAATGAAACCCGCAGTCAATCCACCAAGCAGTCCGCCCAGCGCTCCGTCGTCAACTCCACCACCGGGTGGAACGTCTTCGGCATCCAAGCCTGGTCCTGCCCTGCCGCCGGCAGAGCTGGCGCCGGAAAAAACTCCAGGCCATGTCCCGGGCAAAATTGTGGCGCCGGCCGTCGGGCTCATGACGGCCGCCGGCCTGAAACTCATGGGCGTGCTTTTCAACGCGCAGTTCCTGCTGCCCGGCGGCAGTCAATGGTTGGACCAAATTGCCGGCGGCCACCAAAGGGGATGGATTTCGGGCATGATCGGGGGCACCGCCATTTTTGAATCGCTTTTCGCGCTGTTCATTGGGTTCGGCGCCTTCCAGATGCTGCGGCTCCGGAGCTATGCCTGGTCCGTGGCTGCCGCCATTCTGGCCATCGTATCCTGCGGCCTCTTCAGCTTGGGGATGGGCATCTGGGCGCTGATCGTTTTGGCGCGCCAGGATGTGCGGGAAACATTTGCCCGGGCGACCGTTTCGCCTCCGCCCCGGACTGGACAGTGGCCGCTGATCCTGACCGCCGGGGTCGGGGTAGTCGTGATCGTCACCGGTCTGGCGGCTGCCGTTTTGCTCGTGCGCGAGGCAAAAACTCATTATGGCTCAACTCTCAACGCAACGGCAATTTCAGCGCCGGCGGCGCCTCAGTCTGTGAATGCCGCACCCGTGCTTCCGCCGGTTCGCATCAAGGCCGGTTCGTCCAGGCCGTTGATGGATTCCGAAGGCAACTTATGGCTGGCCGACCAGGGTTTTGCCGACGGTGAAACCGCGGAACGTTCCGACCACCTGGCGATCGCCAACACCAAGGACCCGGCACTGTACCAAAGCGAAAGATACGGCATGACCTCGTTTTCGTACCCCGTTCCGAATGGCAAATATCTTGTAAAGCTGCATTTCGCCGAAACCTACGACGCCATCAAGGGGCCGGGCGGACGGGTATTCACATTCATCGTCGAAGGCCATGAATTCAAGGATTTCGATGTCTGGTCCAAGGCTGGCGGAGCTCAGCGCGCCTGCGTCGAAACTGTCAATGTGGAAGTGACCGACGGCAAACTGAACATCAGCTTCACACCCCAGACGGAAAATCCCGAGATCAACGGCATTGAAATCCTGCCAGCGACATCAGCCGTACCAATTCAAACCGGCAGCAACGGTATCATCGTCCCGGCGACCAATGCAAGTCCTGGCATGGCTTTAAACATCTCTTCGCAAAACGGTCACGTCGTTATCGAGACCACCAACGGCAGGTTGACGGCGGACAAAGTTACACTCCAAAACGGCTCCAATAACTCAATAACTCTGACGGCGTCGAAAATGGATTATGTTGTGGCGTCATCAACACCGGCAACACCGACACCGCCAACGCCACCGGTGCCGCCGGCACCGGGCAGTCTGGCAATGTCCTGGCAACCGATGGCTGCCGGAACACCGGGCAAAACCCAAGTGCACCGGACAAAAATCCTCGGCAACCTGACGACCACTGATGCGTTTCAGCAGGATTTCAACCGGACGCTGCCGCTTTCCGCCAAGGGCCGAATCCGCCTGGATAATGTCAACGGCCGGGTCGAAATCGCTGGTTGGGACGGGAGCGACGTGGTTATCAAGGCTCTCAAACACGGCAGGACCCGGGAGAGCGTCGATGCCGTCAAAATAAACGTTAATTCAACGCCGGATGAAATAGCCATCCACACCGAGCAATTGTCCGGCGAGCCCGGCTTCTCAGGAATTTGGTCCTGGTTCAAGAACGGCGGAAATAACAATGCAGTCGTGGATTATGCCATCCAAGTCCCGCGGCACGCCCGGCTGGCCAACATCTCCAGCGTCAACGGCCGGGTCGTGATTGACGACGTCAGTGGCGACATCGAAGCGTCCGCCGTCAACGGCGAAATGCAGGTCCATGACGCGGCCGGCAGCCTGAAGCTGTCCACGGTCAACGGCCGGATTGTCGCGGAATTGGTTTCCCTGGGGGGCAGCCAATCCGTCTCGTTCAGCAGTGTCAACGGCCAGATTGAGGCAACCCTGCCCGCCGGCGCCAATGCGGAGGTTTCGGCGAGCACCGTCAACGGCGGCATGACCAGCGAATTCCCCGCGCTGGTGGTGCAAAAGGAATTTCCGGTGAGCAAAAAACTCAAAGGCACCCTCGGCAACGGCGGCGCCAGTGTCAAAGCCAGCACCGTCAACGGTGCCATCCATTTTCGGAAAGGCGCGGAAGCCAGATAGACCGGCACATTTCGTCCGCGCTTGACTCGCAGCGGACCTGTCGTAATGCTCAACCCATGAAATCCGCCGCCGTTTTTCTTTGTCTTGCCTTCGCGCTTGCGGAAATCGCTGGCGCGCAGGAAGCCATCACCCCGACGAACCGTCTCGATTTGTTCAATGGAAGCGATTTCAGCGGCTGGACCTTCTGCATGAAGTCCAATGCCGACCCGGCGTTGACCTGGAGTGTGACCAACGGTGTGATTCACTGTAGCGGCCAGCCTTACGGCTATGCGCGCACGGAAAAAGATTTCCGTGATTACCAGCTTACTGTCATCTGGCGCTTTGTGAAGGTTGCGCCGCACGCGGATAATTCCGGCGTCTTTGTTCACATCCAGCTTCCGGACAAGGTTTTCCCGAAGTGTGTCGAGTGCCAGGGGCAATTTCACCATCAGGGCGATTTCATTTTGAGCGGCGGCACGAGCGCGGACGGGCATCCGAACAGCAAAAACTTCGTGTTTATTTCCCAGCATGGACCGCCGAACGAAAATCCCGCGGGCGGGTGGAACACGAACCGGGTTGTTTGCCGCGGCAACGCCATCGAGCTGTTCGTCAATGGCAGAACGATGAACAAAATCACCGGGTGCGACCTTTCGTCCGGCTTTGTAGGCATCCAAAGCGAAGGCGGCGAAATCGAAGTCCGGAAGATGTTTTTGGAGCCGGTGAAATAAATTCCGGCGGTGGCGGTTTGTGACCGCCGCAAATTCAGCAACGTTCACAGAGCGCCGCTACAAACAAATGCAGATTGCCTGAAAGATTTTTCGAGGCATTTTGGCGGGTTCGGGCTAATGCAGAGTGGACAGAAAACCAAAATTAAATCCACCATGAAATCCAAACTGCATCTACAAAGTCTGGCGGCCATCTTTTTCCTCATCGTTTCCCTGGGCACGGCGCCGGCCCAGAAAGGTCCGGGCTCTCCGCCCGCAGTTGATCCCAACACCGGTTTGCCGCTGCCGCAAACCCGGACCCTGCCTGCCATGGACCCCGTCACCGGACTGCCCCAGCCGCAACCCACACCCTGGAAAGACCCGAATTGGAAGGATCCGGACATCGTGTTGCCGAACGTCTCTTTCTCAGAGGGTTTGCCGATCAGCGAAGTGGTCCGCTATTTGCGCCGGCAATTTGAGGGTTCCTTTGACATATTGCTGCCGGTCAACAACGATTATGATTACAACACGACGGACATCAAGTTGGAGTTGAAAAACGTGACCGCCAGCGAGGTCTTCTACGCCATGAATCTGGTGTTTGAAAATGACCGGACTCCTTTGCGCTGGGAGCTGATGATGAATGGCCACCGGCCCACAGCTGTATTGCGCATCGTGCCGGCACTGCTGCCTTCCGTTCCTGCTCCACCACCAGCACCGGAACCTACACGGACGGTTTATTTCGTGGGCGATTTGATGGGCACCGAAAAATCCGCCGGCATGACCATGGATCAAATCGTCAAAACCGTTTCCGAAGTCTGGCGAATGACTTACGGTGAGCCGGGAGAAACAATCCAATTCCACAAAGACGCGCAATTGCTCATCATTAAAGGCACGCCGGATCAAATCAAATTTGTCGAAGCAACCCTCCAGGCCATGCGGAAAAAGGTGGAACTGGAGCAGTCACAACAAAAAGCCGCCGAGTCCAGGCCGAAAACCGAAGAACCGAAGTCCGGCGGGAGCAGCGGCAACGGCGCCAAATAAGCCCGCACCTCAACGAATGACTGTTGCGACGACCTCCATGTCTTTTTTGATCCGGGAGCAGACGCCGCATTCAATTGTGGAGTCATCCAGCGCAAACCCATCCACGCCCGGCATCGATGCCGAGGCACACCGGCTGGCGGCCGCCGTAGCCCGAGGTGACGAAGCGGCGTTCCGGCAATTATACGACCGTTACCACCAGCGGTTGTTCCATCTCGCGCTGGTGCTTGGCAGCGGCGATGAACTCCTCGCTCACGACACCGTGCAATCGGTGTTCGTAACCGCTGCGGCAAAACTCCGCCGGATTGACAGCGAAGAACATTTGTGGAACTGGCTGGCCCGCGTCGCCCGGCAACAACTCGCCCGGACAAGGCGGCAGCGGCAGCGGGATTCGGCGGTGATCGGCATGGCGGATCCGCCGGAATGTCCCGACGGAGTGGAATCCGATTCCGTGCTGGAAAAAAACCTCGACGCGGCGTTGCTGGAAATGGACCCGGAAGAACGGGAGTTGATCGAGTGGTTCTATTTCGACCGGCTGAGCCAAAAGGAAATTGCTGAACATCTCAATGCCACGCCCAAGGCGGTGTCCAGCCGTCTGGAACGGTCGCGTGCCAGGCTGCGTTCATTGATCACCCGGAGACTGTCCCATGAAACCTGAGAAACAACAATTGATTCAAGATTTGCTCGGCGACGAAAGCCGCCGTGATGCCACTCTGCTTGCGGGCGGCCGGATTCTCCGCCGTCGGCGTCACTGGCGCGCGGCAACGCGCGGTCTTGCATTGGCTTTGGTGGCGACTGTGGCCGTTTTGTCGCTGGAACTGAAAAAATCGCACCCGCCATCCGTCCAGGCATCGTTGCCCCCGGCAAAGCTTGTTGCCTCCACTCAACCGCGTTCCCTGACCGACGACGAACTGCTGGCGCTCTTCCCCAACACGCCGGTCGGCCTGGTCACGTTGGCCGACGGCAAAAAGCGGCTGATTTTCCCGCGCCCGGGCGACGAAAAACGATTTGTTATCCGTTTGTAAATCAGCCGCCGACACCTTCTGCCGGCCGCAACCGCACCAGCGTCGCGCCCCAGCCGCCGAACTGCGGATGATCCAGCGTGAAGGAAATCACGGCCGGATGTTTGGAAAGAATCGCGTGAACGGTCCGGCGCAGGTTGCCGATGCCTTTGCCGTGGATGATGCGCACCTGCAGGATGCCCCGCTCCCGGCACGCGGCCAGATAATCCGGCACCAAATCCTTCACTTCGCGCGGGTTGAACGTGTGCAGATCCAGCACCCCGTCAATCGGCAATTCAACCGGTTCATCAGGCATGACTTGGCAACCTTTTCCTTGCCCGCGCGCCTCACGCGGCCGCTTCAAGAATGGGGCACGTAGCCCATCTGCATCATCACTTCCTGTCCGCGGGGTGACTGGATAAACTGGATGAAATCCAGCACAGCCGGCCTTTCGTTTGCCTTGTTGGTATAAAGGTGCAGCGTGCGGGCATAAGGATATTTGCCCTGGTTCACGGCCTCGACCGTCGGTTCGACTCCCCCGATGGACACGGCCTTGACACCGGGTTGATGCGTGAGGTTGAAGCCGGAATAGCCGATGCCATTGGCATCCTTCGCCACCGCCCCGACAATGGCTTCATAATTCGTGAAGAGGTTTTGCTCCGAGGCATAGGGTTTGTTTTCCATCGTGAGCTCCTTGAAGCCGATGTAGGTCCCGGAAATCGGGTCGCGGAGGAACAAATGAATCGGCGCATCCGGCCCGCCCACATCCTTCCAATTCTGGATGGCACCGGTGAAAATGTCCCGCACCTGCTCGCGCGTCAGGTTGCCGACGGGGTTGGCGGCGTTCACCACCACGGCCACCGAGTAGGTGCCGATGACGTGATCGTTCAATTCCACATTACGAAACTGCGCCACTTCCAATTCCTCCTTGAGCGGCAGGCGCGAAGCCCCGGCGATGTCGCAAAAGCCGCCCATCAGCGCCCCCATGCCATACGAGGTTCCCTTGGTCAACAGATCAAAATCGGCCGCCGGATGGTCCTTCTTGTATTCGGCAATGAGCCGCGGGGCCAGTTCCTCCCCGACCGTGTTCGAGCCCCGGATGGTGACTTTTCCCGGCGGCGCGGTTGCCGGCGCCTGGGCCGTCTGCTGGCCGGATGGACAGCCGGCGACCGCCAGGGCAATTAAAACCAAACTGATGTTCTTAAAAAATCCGGCGGTTGCCGGACCCGGCCGCTGATTGCGTA
>Ga0074045_10004457_pt1 | contig 12394 bp, 11 predicted proteins | sample BogForMeECP23OM2_FD_94442 | JGI IMG/M metagenome (GOLD analysis project Ga0074045, IMG submission 94442) | Bog forest soil microbial communities from Calvert Island, British Columbia, Canada - Bog Forest MetaG ECP23OM2 | ecosystem: Environmental > Terrestrial > Soil > Wetlands ...
CTGATAGAAATCACCGATCTTCACGTGATGTGCCTGCAAAGCTTCGGCAGCATCGAGCAGCAGCTTCCTGCAAATATCCGATTGCCTCTTTCGTTCGCCATCAAGAAACCAGTCGGTGAGGAACTCGAGTTCGATGTATCTGATCCCATTGTCGTTGAGAATCTGCTTCATCTCCTTGAGGGTGCGTGTCCTGAGCGCATGCTGAAGGTCGGCGTGCCAGATTCCAAACCCGGCGAAACCCGCTCTGGCAGCCGATTCCACGCGGTCGCGGAAATCGAAAGGGCTATATTCCCTGTCGGTGTGAGGAAGCCCGCAGGAAATGGTCCAGTAGGAAGCGAGCAGATCAACCTTGCTCTTCATGGCACATTCTCACGCGGCCACGGCTTCGTGCGCCATAACAGATTTCACAGCCTCAACAATCTTGTCTTCATTGGGGACGACGTAGTTTTCCAGTGGTTCGCTGTAGGGAATGGGGGTATCGAGAGCAGTCACCATTCTGAGCGCATGGAAACACCCGACGGCATGTTCCGCGATCTCGCCGGCGATGACCGCAGCGGCGGACGACTGCCGCGGCGCCTGATCTACCAGCACGACCCGGCCCGTCTTTTTCACGGAATTGACGATGCTCGTGACATCGAGCGGCGCGAGCGTCCGTGGGTCGACGACCTCCGCACTGATACCTTCTTCCGCCAGCCGTTCCGCCGCGGCCAGCGCTTTCTTCACCATCCAGCCTACGGCCACAATCGTCACGTCGGTTCCGGTGCGTTTGATGTCAGCAACCCCGATCGGCACAACGTATTCACCATCGGGCACTTCGCCTTTATCCAGAGTCAGCATGTAGGGATGCAGATACACAACCGGGTTGTCGTCGCGAATGGCCGCCGCCATCAAGCCCTTGGCATCGGCCGGCGTCGAAGGCACCACAACCTTTAAACCGGGGATGCCCATCATCGTGTGGTAAATGCAGTTGGAGTGCTGGCCGGCCCATCCCGCGCAAAAACCGTAGCCGGCTTTCAGCACCACCGGCACGCTGACTTGACCGCCTGACATGTACCGCAGCCGAGGAGCTTCGTTGATGACCTGGTCGAAAGCAACCAGCATGAATTCGCTCATCCACAACTCGACGATGGGGCGCAATCCGGTCATGGCTGCGCCAATGCCAATGCCGATCTCGGCCGTTTCGGAAATCGGCGCGAGGCGCACGCGCTCTTTGCCGAATTTCTTGAGCATGGGGTCGCGCTCGGTCATGGCCATATTCTGGCCGTAGAAGACAACATTGGGATCGCGCTGCATCTCTTCAACGATGGCTGCGGCGATCGCATCGCCGTACATCATTTCTTTGGCCATGTTCTCCTCCTAGGCGTAAACGTACAGCAGCGCTTCTTCGGGCGCGGGCAGCGGGCTTGCCAGGGCGAACTGCACGGCATCCTCCACCTCGGCGCGGGCAGTGGCTTCAATCCGCTTCGCTGCGGTTTCGGTGAGCCTGCCGTCTTTCAGCAGGCGTGCGCGAAAGCGCTTGATCGGATCTTTAGCTTTCCACTGCTCGAATTCTTTTCGGTTGCCATAGACCGCGACTGCCTCGTGCTCGGGAAACTGCGTCGGGAGCGGGGGAACCGTGATTACATTACCGTGGGCGCTCAGCCGATAGAATTTCGTTTCGACCAGGCTTGGTCCCCGGCCGGCGCGCGCACGATCCGCCGCTTTCGCGACAACTTTGCGGACGGCCACCGGATCCGTGCCATCAACAGTTGTGCCGGGCATGCTGAAAGCTTCCGCTTTTTTCGACAACGGGTCGCCCGCCGCGGCATTGGCATCCTCCAGGCGGAAGTGCGTGTACGCCTGATATTGATTGTTTTCGAGAACGTAGACGATAGGAAGCCTCCACACCGCGGCCATGTTGAGCGACTCGAAAAACGCGCCTTGTTTCGAAGCACCGTCACCAAAAAAGCAGTAGACGATCTGGCCGCTCTTCTTCACCTGCGCCGTGAGGGCAGCCCCGGTGGCATGTGCGATGCTCTGGCCAATAATTCCGGAAGTGCCGGGAAAATACCGAGCCGGGTCGGCCAGGTGCATGGAGCCGCCGAAACCGTGGCACAAACCATCTTTGCGGCCAAAGACTTCCGCCATCATGTTGCGCAGAGGAGTTCCGAGAACGATGGGGTATCCGTGACAGCGGTAACTGGGCATCACAAAATCCGTATCGCGGCGCGTGGAGAGAGCCCCGACGATGCTGGCTTCAGCACCATCGCCCAGGTGAGAATGTCCCCGGATCACGCCGGGATGTTCGATAAATGTGCGCTTGACAGCCTCTTCGAATTCGCGGATGCGAACCATCTGGGTGTACATCCAACGCAGTTGGTCGCTGCCAGCAGCCGCTTTTCGTGTAGCGGATTTCTTGGCGGTCTTTTGGGGCATTGCTTGCCTCCTACTTCTTCGTTTTCGCCGTCTTTGCAACGGATTCTATGATCTCGCAGAGCGGGTCGCCGACGGGGACCTCGGCAGTTTCCTGGGCTAGAAGCTTGGTCAGTATGCCACTAAAAGGGGATTCCAATTCGTAGCTGACTTTTTCGGTTTCCAACTCCACCAAGGGATCGCCAGCCTTTACGCGATCTCCTTCATGCTTCAGCCATCGCAACACTACGGCCTTGGTGCTGGTGACGCCGCCGGATTTGGGTACGATCACGGTTGTCAAGAATGCCGCCTCGGATCGGATGCTTCCAACAGATTTCCGGAGTTCGCTTTTCCTCAGGGCTAAACCCACGATTTTGCCCGTCCGAACGTCTCGGCTAAAGCCGAGCCCTTTCAAAACTGATTTATGAGATAGCTATAGCTTCTAATGCACCTGGCGCTCGGCATGTTCCCAGTAGGGGGCGCGCATCCTCTTTCGATCGATTTTGCCCGCAGCGGTCTTGGGGATCTCGTCACAAAATTCGACCGACTTTGGAGTCTTTACTCCACCCAGCTCTTGCTTGCAGTGCGAAATAACAGCTGCCTCGGTTAAGGATACGCCCGGACGAAGCGCAACGAATGCCTTCACTGCCTCTCCCCAGGTCTCGTGTGGAACGCCAATCACGGCACACTCGTGGACTTCAGGCAGCGCCATCACGGCCGCTTCCACTTCAGCGCAGTAAATATTAAAGCCGCCGGAGATGATCATGTCTTTCTTCCGGTCGACGATGTAGACGTAGCCTTCTTCGTCCAGGTAACCGACATCGCCGGTGTGGTGCCAGCCGTGCGTGCGAATTTCCGCGGTGGCTTCCGGCATCTTGTAATAGCCGCCACAGATGAGCGAGCCGCGCGCCACGATTTCTCCGCGTTCACCCGCCGGCAAAATCTTTCCGGCGTCGTCCATCACGGCGAGGCGCACCGCCAGTGTGGGCTTGCCACAACTGGCCAGGCGCTCGGTATGATCACCCGCGGCTGCAGCCGCCAAAGTTTTCGAATCGAGAAAGGTCAGGACCATCGGCGCTTCCGTTTGACCGTAGGATTGACACATGCATGGGCCGAAGACTTCGACCGCATTCTTCAATTTGTCGGGCGCAACCGGTGATCCCGCCAGAAGAAAACCGCGCAGGCTGGAGTAGTCAAAGTCGTGCACCTGCGGATGCGCGAGCAAGTTGTACAGCGCGGTGGGCGGAAGATAAAGATGCGTGACCCGATAGCGCTCAATATTGCGAAGCACTTCGAGCGCGTCAAACTTAGGCATAACCACGTGGGTCGCTCCCACGGAACACATCACGAACGCTAACACTCCCGCAGCATGGGACAGGGGGGCCGTGTTCAGGCATACGGGATGTTCCACGTCGCCGCGCCAGTAGTGCGTGGCCATTTCCGTCATTGTGCCCAAGGCGAGATTGGTTACACGAACGCCTTTCGCCGGCCCGGTAGTTCCACCTGTCGGCACCAGTCCAGCGAGCCGGTCGGGGTTGCCGTAGGCATCGCCCCACTCCGGGACTTGCGCGCCTGTTCCCTGATCCATGAAGGTCTGCAAGGATGGATATTCCCCATCTTCGCGATCAAGACAGACGATTCCCCGCAAGGAGGGCACACGCCGTTTGATTTCGACGACCGTATCGTGAAACTGGCTGTGATAGAACAACCACGCCATTTCTACATAGTTCATGTATTCGACGTTGGCGTCGATAGCGTTGCGGTAATTGATGGGCACCCACACGGCTCCTGAGCGCATGATGCCCAGCATGCAAAACAGAACTCTGGCGTCATTGTGCGAATAGATTCCGGCAGGCTCCTGGTCGCGCAATCCACTTGCGCACAGAGCGCGAGCGATGCTTTCGGTCGCGGCGTGCATCTCGCGATAAGACCAGGAAGCTTCGCCGTCGGCGGCAATGACAGCTGTGCGATCGAGGTTGGCCTCGGCGCCCTTGTCGAAATAGTCGATCGCGCGCATGATCGATTTCCGCCAGTCAGTGAGTCAGTCGAACCTTCGCGAGACCATGCTCTTCGAGAACCCGCAATATTTCCCGATGTCCAAAAGCTTCCGCGGGCGAAGCAAAGCCAGCCTTCCGCGGCGCCGCATGCGCCAGGTGGTGCGCGGCAAACGCCTGCAGCAATCCGGTCTGGCGATAACAACAGGTGCCGAAGACCACACACTGTGCGTAATCGGTCGAACCTCGGCCTACTACAACGTCAATCGTTCGCTGCTCGCGCGGGTTTTCGCGAGGCGGAGTTCCCCCTTGCACCGCATTCGCCATCTCAGCGAGCTTCTTTTCCCTTTCAGCTTTGGGTAATGGCCGAATCTGTTCTTCAAACACTTTCTCGGTAGCGGCGACACCTTCCATGATCTGGCGATCGAGCAAACCTCCCATTGAACGCACATTCGCGATCTGCGGATGGTTCTTGAACCACACTGGCTGCGGGAAGCCTCCCCAGGCGAGCGCGAGCTGGGTTTGCAAATAGCCGGGAATGCTTACGTCATAGCGAGTCGCACGCGGCCACGCCTTGTATTGATTCTGCTCCAGATAATAGGCGTCCGTTTGAATGACCGCAAAAATCGTCTGCGTGGAGCCAAAAGTCGGAATGCCTTTGAACATGGTGACGGTTTCGAGCGTATCGATTGCTCCCGATTCCAGGCAAAGCCGGGAGGAGGCGTCGCTGACCGCGCACATAAAGGCAGTTGCGGGGGCGGCGACCAGGTCGCGTTCGCGGAATTTCTCGCCCCACTTCTCAGCGACTTCTCGAATCCAGGTCTGTTCGCCGCCAATGTCAATGTAATGGCAGCCCGCTTTCAAAGCCGCCCCAATGACTGTCGGCCCGTTATAGATAAATGGGCCGGCAGTGTTGCAAACCACCTTGGCGCCCTCGAAGATACGCGCCAAGTCTTCGGGAGCGCCAGAAGTTTCCACGATCTCAAAGTCGGCGCTTTCAATGCCCGGGACGTGATCCATCACCTGCTTGATTCTCGCGGCGCTCCTGCCCACGGCCAGGAAAGGTGTGTTGTATTCGCGGAGGAATTCGACGATCAATCTGCCCGAGAAACCATTGGCTCCGTAAACAACTACTGGTCTCTTGCTCATGTGCGACTCCTGGGATTCCCCCCTCGCTCAGAGGCCGATTGTAGGCTAAAGTATCTTTTTGGCCAGTAGGCACCTTTTTGTAACCTAAGAAGTCCAAGGAGACAGCCGTGGAAGAATTCTACTGCCCCGTAAAGCTGACCACCGACGTGATTGGCGGCAAGTGGAAACCGCTGATTCTGTTTTATCTCGAGGGCGGCACCAAACGTTTTGGAGAACTTCGCAAGTTAATTCCCGGCATGACCAAGAAAATGCTGACCCAGCATCTTCGCGACCTGGAACGCGATGAAGTCATTCACCGGAAAGTCTACGCCGTGGTGCCTCCCAAGGTGGAATACTCTCTCACGAGACACGGAGAGAGCCTCAAGCCCATCCTCAAGCTTATGTCGGCTTGGGGCGCGAAGCACCGCAAGCGCTACGGGATTCCAAAGAGTAAAAACCGGTCATTGATGTTCCCCAATTCTTCAAGACAGTCCGCGCCCTCGCAGCAGGCGCTATCAAGCGACTAGCCCGCAGACAGGGTGCGACGACCCTCAGCCGCGTTTCCGTGTCGCGACAGGCGGACCCCAAACTTCCTCGGCGGTTTCGGCGACCAGGCGTAGCTTGGCCTCCTCATCAGCCACGCTTACCAGGTTGCCCTCGATCGTAGATGCAAAACCGCACTGCGGACTGAGTGCCAGCCGCTCCAGAGGGATGAACTGCGAGGCTTGCTCGATGCGCTGTTTCAGTTCGTCCTTGCTCTCCAGGGTCGGCTTTTTGGAGCTGACGAGTCCCAGGACAACCGTGCGATCTTGGGGAACCTGGCGCAGGGGCTCGAAGCCACCCGAACGTTCATCATCATATTCAAGCAGAAAGCGGTGAAAGCGTGTTTTCTGAAATACCTTGGTGATGGGGCCATAATCGCCGGAAGCATAGAACCGGCTTTGATTGTTGCCGCGGCAAAGGTGCAGGCCGAAAATGACACCCGGGTGATTGCCAATCACCGCATTGTCCATTTCGGTGGAAAGATCGAGCAGGCGGTCGGGATCATTGCCGCGCTGGCGGTATCCCTCGCGCAGCTTTGGGTCGAGCAAAGCGGCATATTGCGGCGAGTCAATCTGAATATACGTGCATCCGAGGCGGATTAACTCTTCGACTTCATCCCGCAAAATGTCCACCAGATCGGCCAAATAACCGTCAATCTTGGGGTATGCGGCGGACGACTTCTTGTTGTCGTAATAAGCCGCAGCCTGCTGTGCGCTGATCATAGTTGTCTTGGCGGGATGATTCGTGCGCGCCCGTAAGTAGGTAAACTCCTCGGCGCACAAGGGGCGTTTCCGGCGCAGTTTGGAGACCACGACCGGCCGGGGCTGCACTACCTCCTCGCCTTTTTCATTGCGGAAAGGAATCGCCCAGCCGCCAAATTTGTCAAAGCCCTCCACGGCATCAATCAAGTGCCCGTAGAAAGCATAACGGCGCATCTCGCCGTCCGTGATCATTTCCAGCCCGGCGCGCTTCTGCAACTCGACGGCTTCGTCCACCGCCCGGTCCTCGATAGATTTGAACTCCGAATGGCTGATCTGTCCTTTCTCATGACGTTCGCGCGCGTCCTTCAAATACGAAGGGCGCAACAGACTTCCGACAACATCGCTTCGATACACAAAACCTCCTTTTCAGTGCCCTTGGAAGTGGGCATCCTGATTGCGGCGAAAGATTACGTACGAGCGAATTGCGGCAGCGTCATCGCGAGAGAGTTCCTTCGAGAAAGAAACCATTCCCTCCGACTGCAAGTCTCCCCGCAACACGATCTCGAACCAAGAGTCATCGGTGAGTGCGCCGCTGCGCCGCAAATCCGGCAACACACCTCCGCTTACCGCGACATCACCGTGACATCCGGCACAATAAGTTTGAAAAAGCTGCTCACCTTTGCGAACCGTTGCAGAACTCGGTGGATTTGGCAGCGCTGTCAATTGTGGCTGCTCGGTAGTTTGCAGCGGCGGCAAGCTGGCCTTGCCTCCGAGTTTGAAAACCAGCGCGCGGCTCACGTTGTCTACACGCCCTGAGGCAAAAGAAACTTCTCCTGCGGCCAGCGGAAATACGCCACCCCAACCTGCGAGCACGGCAATGTACTGTTGGCCCCCGACCTCATACGTGACCGGACCGGCCATCACTCCGGTCTGAGCTGCGAATGACCACAACTTCGCACCGGTATCGGCACGATATGCTTCAAAGTTTCCGCTGGCGGTTCCTTCGAGCACCAGATTCCCCGCCGTCGCGAGGGTTCCGCCGTTCCAGGGGCCGGGCCGTTCAATCGTCCACGCAGCCTTCTGCTGCACTGGGTCCCAGGCCACTAGTTTTCCTTTCACGGTGGCGAGAATCATCTTCTTCACCTTGGGATCCTGCGGCATGCCGGCCGCGACTACATCGATTCCATAATTTGGGGCCAGCTTCTTCGGCGTGAAACTTTCAAGCTGCTTATATTTGAATCCGGCATCATTGACCGGGATGTAGGCAAGACGAGTAATTGGACTGTAGGACATCGGTTGCCAACTGTGCGCCCCGATGGGTCCGGGCACAATGGGCGCAGGGTCGGCCCCAGCGTACCGCGCGACGGCGGTTTCGATGGGGCGACCGGTTCTCAGATCCACTCCGCTCGCCCAGTTGACGAAGGTGTAAGGCTTGGCAGAAAGGAGGGCGCCATTGGTGCGGTCAAGGACGTAGAAGAACCCGTTCTTTGGAGCCTGCATTAAGATTTTACGGGCATGCCCCTCAATCTCAAGATCGGCGAGGATGATGTCTTCGGCGGAGTCGAAATCCCAAGCATCGCCGGGGTCTTCCTGATAATGCCAGATGTACTCTCCAGTCTCCATCTTGAGGGCAATAATGGAGCAGGTGAACAAATTGTCGCCGCCCCTGGGACTGCGAAATTTTTCGCTCCAGGGTGTGCCGTTACCGGTGCCAATGTAGAGCTGATCGAGCTCTGGATCATAGGCGATCGCGTTCCACACCGCGCCGCCGCCGCCAAGCTTCCACCACTCGCCACTCCAGGTCTGGACAGCCTTCGCGAGAATCGGATTTTCAGACGGTTTCGAGGGATCGCCCGGCACGGTATAGAAGCGCCAGACTAGTTTTCCGGTTTCGCTGTCGTAGGCCGAAACATAGCCGCGCACGCCAAATTCTCCGCCCCCGTTACCGATAATTACTTTGCCTTTGGCGACGCGCGGAGCGCCTGTGATCGTGTATCGAGAATCGGGGTCGATGGTAAGCGTTTCCCAGATGAGACGGCCAGTTTTTGCATCCAGGGCGATCAAACGTCCATCGAGGCTGCCCACAAAAATCTTGCCATTCCACGCAGCCACGCCACGGTTCACGACGTCGCAACATGCATTTACTGCCCAATTACCGGGGACTTTGGGATCGTAGGACCACAGCAGTTGTCCAGTAGCGGCATTCAGAGCGAAGACTTTACTCCAGGCGCTGGTAAAGTACATCACGCCATCGACGACGAGGGGAGTCGCTTCCTGGCCTCGGTTCGTGTCCAGATTGTAGTACCAGGCTAATCCGAGCTGCGAGACATTCTGATCGTTGATCTGATTCAACGGGCTGAAATGCTGCTCGCCGTAGGTGCGGCCGTAAGTCATCCAGTTCCCCGGCTCGCGATCTGCGTTGACGATGCGAGATTCGGTGACATCGGCCGGATTGGCAGGCTTCCCGGAAGCAACCCTGTTTTGGTTGCAGCCCACGATCGCTGAAAGAAAAGCTGTGAGCGCGAGAAGTCTGTTTATGCGGCCCCGTTGAAGTTTCGGATTTTGAAGTCGCATGTGAGGCGCGCAAATCACACGTCAAAGAAGACTGTTTCGCGATCTCCCTGAAGTATCACATCGAACAGCCAATATCCGGGACGGGCTGGATCCGGGCGTGCCAGGAGCGTGTCCCGCCGCTCGGGCAGAATCAGCTGGAGCACTGGATCGTTTTCGTTGGCGGCGTCTCCCGCAAAATAAACTCGCGTGTAGAGCTGCTTCAGCATTCCGCGGGCGAACACCGCAAGGGTGAGATGCGGAGCCTGCAAGGTGCCGTTGGGAACGCGTCCGGGCTTTATGGTCTCAAGCACGCAACTGCCATCTTCTGCAGTGGCGAGGCGCCCAAAACCGATCCATCCCGGATCGAGTGGTTTGGGTTGCGAATCGTCCGGATGGTTGTACTTGCCATTGAAGTCGGCCTGCCAAATCTCCAACATCGCATCACTAACCGGGGTGCCGTCGCCATCCAGCACGCGAAACGTGATCCATACCCGTTCGCCCTTGGCCTGCGGACCTACGACACACCTCACGCAGTGTTCGTCGGTGGTCAGCTCAATCCGAAAAAATGGGCCGACCGTCTGGGAGGGGGTCGGGACCAGATTCGTGTCAGGATTCAAAGGGTGTGGCCTCCGGCCCGCGCAACACAATGTCGAACTTGAAACCCTTCGCCCATTGCGGCTGTGTCGTCTCCAGATCGAATTGCGAAATCAGCCGCTGTCTTGCTCGCTCATCCGGTATGGACTGAAAGATGGGATCGTATTCAAACAATGGATCGCCTGGAAAATACATTTGCGTCACCAGACGGGAGATAAAAGCGGCCCCAAAGACTGAAAAGTGAATATGCGCCGGACGCCAGGCGTTGTAGTGATTGAACCACGGGTATGCCCCGGGCTTGATGGTGATGAAACGGTACGCTCCGTGTTCATCGGTCATGGCTCGACCCGCGCCACTGAAGTTGGGATCGAGCGGAGCGGGATGCTGATCGTTAGTGTGCCGATACCTTCCGGCGGAGTTTGCCTGCCAAATCTCGAGGAGCGTGTTGGGGAGGGGCCGCCCGTTGCTGTCAAGCACGCGTCCGCTCACGATGATGCGCTCACCGATCGGTTCCCCTGGGTGCTGGCAAGTCAGATCGTTATCTTTTTCCCCGACCTTCTCATGGCCAAAAACCGGTCCTGTAATTTCCGAAAGCGTGTGCGGCAGCAGGACAAGGGGCTTTAAGGGTGCGCGCTTGACAGTGGCTTGATAAGGCTTATACAACGATGGCGGCTGGCTACCTTTGGGTAGACGGGCATAGGCTTTGACAGAAACTCGTGTTCTCACGTCAGAATCCATGCCACTCCTTCCGACACGCGCGCATTGGGTTGCCGCCGCCTCATATTCGCGTGCACACCGACTTGGCTTCGGTATACAACTCTAACGCCGGTTTGCCCCACTCGCGTCCCCAGCCCGACTGTTTGTATCCCCCGAAAGGCAGCGCGGAATCGAATACGTTGTAGCAGTTAATCCAGACCGTCCCAGCCTTCAACTTCTTCGCTAGAAGATGTGCCTTGCTGATGTCGCGTGTCCATACAGCCGATGCCAGACCGTAAATGCTGTCGTTGGCGAAGCCTGCCACTTCATTCAGATCGCCGAACGGGATCGCCGTTACCACCGGACCGAAAATTTCTTCGCGGGCCACTCTCATGGTCGGCTTCACGTTGACCAGAACCGTTGGCTCGACAAAATATCCGGGGCCGTCGATCTTCTTGCCTCCAACCAATGCTGTAGCGCCGTCCTTACTGCCGGAGTCGAGATACCCACAGACTCGATCTTGCTGTTCTTTTGAAACCAGCGGCCCCATGTTGTTAGCGGGATCAATTCCTGGGCCGATGTGGAAGCTCTTAGTGAAGTCGGCAACGCCTTCGACTACTTTGTCGAAAATACTTTTGTGTGCAAACAGCCGTGAGCCGGCGGCGCAGATCTCGCCCTGGTTAAAGAAAATCGCCATCGCGCTGCCCGGAATAGCCTGTTCCAAGTCGGCATCCTGCAGAACAACGTTAGGGGACTTGCCGCCCAACTCCAACGAAACCTTTTTTAGATTTCCGCTGGCGGCGTTGAGGATGAGCTTGCCAACTTCCGTCGAGCCAGTGAAAGCAATCTTGTCCACATCCGGATGGGCCGCGAGCGCGGCTCCCGCGGTTTCCCCAAAACCTGGCACGATGTTGACCACACCATCCGGGAAGCCGGCTTCCATGATCAACTCCCCCAATCGCAGCGCGCTCAAAGGAGTTTGTTCAGCGGGCTTCAAAACGACCGTGCAGCCCACCGCCAGGGCCGGGCCCAGTTTCATCGACGCCATAATCAGAGGAAAATTCCACGGAATAATCTGACCCACGACACCCACTGGCTCGCGCAGGGTATAAGCGAGGTATTGTGCTCCCGGAGCAGAAATGGGGATGGTAGCGCCTTCCACCTTTGTCGCCCAGCCCGCATAGTACCGAAACGCGTCCGACACGGTCGGGACATCCACAATGCGGGAGAAGAATACTGGTTTGCCATTGTCGAGAGTTTCCAGTTCGGCCAGCTCTTCGTTGTTCTTATCGACTAACTCCGCCAGCTTCCACAACAGCCTGCCTCGCTCGGACGGCGACATCTCGGGCCATGGGCCGGATTCGAAAGCCTTGCAAGCAGCTTTGACCGCTATATCGATGTCGGCTTTATCGCCTTCCGCCACGCGGGCCAGCACCTCGCCCGTGGCGGGATTATAGGTCTCAAAAGTTTTGCCGGAAACCGCGTCAACCCATTTGCCCCCGATTAACATCTTTCGGGGTTTGGCGACAAATTCGCTGACACTGTTTTGTATCTGCGGCGCTACCGTGGTGGCCATGTTTCCTCCTGCTGGTACCAACTCAATCTGAATTGTAATCTCGTGTGGTTTATCAGACGCTTCATGCCCGGACCCAGCCGTACTGCGTGTTGCTCGGCGCTGGATTTCCCGCTTCCTTGTATTGCTTCCGCAGCCGGTCTACGTAATCTGCCGGCACCGGATCGCGCTTCGCCTGCGGATTAATTCCGTACAAGCGAGCGGCATTGAGTCCAAAGATC
>Ga0074045_10004458_pt1 | contig 12393 bp, 9 predicted proteins | sample BogForMeECP23OM2_FD_94442 | JGI IMG/M metagenome (GOLD analysis project Ga0074045, IMG submission 94442) | Bog forest soil microbial communities from Calvert Island, British Columbia, Canada - Bog Forest MetaG ECP23OM2 | ecosystem: Environmental > Terrestrial > Soil > Wetlands ...
GTTCCGTCGTGCCCGGCGCGGACCTCGCGCAGCTTGTCCTGCCGCACGCGCTCCATCGCTTCCTCGTTGGCCTTGGGGTTGTTGCGGATGGGGATCTGCGCCGCCATGCCGCCCATGGCGTGAATGCCACGGCGATGGCAGGTGTGAATCAACAGCTCGACGTAGGAGCGCAGGAACGGCTGCTGCATGGTGACCACGCCGCGGTCGGGCAGAACGCGACTGGCATGGTTGCGAAACTTCTTGATGAAACTAAAGATGTAGTCCCAACGGCCGCAATTGAGCCCCGCTGAATGATCGCGTAGTTCGTACAGGATCTCGTCCATCTCGAAGGCGGCAGTAATGGTCTCGATCAACACTGTGGCGCGGATGGTGCCCTTGAGAATGCCAATGTATTCCTGCGCAAACACGAACACATCGTTCCACAGACGAGCTTCGTGGTGGCTCTCCAGCTTCGGCAGGTAGAAGTACGGGCCGGTGCCGTTGGCGATCTGCGCCTTGGCGTTATGAAAGAAGAACAGTCCGAGATCGAAAAGCGAACCGGAAATAGGAGTGCCATTGATGAGGAAGTGTTTCTCGTTGAGATGCCAGCCGCGTGGACGGACGAAAAGAACTGCAGGCTTGGGATTCAGCGTGTACTCTTTGCCTTCGGGCGAGGTGTATTCGATGGTGCGGCGCACCGCGTCGTAAAGATTGCGCTGTCCCTCAATGTTGTTGGTCCAGGTGGGCGAGTTCGAGTCCTCAAAATCGGCCATGAAGACGCTGGCACTGGAGTTGAGAGCGTTGATGGTCATCTTACGGTCAGGCGGCCCGGTGATTTCTACGCGCCGATCGACGAGGTCGACGGAAATGGGCGCTACTTTCCAGGATGCCTCTCGGGTTGTCCGAGTTTCGTCGAGGAAGTGAGGCAATTCACCGGCGTCGAGCCGGGCCTGTCGGTTCTTTCTTTCCTGCAACAGCGCTTGGCGCACGGGCTCAAAACGCGCGTGTAATGCCACGAGGAATTCACTTGCTTGCGGAGTCAGGATGGCGGATTGCGAATCGGTACGAGGCCCAGAAATGCGGACGGATTCAGTTTGGGTAGTCATGCAGCTCCCTTGGCCAAATTACGGAACGGCAGTGGAGATTGCGCGTCGCCAAGCCGTCTCTGTCGATGCCGTCTCAGTCGTTCCCGCCGCGGGAACGGCCGTCGATCCGAACGAAGGATAGAGATGCGACATTGGGAGCGCTCTGTCGCTTCACCGCCATTGTAGTCCACACCGTCCATCTCAGATGTGACCGTTGCCGTGGCTAGTCCGAAGCGGCCCGCCCGCGTTCTCAATGCCGGCTGAAAAACATGTTCAGCATCAGCCCTAACTGGTTGTACTGCTGGTTGGGGCTGTTGCCGGTGTTGTTCTGGTGCTCGTAATACGGGCTGAACTGGAAATGCTTGCCGAAAGGGAAATAACAACCGAGGTAGATGGCAGTGTCGCTCCACTTACTGTACTGGCTGTTGTAGAAAAACTCGGCGCTGGCGTAGGCCGACGGATGGTAGGAACCTAACTTGATTGTTCTTTCGAGTTGGACGCGGTTGCGGTAGCGCCAGGTGAAGCTGCCGGCCCGCCAATTCAGGTCGGCGCGGTTGCGGTCCGATAACAGGACCCGGACCTTGTGCAGCGGATAGTTGAGGGTGAAGAAAGGTACGAGACGGTTTGTGGGGGGCTGATTTGGAGTGGGCAGATAGCGATATCCGACAGACACGATGAGGAAGCGTGACTTCGAGTCGTCGAGATCGAACGTCGTAACATCGGCGAATTTGAGCGGAGACTTGACGGAGAAATCGAGGCTGGGGCCGATCTCGGCGGTGGTGGGAGTACCGTCTTCGCGCGTCTCTTTCGCCTGGAACCAGATGCGCAGGGGGGGACTAATTTTGTAGTACGCGTCGATCTCGGGCAAGAGCTGATCGATTTGCGCAGCGCAGCCGCCGGTCAGCACGATAACCAGCAGGGTACCGAGCAGCAAGCACTTTCCAATGTGCAGGAAAAGACGCATACGGTTAGGATGAGGCAAAGCAAATCCTACAACACGCCTGCTGCCGTATGTTGCCCGGCGGAGTGGGGGAGCTTGTGGAGGCGGGTACGGTATGAATGTCCGAACCGTAACAATTATCTGTCTGCTGATGGTGGCGCCGTTACTGGCAAGAGACAGCACCGATGTGATCGTCATGAAGAACGGCGACCATCTGACCGGTGAAATCAAGGGCCTCGACAGCGGCGTGCTCTACATCAGCATGCAGTACATCCTTGGCACCAGCCAGGTGCAATGGTCGAAGGTGGACCACATCGCGAGCAAGCAGCTTTTCCTTGTAAAGACCGAACAAGGAACGGTCTACACAGGAGCGCTCGCCACGGCGGAGAGCGCGGCCGGAAGGCCGATGACAATCGAGGTGGTGGAGTCGTCGAGCAAGCAGGTTGCACTAGAGCGCCCAACAGTTGTGCAGATGGACCAGACCTCAGAGCATTTCTGGCAGCGCTTCAATGGCCAGATCAATACGGGCATTACCTATACAAAAGGCAACCAGTCGACGCAGTACAACTTGGGTTCGGAAATCTCGTACCCACGGGAACGCTGGTCGGCGGCGGCTTCGTTCAACTCCAATTTGTCCACCAGCACCGGAGTCACGGCGACAACCCGCAATCAGTTGAACTTTGGTGCGCAGCGCCTGTTGCGCTGGCAGAATTGGTTTTACGCAGGTGAAGCTGCCCTGCTGCAAAGCTCCGAACAGGGGATTAATCAACAAGCGAGCATTGGCGGGGGCATAGGTCGGTACCTCGCGAACACCAACCACGCCACGATCTACCTCCTGGGCGGTATTGCGTGGCAGCGAACGGATTATGCGCCGTCTGTCTTTGTCAACGGAGCCCAGAATGTTGCGACCGGCCTGGTGTCGGGCGGCGTTAAGCTGTTTCGGTTTAACAAAACGAACGTCAGTTTCACGGGAAACGTATTCCCGGCATTTTCGCAGCCGGGACGGGTGTATACGAATGTTAACGCGTCGTACTACATCAAGATTTCGGGGAGTTTGTCGTGGAACGTGTCGTTCTACGGCAACTGGGACAACCAGCCGCCGCCGACATTCTCGGGCAGCGATTACGGTACGAGCTCCGGGTTGAGTATCACATTCGGGAACAAGTAAGAGCGTATTCACCACGGAGGTACGGAGGACACGGAGAAGAGGAAGTCAAGGAACTGAGTGTGCTCCGTATGGATGTGCGATTCCACGACGATCTGTGCGAATCGGACGCCTTGGGAACGTGATAGTTCCTTCCACCGATGTGGCCGTGGCAGTTCAAGGCAGATTGAACGCCGGCAAAGAGCACGCGTGCCCTCCTGTATGATTTCCTGTCACAAAATCGTTACTGTGCGATCGCTCCCCGAATGAGAGGGATCGCGACCGATCTGTTGCGACATCAAGAGGACATTTCATGAAGCCTTCGCGGTGGTTGGGGTACCGGCTCCTCTCTCTCATAGTTCTTGTTTCGTGGACAGTGGCAATAGCGTCGGCGCAAATCGTGCCGACGAATGATCCGCCGGTTTACGGACCGTACAACGCAGCGATCCTGCAGGGCGGAGATGGAGTCCATAAGAAGATGGTGGAGAAAGACACGGTGCTGCGGGCGGACTCGCCGTGGACGATGTACGGATGGGTGAATACGGATGCAGCAATCACGTCGCCCGCGCTGGTCGCTGGTTATGGCGATGTTGCGAGTGAGTACTCGCGCTTCATCGGGCTTGAGCCCGGCAAGCTGATGCTATGGATGGGCGCCGATAACAGTTTTACCGCGCCAGCGACCTTTACGCCGGGCAAGTGGCAGTTCGTGGCGGCGACGTTCGATGGGCAGTCGGTGTTTCGGCTGTATAGCGACGGAGCGCAAGTGGGGCAGGGAGTGCTGGCTCTGGGGAGGGTGGCCCCAGTGGTGCAAGTCGCACCTCCGGTGCCGGTAGCAAACCCGATGCTGCCGAGTTTCACCGGGCAGCACTTCGGCGGGAAGGTGGAGGGATTCACCATCGTGCGCGCGGCGCTGACGGGGGAACAGATCAAGAAGCTGGCGGGAAGTGCTCCGAATTTTGGAGTGATTGTGTTCGAGGAAGGCGCGAAGCCGTGGCCGGTGCAGACGCGAGGGCAGGCGGGGTATCGGGCGCCGCAGGATCCGGCGACGTATCCGAAGAGCCGCGCGCCGTATTCGGCGGCGGTGGCGAAGCCGGCGCCCACTGGTCCGGCGTTGGAAGCGCACGGTGGCGAGCGGTGGACCCTGGCGGGTGGATGGCAGATGGCCGCGGCTCCGATGGTGAAGGCGACGGCGACGGAGATGGCTGCGGCGGGATTCGACACGAAAGGCTGGATGGTGGCGACCGTTCCGGGCACGGCGCTGACCACGATGATCGATCGCGGGGTGTATCCGGATTCGGACTATGGACTGAACAACCTGATTATTCCCGAGAGCCTGAACAAGCAAGACTACTGGTACCGCAACGAGTTCAAGGCTCCGACGCCGAGCGCTCGACGAATGACGCTGACGTTTGAGGGGATCAACTATGCGGCGGAAGTGTGGCTGAACGAAAAGTTGCTGGGGAACATCAAGGGCGCGTTCATCCGCGGAGTGTTTGACGTGACGGATGTGCTGAAGGCGGGGCAGACGAATGTGCTTCTGGTTCGGGTGTCGCCGCCGCCGCATCCGGGGATTCCGAATGAGCAGTCCGTGCTGGGCGGGCCGGGCGAAAACGGCGGCGCGATGGTGCTGGACGGGCCGACGTTTATGGCGACCGAGGGTTGGGACTGGATTCCGGCGATTCGCGATCGCGATACTGGGATATGGCAGCCGGTGACGCTGACGGCGTCGGGCGTGGTGAAGATCGGCGACGTGCAGGTGATCACGAAGCTGCCGCTGCCGGACACGAGCAAGGCGGACGTCGAGATTAACGTGCCGCTGGAGAATGCGTCAGACAAGCCGGTGATGGGCACGGTGCGGGTCGCGATTGAGAGCGTGACTGTGACGAAAGATGTCACGGTCGCTCCGGGGAAGAGCGAGGTGAAGCTGGTTCCGGCGGAGTTTGCGCAGCTGACGATGCAGAATCCGCTTCTGTGGTGGCCGAATGGCTACGGCAAACCTGACCTGTACACGGCGAAGGTGGAGTTCAACGAAGGCGGTGCGGTGAGCGACGCGAAGCAAGTGCGCTTTGGCGTGCGCGAGGTGACGTACGAACTGGGCCTGCTGGACAGCAACGGGCAATTGCGGCGGGTGGAGGTTTCGCCGACGGCGGCGCGGGCACGGGGCGAGCAGGTAGTGAACCTCACGCATGAGGGCATACGGCAGATTCCGGCGCCTGACCCGTTTCCGGAGTTTCTGCCGAAGGAGTGGAAGGACTACTGGCTGGCGTGGGCAGCATCGCTGACGCCGGCGGGGGAGACTTCTCCGGCGGTGGTTCCGGCGAACGACAGCGCAATGGGTCACTACCTGGTGCTGAAGGTGAATGGGCTGCGCATCGCCGCACGCGGCGGAAGCTGGGGCATGGACGACTCGCGTAAGCGGGTATCGCGGGAGAAGCTGGAACCGTACTTCCGGCTGCATCGCGGGGCCAACGTCAACATCATCCGCAACTGGATGGGACAGAACACGGAGGAGACGTTCTACGAGCTGGCCGATGAGTACGGCATGATGGTGTGGAACGACTTCTGGGCCACCACGCAGGATTACAACACCGAGCCGCTGGATATCCCGCTGTTTCTCGACAACACGCGCGACACAGTCTTGCGCTTTCGCAACCATCCGTCGATTGTGATGTGGTGCGGGCGGAATGAGGGCGTGCCGTCGCCGATATTGAATAAGGGGATCATTGAACTGCTCGACAAGTACGATGGCACGCGGTATTACTCGCCCAGCTCGAACCAGGTGAATTTACAGAACAGCGGGCCGTATAAGTTCCAGGACCCGCGGCTGTACTTTACGCTCTGGAACCACGGGTTCTCGGTGGAGACGGGTACGGTGTCGCTTTCGACGATGGAGTCGCTGGAGGCATGGATTCCGAAGGAAGACCAATGGCCGATTGGCGATACCTGGGCGTACCACGACTGGCACCAGAGCGGGAACGGTGAGATTGAGCCATTCATGAAGGAAGTGGAGACGGAGTTTGGCGCGGGCACCAGTCTGGTGGACTTTGAGCGCAAGGCGCAGATGCTGCAGTACGTGACGCACCGCGCAATCTTCGAGGGCATGGACCAGCATCTGTGGGCCCCAAACTCGGGCCGCATGTTATGGATGACACAGCCCGCGTGGCCGAGCAACATGTGGCAGATTTTGAGTTCGGATTATGACACGCAGGCGTCGTACTACGGTGTGAAGAAGGCGTGCGAGCCGGTGCATGTGCAACTGGATTTGTCGGATTACAGCGTAGCGGTGGTGAATACGACGACTACCGCGCAGCCGGGGATGACAGTGACGGCGACGGTGTATTCGCTGGACAACAGGCAACTGCTGCAGCACGAGGAGAAGAAGGATGTGGCGGCCAACGACGTGACGGCGGGTTTCAAGCTAGACCTCGGGCCGGTGATGGGCACGAATGTCGTGCTGGTGAAACTGGAGTTGAAGAAGGCCGCGGGGCAGGTGGTGTCGGACAACCTGTATTGGCTGGGAGCCACGAGCGCGTCGTACCGGCAATTGAATCATCTGCCGAAGTCAACGCTGGCGACGTCGGCCATCGTCACGACGAGCGGGGCGACGAATCGGATGCGCGTGACGTTGCAGAACAATGGCACGGCGGCGGCGCTGGCGAACAAGCTCACGCTGGTCAACGCTAGCGATGGCAGCCGCATCCTGCCGGCGTATTACAGTGACAATTATGTGTCCCTGCTGCCTGGAGAAACGCGCGAGGTGGAGATTGAATATCCGGCTTCGTCCGCCAAGGGCGATCCGCAGATGAACCTGCGGGGGTGGAGCCTGGAGCCGACCAGGGTTCCAATTACCATTAAGAAATAACAACTTAGGCGAAGTTAACCGGTATCTGAGAGGCCATCTAAGCTGCGTTCGAGGCGTCTCTCCGGGCCGGCAATTCCCATGTCGGCCAAAGACATGGAACTGCGGCGATCTGCGGCTTCGCGAAAATCTCACAAGAAAGGGCTTGACATGGATAACGCATTGTTCTAAATTAACGATGTTAAGTTAACATCGTTAAGTAAGGGACCAATGTTATGGGAGTCAAGGAGCGGCGGGACCGGGAGAAGCTGGAGACGCGGGAGAAGATCCTTGACGCGGCGCGCGAGCTGTTTGTGGCCGAAGGCTACGACGGTGTCTCGATGCGCAAGATCGCTGACAAGATCGAGTACTCGCCAACCGCGATTTACGTCCACTTTGCTGACAAGGACGAGCTTTTCCGCGAAATATGTCATGAGGATTTTCGACGGCTGGCGCAATCATTAATTGGCCTGGCGCAGGTATTAGATCCGGTGGAGCGCCTGACGAAGATCGGGCTGGCCTACATCGAGTTCGGCCACGGGCATCCTAATCATTACCGCACGATGTTCATGACGCCGCATCCGCCAATCTTGAAATCGGAGATTGCGCTCGAGGGCAAAGGCAATCCCGAAGAAGATGCCTATGAGTTTCTGCGCGCGACGGTCGCGGAGATCATGCACACCGGAGCATTTCGAGAGGACCTGAACGACGTAGACCTGGTGGCCCAGACGCTTTGGGCGGGTGTGCATGGGGTGATCTCCCTGCAAATCGCCAAATGCGAGGACGCCTGGGTTCTCTGGCGTCCGCTGAAGGAACGCGCCGAATTGATGATTGCCAGCCAGTTGCAGGGGCTGCTGAAGCCAAGGAGTTAAGCAATGCCGCCGCTGGCGCAACGCAACTTGACGCACGACAAGGTGAGGCTCGCGGTCACGCTGACGGGGATCGTGTTTGCGGTGGTGCTGATCGTGGTCGAGATGGGGCTGTTCGTCGGTTTCACAGTCACCACCTCCAGCATCATCGACAAGTCGAATGTCGATTTCTGGATCGTGTCCAAGCACACGCCTTACATCGAGCAGGGCTCGCCATTTTCGGAGCGCAAGCTGTACCAAGTGCTGGCGACGCCGGGGGTTGCCAGCGCCGACAAGTACATAGTCCGATTCACGCAGTGGAAGACGCCGGCGGGCGCCCAGGAGTCAGTGCAGGCGGTGGGATTCAATCCATACACCGGCATTGGCGGGCCGTGGAACGTGGTTGAAGGCAACGTCGCAGACCTGAAGACGCCTGATGCCGTGATGGTGGACGAGCTGTACAAGAAGAAGCTGGGCGTGACTAAAGTGGGCGAAGTGTTTGAGATCGATGGCCGGCGCGCCAAGGTGGTGGGCTTCACCCGCGGGATTCGCGCCTTCACCACCACTCCCTACGCTTTTACCAGCTTCAAGAATGCGCAGGGCTATACCAATCTGAAGGAAGACCAGACGTTTTTCATCCTGGTACGCGCGGTGCCGGGAACCGACCTGAAGGCGCTGCAGCGCGCGCTCGAACTGCGGGTGCGCGATGTGGATGTGCTGCCGACTGCTAAGTTCAGCAGCATGACACGCATCTATTGGATGTTCACCACGGGCGCCGGCGTCGCGGTGCTAATTGCCGCGGCATTGGGATTGGTGGTTGGGGTGGTGGTAGTGGCACAGACAATTTACGCCACGACGATGGACCACATCCGCGAGTACGGCACGCTGAAGGCGATGGGAGCGCCCAACAGCTACATCTATCGAGTGATCATCACGCAGGCTGGGATCGCGGCGGTGGTGGGATACGTGCTGGCCATGTGCGTCAGCTTCTTTGTGGTCCGGGCGAGCCAATCGGGCGGCGCTGTCATCCTGCTGCCGTGGCAGATGGCGGTCGGAATTTTCTTCCTCACCCTGCTGATGTGCGTCAGCGCGGCAGTGGTTTCGATTAACAAGGTAACGAGCCTCGACCCGGCGATGGTGTTCCGAGGCTAGGAGAGACAATGCCAGCGGCGATATCAGTGCGCGACGTAACCAAGGTGTATATCGAAGGACCTAACCGGGTTCCCGTGCTGCACGGCGTGGACTTTGACGTGGAGCAGGGGGAAGTGGTGCTGCTGATGGGGCCGTCGGGCAGCGGCAAGACGACGCTTTTGTCGATCATGGGGTGCATTCTGCGGGCGACTTCGGGAAGCGTACAGATCGCGGGCAGGGAAGTGGCGTCGCTGAGTGAGCGCGAGTTGCCGGGTATCCGGCTGAAAAACATTGGATTCATCTTTCAGGGATTCAACCTGTTTCCCACGTTGAGTGTCGGGGAAAACGTGGAATTGGCCCTGGACTTGAAGGGCGTGCGCGGTGCGAAAGCCAAGGAAGAATCGCGCCGATTGCTGGAGCAGGTGGGGCTGGGCAATAAGTACGACGCGCTTCCCTCAGACCTGAGCGGCGGACAAAAGCAACGAGTCGCCATAGCGCGAGCGCTTTCCGGTTCTCCGGGAGTGATTCTTGCCGATGAGCCGACGGCGGCGCTGGACTCGCATTCCGGCCGCAACGTGATGGAGATGATGCGCGAACTCGCGCAAAAGCATGGACGCGGCGTGGTTGTAGTAACGCATGACAGCCGCGTGCTCGAGTTTGGGGACCGCATCGTGCACATGGAAGACGGTCGAATCGCAGAAGCCACCGCTGAAATTGCGGCCTAACCAATCCTCGGACGGGGAAGAGAGACTGCCATGAAAAAGAGAGCGCTTACGATTGCAGGAGTAATTTTCGTTACCAGCGTGACTGCCACGCTGATCTGGGGACACTCGGTGAACGCGAAGCGCGCGCAGGCGAGTAAGGCCGCCCCACCGTCGGAGTTCCTTGTCGCCGCGGCCGGACGGGTCGAGCCTGGGTCCGAGGACATCAAGCTGGCTTCGGAACTGAACGGCAAGCTGAAGTCGATTCTGGTCGAAGAGGGCGATCACGTGCAGCGCGGCCAGGTTCTGGCTGAGTTGGAGAACAGCGACTATCGGGCGCAGGTCGAGTCCGCTGCCGCGGATGTGAAACAGAAGGAAGCCGAACTGCGCAAAGTGATCAATGGCGCGCGGTCACAGGAGCGGCGGGAAGCATTGTCCACGGTGGACGAGGCATTGGCGGTGATGAACAACGCCCAGTCCGATATGGAGCGGCGGCAGAAGTTATTTGCGGCGGGCGTCATCTCGCGCGAAGAAGTTGACCGTTTCGTGAAGGAGTACGAGGTGGCCAAGGCGCGGTACGAGGAAGTGTCGCACCACCACGACCTGGTGGCCGCCGATGCTCGCGAGGAAGACCGCGCCATGGCCGAAGCAAACCTGCAACTGGCGCGGGCCCGACTTGATGAAAGCCGAGCAGTGCTCGACAAGACTTACATTCGCGCCCCCATCGATGGAACGGTGTTGCGCAAATTTCATCGCGCCGGGGAGAGCGTTTCCAACTCGTCGTCGAACCCCGATCCAGTCTTTACCATTGGCGACAAGCGAGCGCTGCGGGTGAGGGTGGATGTGGATGAGGCGGACGTGAGCAAGCTGAGCCTGGGGCAATCGGCCTACGTGACCGCTGATGCCTACGGAACTAAGCGGTTTTCCGGGCGTGTAGTGCGCATTGGAGAGGAACTGGGACGGAAGAACGTTCGCACCGACGAGCCGACCGAACGAGTGGACAACAAGATCCTGGAGACCCTGGTGGAGCTGGACAGTGGCGTTGAGCTGCCGGTTGGGTTGAGGGTGAATACGTTCCTTGTTAACGACAAGAGTCAGCAGGCGAGGCTGGACGGCGCGGGGGGGCCGCGCTAGCGGAGGCACCTGTCGGCTAGGCGATCATCTCGCGCTCGCCACACTCATTGCTGTCGAAGGCGCCTGAAATGTCGGAGTAGGAAATCTCCAGCCACGCGCAAAGCTTGGTGAGAATCACAAGTCTCCAAACCTGCTCCGAGAGGTCCAGCAGGAGGAGTTCCCGGCGAGTGTTACGCGCCCAGTTTTGCAGCTCGACCAGCACTCCCAGTCCGGTAGCGTCGATCTTTTCTACGCCGGCCAGGCTGATCCGCACGCTCGATTCAGGACGCGATTGCACCATGGTGCGCAGCATTTCCGCTTCGACACCGAAAACCAGGCGGCCGACGCAAGACAGGGTGGCAACGCCGTTCCACGACCGAATGTCAATTCGCAACATTTGCTCTCTCTGTACTTCTTCCGCTTTCCTCGTCCGGAAGTTCCGGAACGTGAGTGTCATTGATGACGGTGATCGCAATTTTGTTTGTTCGCGAATAACTCCAGCGAATAACTCCAGCATGCACAAGTTTTGTTGCGAACGTATAAATGCGAGGCTAATTGATAGACGTAATCGAATCGATAACAGTCTCAAAGTCGGAACAAGTTAACAGACTTTTAACCTGCATTTCGCATTCAGGACTGGAGGTTGGCGATGAGTGCCCACATAATGCAAAGAGTGCCACTCATTCCCAACGCGAACGATGAGACCCGCATTCCAGGGTGGGAGTTATCGGTTTCCGGCGAGGAAGAGGATGGTTCGGTAGCACCTCAAGCGCGACGAACGCCAGAAAGCGACGAGACGTCGGCGATAGCGCTACGGCAGGAATTCGAGTGTCCCGGCGATCTGGCGTCGGTGGCCGACTCGCGCGAACGAATCATGCAATTTGTGTATCAGCACTGCGCCGACGAGGGACTCCAGATCGACATGCTAGTGGCTGTGCAGGAAGCACTAGCCAACGCGGCGCTTCACGGTTGCGGTGACGATGCCGCGAAGACGATTCATTGCGCGGTTGAGGTGAGCCTGTCGGACGTCACGATTTCGGTTCGCGATCCCGGGCCGGGATTCGACGCCGCATTGGCGGACCCTGAGAATTTCGAGGCCACGACCCATGCCAGCGGGCGGGGCATTTGCTTGATGCGAAGCCTGATGACAGAAGTCTCCTTCACGCGCGGAGGTTCCGAGCTCATCATGAGGAAGCACCTAGCATATTGATGTTGGGGAAGTTGTGGACCGGCCCGGGAAGATGAGAGGGCAAGAAGCCGGTTTGCACCAAAGTCGTTGCAAAATGCCCAAGAAGCGGGATCCGGCGCGCAATCCCTGTGCGCTAATCTGTTCGATAAATTCCGTCAATATCGCTCATTAGTGCTTTTAATTGGCGGTATGAATTGAGCATCCGTTAACCTCAAGACTGATCGCCGGCAAATCAAACTTCGCTGTGGCGGATCACATCCCCCTCCTGAGGAGATTCATGTCAAACGAACTTCGTAACTTCCTGGCACTTCCGTATGACGAACTGGAGGAACTGAATCTCCAGGCCAAAGAACAGCGGCTGAAGCGCGTGGCTCCCGACTCGATTCGGGAAGAGCGGCTGAAATACCTCAGCGATGAGAAGCGCA
>Ga0074045_10004459_pt1 | contig 12393 bp, 13 predicted proteins | sample BogForMeECP23OM2_FD_94442 | JGI IMG/M metagenome (GOLD analysis project Ga0074045, IMG submission 94442) | Bog forest soil microbial communities from Calvert Island, British Columbia, Canada - Bog Forest MetaG ECP23OM2 | ecosystem: Environmental > Terrestrial > Soil > Wetlands ...
ATGATCAAACTTGTTTATTGCATCACTAAGAAGGCGGGCCTGACAGACGAGGAGTTCTTTCGTTACTGGGAAAATATCCATGGCCCTATCGGCGCTCAAATACCTCGACTCCGCAAATTGGTACAAAGCCGCCGTCTAATCGCACCGGAAGACAAGCACCAACTCGATTTTGATGGCATGGCGGAACTCTGGTTTGACGACATGGATGCTCTGCTGGCGGCACGTCAATCGGCCGAATGGGAAATCTCGACTGCTGACGAAGAAAACTTCATAGACCACAACAAAGTTGCTTCCTTCGTCACGGTGGAGCGTGTTATCTTGGATGAGTTGAAAGAAACCTAACCCCCAACGCCGCGCACCGGACAAGTTCCGTCCCTGAGCTGGTTGCTGACATTAGCGGAAACCGTGTGAACGGCCAGCAGCCACAAGATGCTAACAAGCAACCAGATGTTGGAAAAAAGCATGGCGAGAGCTTGGGCACGGCGGTAAGAAACCTCCTGCCCGAGATAAGAAGCATGATCGCGAGCACGACCAATCTCTTGAGCGATGAACTGGCTAAAGGCAAGAACACACTTGAACAAGCGGTGGAGGGATTCCGAACCGCCACGGTGAAGTTTAACAAGCTCACCCAAAGACGAGACAGGTTTGATCGACTTGTGGGCCTGGCGGCGCGCGCAACCGTGTTGCTCGTACTCTGGCACTCCGCTGCCATGAGAAAATTTTTCAACAACAGCTTTTTCCTCTTCTTGTGGATGACGGTGGGCGTCATAGGGGTAATGCTGCTCTACGTGGGTGGCTTCTTTTGTTCCCGGTGGAATCGGTTTTTTCTCAGGTAGCCATGTCGGACCGGGGGCCCGTTTTGCGCGGCCTGGCAATTCGCCGTCCAAGAAACAAAGAATCCCCGATTTCCGCAATATTCAATTCGGTCTGATTGGCTGATCATGACGAAAAGCGAACCCGGGTCCGCTCTGCTTGAAGCGGCCCGGATCCGGAAGGCGAGGTGTGCTGCGCAGGTCGATCTGCCTGACCAACGCTCGATTTCCGCCTATTCTCGCGGAATCGCTCACCCTCACCTTCTCTCTCAGCGCGCTCGTAGGGCACGACACGCGTACATCCCTGTCATGCAGCGGCGCTGAGCGGCGCGTTGAACACCGTCCCGATCGGAAGTTCCGTCTTGCGTGCTCCCGCTTTGAGCGCGTTGAACACCGTCCCGATGGGAAGGTTCGTCTCACGTGCTCCCGCCTTGAGCGCGTTGAACACCGTCCCGATGGAAAGTTCAGCCTGTCGTGCTCCCGGGGTGAGCGCGTTGAACACGGTCCCGATCGGTAGATCGGTATATTGAAAGTCCTGCGAAAGGACTGAGCCGCGTGGCTTTACGGTGATGGTCGACATTGTCGCCCTCCTTAAGAAATAATCGGGTCTGCTGCGACCCGTCTCCATGAGATTAATCTCCCACACCTCATCGGTCCAATATATATTATCGTAACTTGTGATAGATTGAAGCTATGGATTTTTCCACGGTCACTCTTCGGAATCTGGAATACATCGTTGCAGTAGCGGAAGAGGCGCACTTCGGCCGCGCCGCCCACCGCTGCAACGTGAGCCAACCGACGCTGAGCGTCCAAATTCAAAGCCTCGAACGTTCGCTGGGGATGAAGATTTTCGAACGCTACGGTCGGCTTGTACGTGTCACCAATCGCGGCGAGGAGGTCATCGAACAGGCGAAAGTGATCCTCGACGAAACGCGCAAGCTCGAGAGGCTGGCGCGCAGGGATTCAAGGCCACTCTCCGAGAGTTTCAGGCTCGGGGTAATCGCTACCCTCGGCGCCTATCTGCTTCCACATCTGTTGCGTCCGCTGAAAAAGGCGTACCCTGATCTCGATCTGGTTCTCGTCGAGGGACTCACGAAACCTCTCATCGAACATCTCCGCCTCGGGCGGCTGGACGGCCTGCTCGCATCGATCCCCCTCCCCTCGGGCGATTTTCAGACTGAAAAGCTCTTTCTGGAGCCCTTCGTCCTCGCCTTGACTCCCGGCCACAGGCTTGCACGTGTTGAACAGCTGAGTCCTGAGATGCTGGTCGCGGAGGAGATGTTGCTCCTTCAGGACGGCCACTGTCTGCGCGAGCAGGCCCTCGAAGTCTGTCCAGACCAGAACAGCAGGCTTCGCGATCGCTATCAGGCGACAAGCCTCGAAACCCTGCGCCAAATGGTCGCACTCGGTCTGGGATGCACGTTGATGCCTGCCCTCGCGACGGCGGAGCATGGCATGCTCAAGGGGCTTGTCCGCTACCGCACTTTTGCCAAGGATCCTCCTGGCAGGCTCATCGGTCTCGCCTGGCGGCGTGGCAGCTCGGCTGCGGCCGACGCGATCGAGCTGGCCACTTTCATCAGGAAGAATCTCCCCGGGCGGGTCCGGAAGGCGTGAACCGAGATTCTTTGAGGGCCGCTGACCCGTTCTGCACAAGGAGTCCCCACGGGACTCGACGGCCGCAACGGGAATCGTGTCGGCGTCCCCGTGAATCCAGAATTGCCCTGATGCGGTTCCACAATGCCTCTCCCCTTCGATCGGGTTACCCTCACGCCATCATCATTCGGGAGGATGGAAAGATGTCGGAGAACCGCCGTGAGACAAGCCAGCTAAAGGCATTCCAGAAACACCATGCAAAGATCGAGCCGATGGCGAGAAACATGATCGAGCAGAAGGAGTTTCAACCTGACAGCGACCGGGTCGATGTAGTATCGGCCCTTTGTTATAAGCGTCCTGCGTATGCGCTGCTCATTCGACCCAACGGCTACGTCGCGTGGGTGGTCAGATCTGACGACAAGGCCGAGGAATCCATGAAGGCGCTGCGTGTTCCGGTGGGGAAAGACGGCAGCTCAGGAAGCCCTCACAGTGAGCCAGAAAGGGCCATTTCAAAGGGTCATTGTTGCCTCGAAATGGCCTCCAAGCCCCCACAGGGGGCCCGCCACGCTACTGACATAGCCTCAGCCCCCCCTGGAAAGAGGTCAAAGGCTCGGGCGAGCTCACCACGGAAGCCTACCGTCGAGCTATCAGAGTCTCTTTTTGGCAAGCGCTCACCCGGTGACCGTCGAGGGATTCGCCGCTCACATCCACCAGCTTCGTCGAACACGATCGGCGGCGACGGTCAACAAAGCCATAGCCGCAGGCCGTCGCCGTCGTCTCTCCCGAGGAACGCCAGGCTCCTCGAGGCGCTGCCCCTGCGCGTGCGCCTAGTGGCCATACCTTTTCTCTGCATTGATGTTTCCTCCGGTCCGATGACCCGCGATGCACTCGAGAGAGCTCAGCTTTGCGTACGCCCCTTTGGTACTATGGGCATGGTAAGTCGCGAATCGTACTTTGCGCCGCAATGAATTCGATGCTTCCCGCGATTTATGCTCCGTCCATGGTTGATGACGACATAGGAAGCTGCATCACGACCTTGAATGGATAGACGAAGCGTTGATCCAGCCTCAAAGAATGTGCTGGAAGGATGTATCTCTATTTGGACGGAGACTATGTCTCCCGGTCGAACAAGTTGTCTCTCTTTGAGAGAATGGCGCGGCCTAAGCGTGTCGGAACGTCGAGCATCAAGCTGACGGAAAGAGACGCGAAGCCACCCTTTGGCTACGCAGTCTTTGGTGAATCCATTGAAGCCCGGGAAGTATACCTCTCGACCCTGTTTGTCCTTCTTGTGAATCGTTATGAATAGGTCGAGGTCATCCGCATTGGAGGCGCTTACCCACAGCTTCAGGGCCATGCTGCCGGTTATCTCGGTATCCTCAGAGAAAGCGTATGAGAACACTGCCCCGTCGTTCTTCTTTGTTGATTCATATTCCGCAATCGATACCTCGTGTGGTACCTGCTCTACCAAGGTTTCAGAAATTGCATGCAAAAAGAGGTGCTGAGTTCGCACGTCTTTCAAGGGCCATGTGGACTCGTTTCTAACATCGCCCTCGTAGTAGCGCCTTCGTCTCTCCAGGCGCACGAACGGGATCTTCTTCATCGCATCCTTTTGTTCCTTAAGAGCGTAAGAAAAAAAGGCGGTCTGCGCCGCGACGGCCTCTTCACTGTAGAAGGTTTCCAGCTTTCGCCGACCGTGCGTGAAGAGCCACTTTTCCTTCGAACCGACCTCTTCGAAGCCAATAAATGAGCCACGGCTATGTAATCCATGATCAGTCCACGTGCCGCACACAAGGATCGGGACAGCGATCTTGCGAAGATCGGGACGCTTTCCCGCCCAATATTCATCGTCCAGCGGGTGCTTGGCCGCATCGGCTGGATAATCCTCCGCGATGGGAAAAGCACGATTGTGCCCGCGAAGGAAGCGATTCTTCCACCAGGTGTTCAGAAAGCCGGTTTCAGGTACGCCGTCGTGATAGGCCATTTCACGAAGCAAATCCGTCCCAGCCCCGCCTTCCCACGGGCAGATCGCTTTGAGCGATGGCGGCTGCAACGGTGCAACGCGCCATTGTGACATGGCGAGATAAGAGACTCCAAGCAAGCCGACCCTTCCATTGCACCATTCCTGGACTGCGGCCCACTCGATGAAGGTGGCGTAGTCGGCCGCGTCCTGATCCGTCAACATTGCAGCCCTACCCTCGGATGTGTGCATGCCGCGAATGTCCGCCTGCGCCACGACGTACCCTTGTTTCACCCAGTACATTGGGTCTGCCGATTCAAACCCGGTCCACCGCGAGCATCGCAGCTTTCCCAGGCGCACACCAGTCAAATACATGAGAAACATCGTCTTGCGATCCGGAGCCGCGTCCTTGCTGTAAGGCGTGACCGATAGGATGGCCGGGTAGCGACCAGATTTCGCGGGTCGAAAAATGTTTGCAAAGAGCCGGACGCCATCGGGCATGACGACCGGCACGTTCTGCTCCATGATGATGTCGGCCGCGATTCTTTTTTGCGACCGTTTGGGCAACATAGGGTTAGAACGGCTTCCTGATATGTGTTCCTCCCGCTCAAGCATCGTGATCCTCCGTCTACATCTGCTTCGAAAGCCATGAGCGAAGTTGCGCCAGAAGCGTTGAAGCGAGCACTTTGACCTTTGCCGGCGCTGCCAGGCCTGCTATCGCCAGTCCGATCAGTTGCGCCTGCAAGAGATTGGACGCGGTCTCGGGATGAACGTCAGATCGAAACAGGCCCTGCTCAATCCCCCGGTGGAACAATCCCACCAATATATCGTTCCAATCCCTTCGCGTATGGTCCAAGATTTCGGCCACGGCTTTGTCCCGAGACGCGCGTACGACAAAGTCAAGCATCACAACAAGGTGTTGCGGGGATTTCTGAACGCGCGAGACCACGTCAAGGACCTCGTTACGAAGCTCATCGAACGCGTTGGATGGAACATTGGTCCTTTCTGCGCGATTTGAGCGGAAGTCTTCGTTCAGGCGTTCAACGACGGCCTGAATCAGCAGCTGTTTCGAAGGAAAGTGATAGTGAAGCGTCCCAGTATCGGTCGCAGCTGCCCCGGCTATATCTCTAGTCCGCAGACCCTCTAGCCCTTTCTTTGCAATTAGGCGGTATGTGATCCCGACGAGTTCCTTTCTTCTTGCAAAAGTCTTTGATTGGCGTCGTGTTTTTTCGGTCATCTGGATGAATGATAATAAGAACGTGAAACACCGTCAACTTTGACAGGGATCGTTTCAAAATGGCCAACAACGTCAGAAATCTGTCGATCTTGCCGAAGGCCATGGAACGCCGATCTCCATAATGGTGATACATTCCTTGAGTGGGTTTTCGGTGCGATTTCTGAGAAGGAGCCGCTTCGGGCCGAGTTCTGGCTGGGAGGGACCTAGCGGGGCACCGGGTTGGCACCGCGCGACTTCCAGTTAATGCGCGTTTCCTACCCGAGAATGGCAGGGCGAGAGCTCCAGCACGGATTTGCGATTTGTTGTTTATCAACTCGCATGTTTTGCTCTTTTATACAATCCACTTCCATTCGATAGCGCTCGGCGAGATCTGGATTGATTTCTCTTACAATCTGCTCCGCTTCCTCGCTCATTGCCCTGAGCCCCCATACTCGGGGTATCTTCATCGCACCCGCTGCACACTAAGGAGCGACCCACATGAAGCTGTTCGCAAAGGATGATCTTGATCCAACTCTTGGTTTTCAGCTTGTGCATTGTGGCAGGGGCCGCGTATGGATCTGCATATTTGGATCTCTGAGCGGTTCTTATAACGTAGGCGAGGTTGCCCTTAAACAAATTGCACGAGAGCTGAATCGTCTCAGCGATGATCACGCGCAGCAAATAGTGCGACACTACTGCGAGAATGCTGCCCGTATACATGCACTGCTCATCATGCGCCGATCCCGCAGTGCTGACCTTCGTTGGAAGAGAGGACGAAAGAGGAGTAAGAAGACACTAGTGGTGTAATCCTCGCCTCCATTGCGTAGGGGACAGAAGGCCCGGTTATCGGCAGTTTTTTTCGAAGAGATGATTAGTCAGAACTCCCTCACCGCACGAACGTCGCAGTAGTCGCTGGTGAAAGAATCCATCGCAGTGGGCGCTCCGCCGCCGACCCAGAAATCCTGCGTGTATGCGTAGAGCAAGTTGCCGGTGTCTTGAGTCGAAGTCCAATACGTTCCGCCTGCATCTGCTGGTCCGTTTGGTTGTGAAGTGCTAAAGTCGCCTAGGCCCTTTGACGCAAGGTTGGTTTAGATCTCCCCACGTTCATCGGTAGATGGCAGAAACCAATCGCTGTAGCCATTCAAACTGAAGTTCTTGCACAACAAGGCCGGGTAAGAGTAGCCAGTCCCCAACGCCGCCACAATTGCCGCCGTGTTTGATTTCCCGGTTCCGATTGCCGTCCCGGTTGCTCCAGTATTGATCGATTGCCCCCACTGCATTCCGGTGTTCTGGTCATAGGGGGCCGCCTCTAAGTACCGCCAACCGTTGATCACCGCGCCCTGGTCGCAAAAAATGATTCCACCTGCCAGGCCGGTGTCCCCGATGTGATAAACCGGCGTCTCACCGCCAGGGCCGGGGCCACTCGAAGAGGAGTTGCAGCTGATAGGGAAGATTGGCAGCAACGATGCAAGGACGCGAATTCTGCGCATCGAACATCCACCTTGTGGAATCGGGCTTCTGTGCAGGAGAAGCAAGATGCACGCCGCTTGCAAGCCGTGAAAAGCGCTTATGGAATCGCAAAGCGAACGGAGTAGACCGGAAAGGCTCCTAGGGGAAGCATGCTTTGCCCTCTCCGAACCGCGTTGGCCGCCTATAGCGCCGGGGGCTTCCCCACCTTCACACGGTAGAAGTCACCGGTTCAAATCCAGTATCGCGCATTTGTCTTTTGCTTTTTGGCTTGGCAGTCTGTGTGGCCCAACTGCTGGGCAATCTCTGCATGAGATTTTCGACTAATCAACAGAGAAGTAATGGTATATTGTTCTTATTGAGAGAGCTGTCGATGGCTCACGTATGAATCCCCTTTTCTTGGCGGAAATAGGTGAAGTACAGGCATCTTAGCTCTGCCAATGCATTCTTGGACCCTTGCATTTGCTAGTTGAATCCAGGGTGGACAGCGACGAAAGGCTGCTCGACCGCTGAGCCCTTCGGAGATTACACCTTCCATCAAGAGGAGGGAAATGACGTGTTTCAAGTACAACGAAACTTCGTTCGGGGTGTCGTGCTTGGCACAATGATTGCGCTCGGTGTTCCCCTGATGAGTCTACAGGCCGCGGATCTTCTGCAAGTCAACAATTCCAGCGGGTGGCAAATCTACCCGGGCGGAGGATACCGGTACGGGCCTTCCATCATCATCAACTCTGACAATAGCATTGACATGTGGCTGTCCGCGCCTGGCACGAAACCGGCGTGGGATTGCATCAGGTATCGCCGTTCGACTGACGGCGGGCAAACATGGACGGCGGATGTGAATGCCCTCGTACCCACAGCAGGCAGTCGCGACGCCTACTCCTGCTGCGATCCTGGTGTCATCAAGCTCGGCAGCTATTACTACATCGGATATACTTCCACCGAAGCGCGCGGGACGGACAATCATGTCTACCTTGCGCGCTCTATCAGCCAGGCAGGGCCCTACCAGAAGTGGAACGGGAGAGGGTGGGGAGGGAATCCCCAACCCATTCTGACTTACACCGGGAAGCCGAACGCATACGGCTATGGGGAACCATCGCTTGTTCTGCAAAATGGAACGCTCTATGTATACTTTACCGACTGCGAAGGCGAGAACCAGACAGACTTGGCGATCTGCTCCGATCCCGCAAATGACAACTGGCCAGCGAACCTGGTTAAGATAGGCCATGTGATCAACCGTCCGGATGATGGCTCCACCGACATCAAGTACGTCGATTCGGAGAGTCGGTTTGTCGCGGTGTCCACCCGCCATGGGTCGACAAGCAATGCAACCGTTGATGTGTGGCAGTCGCTTGACGGGTTTATCTGGCAGCAGACACCATTCCGCGGCGCTCCGGTGCAGTGCGGCGCTCACAACATCGGCATCAGCGGAGGCGAGCTTGGACACATCGACACCGCGCGCAGCAATTTCATCGCCTACGCGTACCAGCCGGTCGGCTTTTCGTGGGCGAACTGGCCTACATACCTGGATCCGATTGCTCTCACGATTGTCGATCCTGGAAACGCTGTGGATGCCGAGGTGAGTTCAATAGTACGAGGAACGGACTGGAACTGGAATGGACCGCGACTGATAGATGGTGATCCCGGCAGCTGTTGGTCGAGCATCTCCCATGGTCACACCAGCTCGGCGACTGAGTGGGCTTGTGTGGATCTGGGATCAGTTCAAGCCGTCACGGGAATACGCGTGACTCCGCGCACAGGCGGAATGTGCTTTCCGGTGGATTTCAGATGGCAATACAGTGAAGATGCGATTACATGGACCGACGTGAGCGGCCAGTCATTCACCGATTACCCCAATCCCGGGAGTAAGGACGTAATGTTTGCCTTCGAGTCGGTGGTAGACACGAGGTATGTGCGCCTGATCGCAACCAAGCTGTCTGCAGATGACTATGGTAATAACTACCTGCAAATAGCTGAGATAGAGCCCATTGTGTCCATCCCCAGCCTGCTCGATTCGATCAGAGGTGTTCCCACAACCCCGACCTCGAGTTGGGCGCGCGTAGACGGCCCTTCGACCTATTCGCTCAACCAATCCCTTATTCGCGAAGATGGCATTGGCACAACCACGCACGCTTTTCTCCACGACCCGTATGCCAGTGTGCCCGCTACTGAAGACATCTACTACGCAAGGTTCCGAGACCCCGGGACGAGCGCCTTTCGTGTCTTTCTCCCTGCAACCTATGTCAGACCCGTCAGATGCCCCCCGATACTCCAGGAGGGTGCTGCTGATGATTTGCGGTGATAGGTGGCTTTATACTGGATCGATCCCTCGATGACCCGGGATCCCAAGAGGAGCACGGTAGATGGCCGACTGCCGTGTTGTGGCTCCAGTAGCGACCACATTAAACATTTTGGCCGGTCACCTACCGCCGCTTACCTTACCGACAAAATAGCACATCGATGCTGTCGTCAGGCCGCGACTCGCCGGATGAACGGGGCCGCTTTTAGAAATCGTCGCTACCGATCGTCACACGAACAGGAGAGACTACGATGCTGACAGGAAAATACGCCGCGTACAAGCATGCGGCGCCCTACTTCGATCTCGTTCGAGGTGCGCTAGGCGACCTCGTCGATGGCACGCACTTCTTTGATGTCGTCGACAACGACCTCGTCTACGAAGTGCTTTACGACCTCGGATGGCCTCGCGTCATCCGAGGTCGCACCGAGCTCATAGCCCAGTTCCGCGGCTACTGCGAAGCCATTGAGCTCTATTCCGCGGATCATCTCGTTGCGCACAAAGCGGACGACGGGCGCGTCCTCGTGATCGAGTACGAGGTCCACGGGACGATCCTTGCCACGGGTGTCAAATACAACAATCGATTCTGCTCCATCATCCACATTAGAAATCGCAAAGTCACGCACTGGCGGGATTACATGGATTCGCTCGCGGCGTGGAACGCGTTGAACGCGTAAGCACAAAGCGCCCTAGTGCAGTGCGTCGGAAATATATTGACAAATAACCTTTTTCGATCTATCTTGTCTCCAACGTGAGCAGGAAAGCCCCGCCGATTACACTCAGCGATGTCGAGCGCGAGACCCTGGATAAATGGAAACATAGTAGGAGTCTCCCCTTCCGGCAGGTCCTTCGCGCGCAAATCATTACCCGAGCAGCCGACGGCCACGACAGCCAGGATATCGCAAAAGCTCTGAATGTATCGCGCCCGACTGTTCAGCTCTGGCGTCAGCGCTTTCTTTCACTACGAGTTGAAGGTCTACTGAAGGACGCGCCACGGCCGGGAAGAAAACCGCGCATTTCTGTGAATAAGATTCGGCAAGTCGTAGAAGCCACCTTGCACAGCACTCCCGTAAACGCCACTCACTGGAGCACGCGGAGCATGGGCAGAGCGCAGAAGCTCTCCGAGGCAAGTATTCGGCGAATCTGGAAGCAACACAATCTCAAACCCCATCTGGTGGAGACGTTCAAACTCAGCCGTGACAAGAACTTCGTGCAGAAGCTGAAGGATGTGGTCGGACTGTATCTAAATCCTCCGGACAAGGCTCTTGTATTATGCGTGGATGAAAAGAGTCAGATTCAAGAGTTGGACCGAACCCAGCCGCTGTTGCCCATGCGGCCAGGGGTTCCCGCCCGACAGTCACACGATTATAGACGGAATGGCACCACCACGTTGTTCGCCGCCTTGAGCATGCTGGATGGACGGGTCATCGGTGACTGCATGCCGCGGCATCGGCATCAGGAGTTCATCCGATTTCTCAAGAGGATCGATGTCGAAACGCCCCCGCAGTTGGACCTTCATCTGATCGTGGACAACTATGGGACTCACAAACATGCGCGGGTGAAGGCGTGGCTGCACCGCCATCCGCGATTTCATCTACATTTCATCCCGACGTCCAGTTCATGGTTGAACATGGTCGAACGCTGGTTTCGCGAGATCACCGACAAGAGAATCCGTCGTGGGACTTTCCCCAACGTCAAGGCGCTGGTTACGGCTATCGAGCAGTACCTTGAGAATCACAATCAAAATCCGCAGGTTTTCGTTTGGAGTGCACCGGTTGAACGAATCTCGGCCAAGATCGCCAAACGCAAAGAAGCGTAAGACGCACCACACTAGCGCAACGGAAAGACTACCGCCACTATGCTCTTACCTTGGTCGGCCTACACGACATGAATGCGGCTCGGCGAAATCGGCGGGAGAACGCGCCCGGGGTGGATTTGCCGATTCCTGACATTTTTGATCATATTATTCGGTAATTCGTGTCGCCGCTCCCTGTCAATCAGCAGCTTAGGGAGAGGTGAAATGGAAACAACGGAACCTTGTCGGTCAAATTCATGAAGGTATCGGAAATTCTGAAGCGCTACGCCAGCAGAAACGCGGCTGGCTGAGTACCTTGTGAAGCGGCAATAATCTCAAGGAAATTGGCGAAGAGCTGAGAGTGAGTCGCGAAACTCTAAAGTCACAACTTTCGGTCCTTGTTTGCCAAGACAGATACGCGACGGCAAGGCGAGCTGATCGCACGCCTCCTTTCTTCCATCTCGGTTTCCATGACTCCTGCTCACATTTCCACGCCGCCACGAAGATTCGCTGAACATGGAACACAACACGATGAACCTGCAGTCAGCCGACGCAATCCTGAAGGCACATGACTGATTCAAGCAAGCCAATTGACGAGATTTACGAAATCGTTGGCGATCCGCCCGCTATGGCCGTGACCGTTAAGAAGCTTGTCGTCTTCAAAGAGAGCATCTCTGCGCCCTGCTTTGCCTTGGCTGCGTGGCCTTTCAGGCCATATTTATTATCCCTCCGGGCCTCCGTGATCTTTTCAATAGCCCTTTGGATGAAGTCCTGAGCCGCTGCAGGATTTGGATGGCGATCCTTACTCACCTGTTGGCTGAAGACGGAGACACCGACGAACAGCAGTCCAACTGCAATAACGCAGATAATGAGACTCCTTAAAACGCCGCGTTTCCTGTTTGCCGCCTGTATTGGGACAAGAATTTCGAAGTCGTCAAATGTTTCAGGTCAGGCCAACCCCCGCATCTCCTCGAGTGTGCCCTCCAGTTCCGCGCGGGAGAAGCAGTAGCCCATCTCGAGGAAACGGCCGCGCAAGCGGACGACCTCGTCCCGCACGGTGCGGTGCTCTCGCACCACCCCGGAAATGAGTCCGGCGAGCTCGCGGAAATCCTTTTCCTTCATGCCGAACCGGGTCATCTCCGCCACCCCGAGGCGCAGGGAACCAGCTGCGGTAAAGCCCTCCTCCCGCGGTGTGGCCTGGTAGTTCACGATAATGTTGTTCTCCTCCAGGCGCCGGGCTGCCTCTATGCCCTGCGC
>Ga0074045_10004460_pt1 | contig 12393 bp, 11 predicted proteins | sample BogForMeECP23OM2_FD_94442 | JGI IMG/M metagenome (GOLD analysis project Ga0074045, IMG submission 94442) | Bog forest soil microbial communities from Calvert Island, British Columbia, Canada - Bog Forest MetaG ECP23OM2 | ecosystem: Environmental > Terrestrial > Soil > Wetlands ...
ACCGGGCCGATTCCGTCGATGCTAACGTCAGTCGCGTTCGTGGTCTGCCAGGTCAGCGTCGTCGATTGTCCCGGGTTGATGGTATTCGGGTTCGCTGATAGCGAGGCTGTGGGAGCGTTTGGGGCGGGTGGCGGCGGCGGTGGCGGCGGAGCGACCTTCTTTGCGCATGCGGCCAGAAACATGATCGTACCGAGTGCGAATACCAGGGTGCCGCATCTCGCGATCGTTTTTGTCCTTGTCCTTGTCAGTGTTTTTGCGTGCTTCACCTGATTCCTCCTGTTTGTGTGCGCCCGCGTTGTGGCGTGCAATTTGCGATTCACGGCAGGGCGCACTCTGGGCCAGCCGCAGAAGGGTACTATTCAACAACCCGTAGTGAAAATACAATCTATGACTGCAGCGCCTGAAGGCGCTTTCATCGCGTAGCTCCCGCGGCACGCCTGGAGGCATGCCCTGATACGAACCTCACGTGCATCCAAGATGTCAACCAATCTACTTCCAACTCCAGTTGGGCTGGGTGTTACCGCCCTTGAAAGTTAATTGCTTCACGTTCGTGCCGTCCGCCAGCATGGTCCATATCTGGTCGCTGCCGGAGCGGTGGGACTGAAACACAATGTGCCGCCCATCCGGCGACCAGCAGGGGAAGTCATTGCGTCCGGCGTCGTGCGTGAGTTGTACCCACTGCTTGCTGGCGATGTCCATCAAATAAAGATCGTTGGAACCAGGTTCTCCCGGCCCGTACTTGCGCTCCCAGGAAAAGGTTAGAAACTGTCCATTCGGCGACCAGTTGGGAGAAACCGCGTAGCCTTGATCGGTGACGCGCTGCAAGTTGGTGCCGTCGGCTTCCATGGTATAGATCTGGGGCAGGCCGGTGCGTCCGCTGACGAAGGCGATCTGCGAGCCAGTCTTGCGATTCCAGGTTGGAGAGACGTCCGGTCCCTGGCCAGTGGTTAAGCGCTTCAAGTTTCCTCCGGATGCGTCCACGACAAAAATGTTGGGATAGCTGTTGCGCGAGGACGAGAAGGCGATCTTGCCTTCGGGCGACCACGAAGGCGAAAGATTCATGCCGCCGAATCGCGGGAAACTGACCATGCGGTTGAGATCGAACGAATACATCATGATTTCCCAACCGCCCTTGTCGATGGAACTGAATGCCAGACGCGAGCCGTCGGGCGAGATTCGTGGCGAGAGGGAGATGCTTCCCAGGTGCGTGATCTGCTGCTGATTGGCGCCATCGTAATCCATCATCCAGATTTCTTTGTGGCCGGTGCGCTCGCTGACGAAATAGATCTTGCTTTCGGCGATGCCGGGTACGCCTCCGCCGAGGCGGAAGATGATTTCGTCGGCAAACCGGTGCGCGATGACGCGCACAGCGTCGGTGGTTGCATTGTCGGTGTATTGCTTGCCGAGCACCTGAGGCGACTTTTCATTCTTGACGTCGTAGAGCCAACCCTGCACCGTGACTTTGCCGGCGGCCGCGCCCAGGTTGCCGAATGCGAGCATGGAGGTGTTCGGCGGCGGGGAATTCCACGCTGAGAAGTTAACCTCGGACGGTTGGCCTGGCACCTGGAGCGGATAAAAACTCTTGGAGACAAGATCGAAGATGCCGGCGTTGTCGAGGTCGTTCCAGAGCGTGTCGTTGAAAGTTTTCAGCAGGTTGACATTGTTGGCGTCCGGGGTCGAGGGTTTGAAGTCGGATGCAGCGAGGCGTACCCGCTCGACGCCGAGTCCGGTGCCGGTGCGAATCCAATCCTGTGCGGAACTGGCGGCCGCCAGCAAGAGCAGCATGATAACGGCGATCATCGTACGCTGACGGATGGGGCGAGCCGAGTTAGGCAATTTGTGCTCCCTCCACTACCTTTTGTAATCGAACCAGAACTCTACCGATACTTTGCTTCCCGAATAATCCGGCGGCAACGGACCGAAAGTATCAATGCGCCGGAGCGCCCGGACCGCTGACTGATCGAGCGACGGTACACCACTCGATTGCTCAATTTCAACATTCGACGGGTGTCCGTCGCGTGCAATATCGAAGGTCACATAAACCCGCTTCGCCTCGGCGATCCGCGGATCAACTTCATACTTCAGCCAGTTCTCGGTGACCTTGCGCTGCACCGCTTGAACGTACCAGCCGAATTGGCTGCCAAAATCGCCACCACTTCCGGTAAATCCAAATCCGCCTTTGGCACCGCCCGCGGTCATCGTGTAGGGGCCGCTGACCGGACCACCTTCGCCATACGGAATTTGATTCGACTCGGACGGTTCTGGTTGCGGCTTGCGTTGCGTCGCGCTCTTGATGGGCGCGGGTTTCAGTTTTGTCTTCGTGTTCTTGTCAGGGATTGGAATCGCTTCCGGTTCCTTTTCCTGAACTGTGGGCTCGGACTTCGCGAGTCCCTTGGATTCGGTGGCCAGCACATTCGTTGTCTCGGTTGGATTCGCGGGCAAGGGAACCGCGCTCACTAGCGTCGCTCCCATAGCATCGCCAGTGCCGCCGGTGCCCCAGGAGTTCCGACCGAACCCTGGAATAAACACGGCGTAGAGAACGACGAACGTTGCGAACGTCAGATGCAATCCGAGCGACCAGGCCAGAGGACGGCGCAGTTGGCTGTGCTCGGAATAAATATCGAAATTAACGATGGCCGCCATGGGTATCCATTGGCTGCGTAACGATGCTCACGTTGCTGATGCCCGCGTGCTTGATGGCATCCATCACGGTGGCGAAGGCGCCAAACGGAACGTCCTCGTCGGAACGCAGGAAAATCGACTGATGCTGCGGATCGCGAATCTTCCGCTTCAGGGTCGTTCCGATCTGGTTGATGTTGATGGGATCGTTGCCGAGAAAAACTCTTTGCGATTTGTCGATGCTGATGACGAGGCGCTCTTCGGTGATCTCCTTGACGGTGCGGGTTTGGGGCACGTTGACTTCGATTCCGGACTGCAGCACCGGCGCGGTGACCATGAAAATGATGAGCAGCACCAGGACGACATCGACCAGGGGAGTGATGTTAATGTCGGCAAGGGCAGTCTGTGTGCGTCCGTTGGAGGATGTGAAGGCCATCAGCGCCGCGCCTCCGGGAATTGTGGCGCCTGTTGGCGGTCGATCGTCTGGCGTTCCACCAGGTTCAACATCTCCAGAGTGAAGTCGTCGTTGCGCGACGCCATTTCACGAATGGAAGCGATGATGAGGTTGTAGGCGATAACCGCGGGGATGGCTGCGGCTAGGCCAGCGGCAGTAGTAATCAGAGCCTCAGAAATTCCTGGAGCGACCGCGCGCAGAGTCGCCGCACCGGCGGTGCCGAGTCCGTGGAATGCGTCGATGATTCCCCAGACGGTTCCGAAGAGTCCAATGAACGGCGTGACCACACCAGTTATCGCCAGATAAGGGACATTGCGTTCGAGGCGGGTGATCTCCTCGGAAGACGCGATCTGCATGGCACGCTGAATCGCCACGAGATTGTGGATGCCGCCGGTCGTTCCCATCTGGCGTTTGAACTCCACGACTGCGGCTTCAAACACTCCCACCAGCGGGCTGGGGTGAAACTGCTCGGCCACCGAAGCGATATCCTGCAGGCGCTGCGCCTTGCGGAAGGCGCGGACGAAGCGTCCACTCTGAGTGCGAGCGCGGCGGATCAGCCGCCACTTGGCAAGAATCACGGCCCAGGAGAGCACGCTGAACGCGATGAGGAGGAGCAGCACGGTTTTGGCGACCGGACCGGTCTGAAGGACGAGATCAACGATTTCGCCGCCGACGAACAAGAACAGGAGGGAAGAAAAGTGCATTGTTTTAGGGAGAACCCTGCTTGAGATTATAGACCACGGGAGCGGCGCGCTCGGACGAGGTACCGCATCGGTCACTGTCAACACGGCGTTTGGTTGAGGGCATAGACCGCTACGAACTCGGGATTACTGCCTTCGCCACATTCGAATACCCGCTTTCCTGCCCTTGGGCGTTCACCTCAGTGGTGACGTAATAGTAGGTCGTCCCAGAGACCACCGTAGAGTCTGTGTAGCTGGTCGAAGAATCCAGCGCGGTATTGACTTGCTCGTAAGGGCCGCCCTGAGCGGTGCCGCGGTAGAGGTTGTATCCAACGATGTTGTCAGCGCCCGGATCCCAGGAAAGATCGACACTATGGGAGGTCTGAGCGACGCCTGTACCGGTCAACTGTTCGACTGTTGGCGAGTTTGTGGCGTTGCTGGTGAATCCCGCTTTGCCGCTGGCCGTACCGGAAGCGTTTGGCGTGAACTGAATCGTAACGGAGACGCTATGTCCGGCCGGGATCGTTGCCGGCAGGTTCAGCCCGAGCAGGGTAAACTCCGAACTGGTCGACCCGTCCGACGAAATGGTTACCGCAGCGTTCGAGGCCGCGAGCGTGGCCTGCAGTGTAGAACTCGATCCCACCGTGACGTTGCCGAAATTCAGGGTTGCGGGGCTGACGCTCAGCTCGGGGCCGGCGGTGACGGTGACTTCGCCGACTCCCATGACATGCACCGTGAGCAGGGGGTTCCTGGCAGTACTCATGAGCTGAAACTCGCCTTTGCTATATCCCTTGGCAGTCGGGGTGAAAATAATGGGCAACTCGACGCTCGCCCCTGGCGCGACGTTCTTTGGCAAAGAGAATCGGCCGAATGCGAACCCGCTCCCCTGCGCTGACTTGGAAGTGATTCGCAGCGTTTTGTTCCCGATGTTCGAGAGTCGAATGGAAAAGGAACTGGAACTGCCCATCGAGACCTTACCGAAGCTATGCCAGCAAGGTTCGCAATGAAGCTGTTGCGCCCAGGCTGGCGCGAGCGCAAGGCAAAAGAGTAGCCCTGCGACTAGGGGGAAGGCTCGCATGGCAACTATATTTACGAACAGTTCGGTTTCGCGGCAAACTCGGAAGTGCATTCTTCGCAATCGTTGGTACCGCTCTGGATTGCCGGTCCCTTTCGCACAACCTGGGCGGGCGGTCTGTGCTATGCTGCGCGTAAATTATCGTTCGTCGTAGAAAGTTCAAAGGCCGCGGACGAGGGCGTCCGCGGCACACGAAAGATCGTAGGACCCTTGTGCTGGCCGAACTTCGACTCGAAAATTACGCGGTGATCGACAATGTGGCGATCGAATTCGCGGCTGGTCTGAATCTTCTGACCGGCGAAACCGGCGCGGGGAAGTCCATTCTGATTGACGCGCTGGGATTACTGCTGGGGGAAAAGGCGTCTTCGGATGTGATCCGCACGGGTGCGGATCGGGCCGTGGTTGCTGCCGTGTTCGAGAGCGACGGAGCGGCTGCGCGTGCCGTCGAAGCCATACTTGAGACGAACGGTCTGGACGCGGAGAACGGCTCGCTGATTTTACGCCGGGAGATTGCTCCTGGCGGCAAGGGGCGGGTCTTCATCAATAATCAACCAGCGACAGTGGCTGTGCTGAAACAGATTGCGCCGCACTTGGCGGTAATTCACGCGCAGAACGAATCGATCGTAAACTTCGATGCAGCGGCGCGGCAAGACCTGCTCGATGCCTACGCCGGAGTCGAGTTGAAGGAAGTTTCCACTGCGTTCGCCCACTGGAAGCAGATTCGCGGACGTATCGCCGAACTTGAACAGGACGAGCAGGATCGCATGCGGCTGCTTGACTTGTGGAACTTCCAGTGCCGTGAGATCGAGGAGGCGCGGCTGCTAGCGGGCAAGAACGAAGATGAACAACTCGAAGCCGAAAAGCGCGTTTTAGCCAATGCCGAGAAAATTTACGGCGCGGCCATCAATGCCTTTGACCTGCTCTATGAAGGCAACGCCTCGACTTCGTCGAGCCTGTGTGCCGCGCAGAAGCACCTGGAAGAACTGGCGCGATATGAGCCGAAGTTTCAGGAAGCGCTGGCGGCGCTGGAGTCGGCGCGCATCAGCGTCGAGGATGTGGGCGCGACGCTGCGAGATTATGCGGGGAGAATCCAGGCTTCGCCGGAACGTCTCGCCGAAATCGAAGAGCGGCTGGCCTTGCTGGATCGTCTGAAACGGAAGTATGGGCCTACGCTCGAGCAGACCATTGCCTTTGGCGAGGATATCCGGCGAAAACTCTCGGAAATGGAGAATAAAGATCAAGTACTACTTGAACTGCGGGCGATGCTGACTGTAGCTGCCGAGGAATATCGTAAAGCCGCTCGCATTGTCTCGCGTAAGCGGTTGGAAGCGGGACGGAAACTGGAGAAACTGGTCGAGGCAGAGATCAACGACCTCGCGATGCGCGCAAGTTTTCGTATCGCAGTGGAAGAAAATGTAGGCGAAGAGCACTGGACAACTTGTGGCATCAACCAGGTGATATATCGGATTACGACCAATGCGGGCGAGACCATGCGGCCGCTGGAGCAGATCGCCTCCGGCGGCGAACTTTCGCGCGTCATGCTGGCGTTGAAGGCGAGCGTCGAAGCGGGGACGAATCCGGCGGGGAAAAGGAAGTCGGCGGCAGCGCAACGCACATTAGTATTCGACGAGATCGATACCGGTATTGGAGGGCGCGCGGCAGAGGCTGTGGGGAAGAAATTGAAGGCGCTCTCCAAAGGAAATCAGGTGCTCTGCGTAACCCACCTGCCACAGATCGCAACCTTTGCCGATCACCATTACGTCATCGAAAAGCGCGAGACTGCGGGCCGCGCCAAGACTACCGTCCGCCAGATTACTGGCGAAGAGCGGACTGAGGAAGTGGCGCGCATGCTGTCGGGGGCGAAGCTTACGGAGACTTCTCGGAAGCACGCGGAGCAGATGATTCGGGCGAATGGATGAGACTTCCAAATTCGATCAACACGGTGTGCGCCGGATCTGGCGAGCGCTTGAAATCCTAGTACCGATTACCATCTCGGCTCTTGCATCTCCCGAATTCATCGAAAGAGTTCGTGTCGACGAACTCCATACGATGGTCGCGAAGAAGCTTGGTTAGTCCAGGATATTTGGATTTTGCTTCGGAGAGAGATGGCTGGCTCATTCCGGGCTCTACAACGATGAAGAACTTGGTTCCTGAGGGATAGCGCCCGATCCAGTCCAGAACGTCGCCCAGTTCCACGGTCGGATAACCGCCGCCAATTCCATAACGACGGGTCGTCCCGAGGTCGTCCTGGACGCTGATCGCCTGAGCTGCTTCCTCAACGGGCCGAATCCATCCAAGGCTGTCGCACATTGCTACGCAGAGGTCTTGGAGTCGTTTCACCGTGCTGCGAGTCGGGTACCCATGGTAGCCAAGGACGATGGCCGAGATCGAAGCGCCCTCCGGGAGGTCCCCGGAAGGGACAGTGCCGAGGATAACAGCTGGATCGCCAGCGGGAGGTTTCTGACGGAAACCGGCGAGCGCCTGCCAAAGATCTGCTTCCGTCGCGGGTGATCCGAAGCGGGCAATCAGCTTGGCTGCACCAACCACGGTCTGTGCATTGGTGGCCGGGTCTTGCCGGAGTTGTGAGACAACAATCTTCTCTAGCGATACAGACCAATAGCCGGGCCAGCCCGCGTCTAATTCTTCGCCGATGACGTTCTGGAGTTCAAGACTCGGATTGCAATCGGGGCTGGTTCGTCGAGATCACCTCCGTGGACGCCGTTCACCCGCCCCTTTTCCCCGCCCGCTGCTAATCCCCACACCCTCAAAGGCTTACATTGACCGGAGGGTGCATCTTTCGATACCCTTATAGCATCTTTTTCTATTAGAAAGTGTACCCTAGTGGGTGGGGGATGCATTTGTCTGAAACCAGTTTACACACGAAGACATTGCTGTTATTGAAGCCGCGCGGGTTCTGCGCCGGAGTGGTGCGGGCGATCGATATTGTCCGGATTGCGCTGGAAGCGTTTGGACGGCCGATTTATGTGCGCAAGGAAATCGTCCACAATCGCTTTGTGGTAGAGGAACTGCAAGAGAAGGGCGCAATTTTTGTCGATAGCGTGGACGAAGTGCCCGAGGGCGAGCGCGTCATCTACAGCGCACACGGCGTTTCTCCGGAAGTGCGCGAAGCCAGCAAACTGCGGAAGCTGCGCGTGATCGATGCGACGTGTCCGCTGGTCACTAAGGTGCACGTGGAGGCGGTGAAGTTCGCCAAGGAAGGCTATTCGCTGATTCTTATCGGCCATCGCGATCATGACGAAGTGATTGGCACGCTCGGCGAAGCGCCGACGGTAACGCAGGTGGTAGGGTCGCCGACGGAAGTGGCGTCGGTGACGTTGCCCGATCCCAACCGCGTGGCGTATTTGACGCAGACCACGCTCAGCCTGGATGAGACGCGCGACATTATCTCCGCCCTCAGAGAGCGGTTTCCGAACATCAAGGGTCCGGCCGCGCAAGACATATGCTATGCGACTGAAAACAGGCAGGTTGCCGTGAAGCACGTGGCCTCCGATGCCGACTTGCTGCTGGTGGTTGGCTCGGACAATAGTTCAAATTCCAAGCGGTTGGTGGAAGTGGCTTGCAGTTTGGGCACTCCGGCGCATCTAATTGATGATTGCCGCGACATTCAGCCGCAGTGGTTGAATGGCGTGAAGACGGTGGCCCTGACCGCGGGAGCTTCCGCTCCGGAACATCTGGTGCAGGAAGTAGTGGAGTATCTGGCGGGAAAGGGCTTTGGCGACGTGCAGGAACTCGAAATCATGCCGGAAAATGTTCGCTTCGGATTGCCGCCGGAGATCGTGGAAACGATTGCCGCGGCACCGGCCATTGCCGTGCAGTCGTAAGTCTGGAGACATGCATGATGGAAGAATCCTCCCCTTTTAGTTCGGCCTCTGCGCCGCAGATGCGATTTGGAAAAATTGATGACCTGGGAAGCCGGGTCGCGGTAGCGGTCGATGCGGCGCGCAAGTATCTTTTCTCGCAGCAACACGAAGATGGCTACTGGTGCGGAGAACTGGAAGCCGATACCAGCCTCGAGTCCGACTACATCCTGCTCCACACGCTGCTCGGTACCGGCAGCCAGGAACGCTTTGACAAAGCCGCTCATTACATCCTGAACCACCAGAACGAAGACGGGGGCTGGAGCATCTACGCCGGTGGCCCCTCCAACATCAGCGCTTCCGTGAAAGCATACTTCGGGTTGAAGCTGGCCGGATTCACGGCGGATCATCCCGCGCTGGCCCGTGCCTGCAAGAAGATTCTCGAAATGGGTGGCGTGACCGAAGTCAATACATTTACCAAGATCTATCTCTGTTTCTTCGGGCAATACGATTACGATGCGGTGCCCGCGGTTCCGCCGGAGATCGTGCTCTTTCCGAACTGGTTCTGGTTCAATATCTACGAAATTTCTTCGTGGTCGCGCGCCATTCTAGTGCCGCTTTCGATTTGCTATGCGAAGAAGCCATTCAAGAAGATTCCCGATGAAATGGGCGTGGAAGAGCTTTTTGTCGGCGGACGCGACAAGTCGCGCATGCATCTGCACTGGGCGAAGAAGCGGATTTCGTGGCGGAATTTCTTTTTGGTGCTGGATCGATTGACCCATTGGTTCGAGCGTGTGCACATTCGTCCGCTGCGTTCGCTTGCTCTGCGAAAAGCCGAGAAGTGGATGTTGGAGCGCTTCGAGATGAGCGACGGACTGGGGGCAATTTATCCTTCGATGATGAACGCGATCATCGCGCTGCGTTGTCTGGGTTATTCGGTGGACGACCCACAGTTTATCCGCGCGATGGATGAATTCGAGAAACTGGGAATCGAGGAAGGCGATACTTTCCGCATGCAGCCTTGCATGTCTCCGGTCTGGGATACGGCGTATGCGCTGTTTGCTTTGGGCGAGGCGGGGGTTCCGGCGAATGACCCGCGACTGGTGAAGTGCGCTGACTGGATTCTGCAGAAGCAGGTGCGCAAGCCCGGAGACTGGAAGGTCAAGAATCCGAAAGGCGATCCTGGCGGCTGGTACTTCGAGTTCAACAATGAGTTCTATCCCGACGTGGACGACAGCGCCATGGTGTGCCTGGCGCTGAGCCGGGTCGAGCATCCGAACGGGCGTTATCAGAGAGAGTCGGTGCAGCGGGCCATCGATTGGGTCCTGTCGATGCAGTGCAAGAACGGGGGATGGGCTTCGTTCGACAAGGACAACGACCGGATGGTGTTTCAGTACGTGCCCTTTGCCGATCACAACGCCATGCTGGATCCTGCGACGGTTGATATTACCGGACGAATTCTGGAGTGCCTTGCGACGTATGGATACGACCAGGACCATCCTGCGGTAACGCAGGCGCTCGAGTTTATTCGTGAAGAGCAGGAGCCGGATGGAAGTTGGTTCGGACGCTGGGGCGTGAACTATATCTACGGCACGATGCAGGTGTTGCGCGGCCTGGAAGCGATGGCCGTGGACCGCAATGACCCCATGATCCAGCAGGCAGCGGAGTGGTTGCGCTCGGTGCAGAATGCCGATGGCGGGTGGGGTGAGACGGTGGGATCCTATGACGATCCGAACCTGCGCGGGCAGGGCGACAGCACGGCTTCGCAGACGGCTTGGGCAATCATGGGGCTGCTGGCGGTGGGCGATACGCGCAGCGAGTGCGTGGCGCGCGGCATGGCATATCTTTTGCGCACGCAAAATAAAGACGGTTCATGGGACGAGCGGCTCTTCACCGGGACTGGCTTCCCGCGCGTGTTCTATCTGATGTACCACCTGTATCGCGAGTATTTCCCGCTGCTCGCGCTCACGACCTATTCGAAGGTGATGGCGGAGAAGAGCAGCAGTTAGCATTTAGCAACTAGCGGTTAGCTAACCCGGGTTTTAGAATGGCTCGCGTTTCCCCGTGTTGTACCTCGGTGGACTAAGTGCTAAATGCTAAATGCTGGCTTTTGTCACCGGCGCCACGGGATTTCTGGGCAGTCATGTTGCGCGCGTCCTGGCGGAACAGGGAGCAGAGTTGCGGCTGCTGGTCCGGCCGACTAGCGATCTGCGCAACCTTGACGGTCTAGATGTCGACTGCGTGGTCGGCGATCTGTGCGACGCGGCTTCGATCGAGAAGGCGCTTTCCGGCTGCGAAGTCGTCTTTCACGTGGCGGCGGACTATCGTTTGTGGGTGCGGGATCCCGCCGAGATGTATCGCTCGAATGTCGAGGGCACGCGGGCCTTGCTCGAAGCGGCACGAAAGCAAGGTGTGCGGCGCGTCGTGTACACGTCGAGCGTGGCGACCATGGGATTTACTTCGAACCACGCAGCTGCCGAGCTGCGCTCGGCACCACAGCCGCGGGCGGCTGTCCCTACGCGTGCTTGGACGGGCCAGGGCGCCCGTCCCCACAGGGGCACGGTCGCGGACGAAGAAAGTCCGGTATCGCTGACGGACATGATCGGGCACTATAAGCGTTCGAAGTTCATGGCGGAGCAAGTGGCAGTCGACGCCGCGAGATCTGGAGTGGATGTGGTGATCGTGAATCCCACGACGCCGATCGGCGAGCGCGATATCAAGCCGACTCCGACCGGGCGAATCGTCGTGGATTTCTTGAAGCGGAAATTCCCGGCGTACGTGGAGACGGGATTGAATCTGGTGGATGCGACCGAGTGCGCGCGTGGGCATGTCCAGGCATTGGAGAAGGGAAGATCGGGCGAGCGTTACATTCTGGGCGGAGAGAATCTTACGCTGAAACAGATTCTGGACCAGCTGGCCGCGATAACGGGATTGCCGTCGCCGACAGTGAAGTTGCCTTACATTTTTGCACTGGCGGCGGGAGTCGTGGACGAAATGGTGACCGGGCGGCTTCTGGGCCGCGAGCCGCGGGCAACGATCGACGCCGTGCGCATGGGACGAAAGATGATGTTTGTGAGTTCAGCGAAAGCGGAACGGGAACTGGGCTGGCGTATGGTTCCAGTCGATGGGGCCTTGCGGCGGTCGGTGGACTGGTTTCGCGCCAACGGATATGTCTGAAACTCTGAAACTGAAACAAAGATTGTCATGATCAGGATCGCCATCGTCGCCGCCATGGAGCGAGAGGTTCGACCGCTGATCGGAAGTTGGAAGGTTAGGACGATCGAACACGACGGGCGACGATATCGTCTTTTTGAAAATGGCGACACCGCTCTGGTCTGCGGCGGAATTGGAGCGGAAGCCGCGCGACGCGCTACTGAAGCGGTAATCAGGGAAGTTGACCCGGTGCGCGTGATCTCCGTGGGCTTCGCTGGAGCGCTGGAGGTGCCACTGGATCGTTCCCTGCAGGTCGGCGATGTTCTTGAGCCGCGCACCGTGATCAATACTGCCGACGGCGCCCGAACAGAACTTCGCTCGGGTGAGGGAATTTTAGTGAGTTCCGCGACCGTGGCTGGCAAGGAGCAGAAGCTGCGATTCAGCAAAGCTTATGGAGCGAGGGCGGTGGATATGGAAGCCGCGGCCGTGGCGCAAGGAGCGCAGGCGCGCGGGGTCGAGTTTGGCGCTTTGAAAGCCATCTCCGACGTCGCCGATTTCAGCCTGCCGGCAATCGATCCCTTTGTGGCGCACGAC
>Ga0074045_10004462_pt1 | contig 12392 bp, 11 predicted proteins | sample BogForMeECP23OM2_FD_94442 | JGI IMG/M metagenome (GOLD analysis project Ga0074045, IMG submission 94442) | Bog forest soil microbial communities from Calvert Island, British Columbia, Canada - Bog Forest MetaG ECP23OM2 | ecosystem: Environmental > Terrestrial > Soil > Wetlands ...
TTAAAATCATTGATCAGATATTCCAGTCCTCCGGTATGGTCATGATGCCCATGAGAAAGCATAACGGCCTCGATTTCACCGACGCCCCTGTACCGCAGAAACTCGCCCACCTGGAGGCCGGTATTGCCTGTATCACTGACAATGGTGCTGTGGTCGGGCAATTCAATAACTGCCCCATCGCCCTGGCCCACGTCAAGAAAGGTGACAGCGAGCCTGTGGTGCTCCAGGCTGACGGCAATTGAAAAGATCACTGCAGGGAGCAAAGCTACCGTGCAGGGGAAAAGCAAAGAGCTGCCCCGGTGAATAAAAGCACCTGATCCCTGCGGTTGTATGTCGCCCGCTGCAGCACCTCGCGCTTTTTCTTTGGCTCCCGAATATATCACTGCTGTAAACATGCAAAGGCCGGTGTAAAACAATATAATCAGCACCGGAGGAAATGCCGGAAGTCTGAGATATGCAAAGTCCCATTGACCGGCATAATGAATAAACGATAAGACGCATCCGACAGCAATATCAAGCAGGTAATGAAACGGCAGAATATTAAATAAAAGAAAGAAAAAGGAAGATATAAAAGCAAGGGGCAGTATTACAAAACCAACGGCAGGGATAACAATAAGATTTGTCACAGGCGAAATAGTGGAAAAAAGGTGGAAGTAATAGATAATAAGAGGCGCCGTGCCGGCGCTTGCAGCCAATGTGATAAGCAAAGAGGATCGTATATAAGAAACAATGGAAAACCCCTTGTTCTCCCGCCCGCCGCCCACTGCAAGGCCAATGCAGAGCACGGCGGCAACCGACATTTGAAACGACAGGTCGTTCAGGGAGTCGGGTTGACATATGACAATAATAAAAACAGCCAGCATCAGATTGTTGAGCCAAAGCCCCTTCCTCCGGATCAAAAGACCAAAAAGAAAAAAACAGACCATTATAAAAGCCCTCACAGTACCAAAGTCCGGAGGCGATATTCCCAGATACCAAACCAGGAAAGGCAAACTGATTATGGCTGCAATTTGAGACGGTGAAGAATAAAGGGTAAGCCGGGAGAAGAATTTATCAGGAAGCGACCTGATAAGAAGACGGGCTGCCCCGAAAAGAAAGAAAAAAAGCAACCCGAAATGCAAACCTGCCTTGTGCAGAAGGTGAGTCAGCCCTGTAACATTGAAGGCCTTATTTGTTTCTTTTGTGATCAGACCGCGATCTCCTGTAATAAGCGCCATGACAAAAGGGGCCGTGCCCGGAGAAAGTGAATTTTTGAAGGCGGCATTCAGCCGGTTCCTGGATTCCTGAAAAAATCTTATGGGGAGTTCGAGGAGCGTGCCGGAAGAACTTTTAACAGGTTCGATCCCAACTGCATAGGCCGATAATCCGGTTCCGCTGCCGGGATTCATGAAATATGAGTCAGCCGGGATATGGGCAGTTATGCGATACGCCATGCCGGAGATCATGGCGCCGGTGCTGATAACCCTAATTTCTTTCAGGTTCAGTCTCCTGCCGGATTTATCAAAAGCATATGTGATGTCAATAATACTGGAGAAACTGTCGGGACGCGAAAAGAGGGGAACCGCCTCTGAACGCACTCTTCCTTCGACTAGTATGGTCTGACCGGCAATTGTTGAAAGGTCCTCCGGCGGCACACTCCGCAGGGATGCAGAACAAAAACCCAGCATAAATATCAGAACGACTACATAGACAGGCGTCAGCCGGTGTTTGATGGTATGCCGGCTGTTACGCAGGTTTTGCCTGACGTCAAGTGCCAGCAAACAAATTGACAACAAAATAATACTTAACGGGAAAAACCGGAATGCATAAAAGAACGCTGAACCAGAAATGAAAGCTATTACATATTGCACAAACTTTGCTCAGGCGCCTAATTCTTCTCTGATTGCCCCTGCAACATGTTCCGCTGCGCGTTTCGCCATCTTTTCATCTTCCGCCTCGACCATAACACGTATTTTCATCTCTGTGCCGGAGGACCTGACAAGTATTCTTCCTTTGCTGCCGAGTTTTGCCTCAGCATCATCCATCGCCTTCGCGATACCGGGCACTTTCCTGACATCATGTCTCTCTGCAACGGGAATATTCAGAAGCACCTGCGGGAAGAGTGTAATCTCTGACGCCAGTTCGGAAAGCCTCTTTTTCTTTTTTTTCATCAAATGAAGCACCTGCAGGGCTGTTATGGGCCCGTCTCCGGTCGTATTGTAGTCAAAGGACACTATATGCCCGGATTGTTCACCGCCAAGATTATAGCCCCCTTTGATCATTTCTTCAACAACGTACCTGTCGCCGACTTTTGTCCTCAGCAACTCTATGCCATGTCCTGCCAGGTAACGTTCAAGACCGAGATTGCTCATTACTGTTACAACGACCCCGTTGCCCTGGAGTCTGCCCTCCTTTTTGAGATGTGCCGCCCAAAGACCGATAATCTTGTCGCCATCCACGCAGTCGCCATGCTCGTCCACCAGCAGCGTGCGGTCGGCATCTCCGTCGTGGGCAATGCCCGCATCAGCGCCTTCTTCCTTTACAGCTTCAGCAACGCACTGCAGGTGCATGGATCCGCAGTTGTCATTAATATTGATGCCGTTTGGCTTATCGTTGATTGCAACAACATGCGCACCGAGTTCGGCCAGAAGCAGGGGGGTCACCTTGTATGCAGCTCCGTTGGCTGTATCGACAACCACCTTAAGCCCTTCCAGATCAGCGCCTCTGGGGATAGTGGATTTGACGTATTCTATATACCGCCCGGTGGCGTCATCCAGGCGATATGCCTTGCCGATTTTCTCGCCTGTAGCACGGCGCACCGGGAAATTGCCATCTTCTACCAGCCGCTCGATCTCCTGTTCCAGCTCATCAGAAAGCTTAAACCCATCTGGAGAAAATATCTTTATTCCATTATCTTCAAACGGATTATGTGAGGCTGAAATGACTATGCCTGCATCAAGCCGCAGAGCGCGTGTGAGATATGCGATGCCGGGGGTAGGGATGGGACCTACAAGAGTGACGTCCATTCCTTTTGAGCAAAGGCCCGCGGTTAGCGCGCTTTCGATCATATAGCCGGAAAGCCGGGTGTCCTTGCCTATCAATACCATGCGCCGGCCGTGGTCGCTCTTCAGCACTGAAGCGACGGCCATGCCCACGCGCAAGACATTTTCGGGGGTGACTGGGTATTTGTTCACCTTCCCTCTAATACCGTCAGTGCCGAACATTTTCATTTTACTGCCTCCTTATAGCAATGCTCACCGTTACTTCCGGCGTGGCTGTTCTTATATTTCTGCCGTTTATATTAAGTCTGGCAGTCTCCCTTATGTCGGAATCAAGCCCGGCAACATCTATAGTTTCCGTCCGCAGCACAGCTATTCTTGCAAGCTCCGATCTGGCTCCTTCAACAGTAACTGAAGACGGATTAACATTCACGGAAACAATCCTGAAACCCTTTTCCGGAGTACCGACAACAGACACCCTTACCGGAAAAGTTTTCACCTGCGACTCATCAAGCGTCACTCTCACAGAAGTAGGGTCCACTCTCAGGATATCCACCGTCCCCGGCACACTCACGGCATTCTTGTCCAGATAATATGTTGATTCACCCCTCTCTGCACTCGAGAGATCTACAACAACGCCAAGGTCCATCGGCTTGAGGCTCTTGAGCAGCATCTCCTGGCCGCGTAAATTCAAGGTCGCCGTTTTTGCACTCGTTTTCAGCATCTCCAGGCCTTTCGGCAAATTCTTGAAACCGATAGGCGCATCAAATGCTATTTCCGACTGTCCCCGATAGGTGACATATATCCACATAAATACCGCAAGCAATACCGAAATAATCTTGAGAGACAGATTACTGAAAATAACCTTTTTCATCTGATTGCACACCCCGGCAAAACGTATTTTCAAAATCAACCTTTCTTTTTTGCAGAAGCCTTAGCCTTCTTGGATTCGGCGAACAGGCCTGAGAGAATATCCCGCAGAGTGCCCATATCCACGTGCGATTCGAACCTGCCATGTATCGCCACTGCAATCGTTCCGGTCTCTTCGGAAACTATAATAGCCACAGCATCAGTATCTTCGGTAATACCGATGCCGGCACGGTGGCGGGTGCCCAGCGATTTACTGACACCCGAGCCGAGAGTTATAGGCAGAAAACAGCCTGCGGCAACAACCCTGTTCCCCCTGATGACAATGGCCCCATCATGAATCGGAGACGTAGGATGAAATATGCTCAGCAGCAGTTCCTTGGAGACCTTTGCATCCAGCGCCGTAGCGATCTCAACATAGTCCTTGAGACTAACCTCTCTTTCGATAACGATTAATGCGCCTATTTTCCGGTTTGCCAGTGCCACGGAAGCCCTGACTATTTCTTCGAGTGATTTCAACTCCTCGGCAACGGTCAAATTCTGGAAGAAAGATGACTCCCCCATCTGCGCCAGGGTCCTTCTTATTTCAGGCTGGAAAAGAACTATTAAAACAATAACCACTTGCGACCAGAAACTCTGAATAATCCAGTCCATGGTATAAAGTTGAAAATATTTTGCAAAAAAAGAAGCGATGACCAGCACGCCGAGACCGATCAGCATCTGGGCAGCCTTGGTGCCCTTGACGATAAGAAGAACCTGGTACACGACTATCGAGACAACAGTTATATCTATAAAATCCTGAAACCTGATCTGTCTGAATATCTCTAACAATGATTCTCCCCTTGTCAACGAATGATGAGCCGAACTGGCAAACAGATAAAATGTTTAAAGGCTGATTATAGCATATTGAACCGTCTTTAGAGGCAGAAACATTTAATCTTGACCAGGCCGTTAATGCAATATAAAACGCTTCCCTGAAGATTTCGTGGTTCAGCTTGCCAGAGAAGAGGCGGGTTCTTTGAGATTCCAATTTCGCATCCGAAACTTTCCGCTGGACATGTGTCAGATCTCATGAACTGAACCTTATGTGGAACCGAAACGGGTGAGGCGTGCAGCAGCTTCATTACCTGACAGGCCGGCAGAGTTTGAATTGAGGCGCTTGAACAATGCGGAAATGTCCTCTTGCGAAAAAGGAGTTCCCCCGCTCGAAATCTCTCTGTTCTTTCTCATCATTTACAGCTCACTCTTTCTTTAACCTATTCAGTTAACCCGGGATTTCCTGTCCTGCCGTCCTGCACCTTAAACTGATTTATAGGGATTGCCACGTTATGCCTGGCAATGCCAAGGAATCCGCCGGCCGCGATGATCCCGTAAGAAACCGCCTTGTCAGGCGCAATGATGATGTCATACGCCCTATGGGGTCAGGTCTTCTTTCTTGTCATAGGTCTTGATGGTGTGTTATTGTTTTGCAAATTGCTCGCCCGCTGCGAATAGAATTTCCCGGAGCCGTCTATCATATTATGAGTCGGGGCAATGAAAGAAAATCTCTAGTGACGATGGGGTTGTATTATTCTTCTGTAAGTCGCATTATGAAGAGGATATGATGACAAGAAAGAAGACCTGACCCCATATTTACCGACCGTCACTTTTAATGTTAACTTTACCGCGGAACATAACAGGTACAATTGGCTGTGCCACGCCTATTGCCTGATGAACAATCATTACCATCTGCTGGTGGAAACACCGGAGGGAAATCTCTCAATAGGCATGCGCATAGCGGACACACCGAAGAGTCAGCGGTTTATAAACAGGCCATCGCTGAGCAATATTCTGGGAACGGATGTTGTTAAGGACAAACGAACGAGGGATGCTAAAATCTTTGAGGCAGTGCAAAAACACGGTTACAATCAGAAAGAGGTGGCTGACCATTTGGGGTTGTATTATTCTTCTGTCAGTCGCATTATGAAGAGGATATGATGACAAGAAAGAAGACCTGACCCCATATTTATACATCATCCTTTAAACGCTTCGTAGACCTCATCAAACTTGCAAGAAATATCAACAAACGCCCCGAGCACCAGCGGATCAAAGTGCTGCGGCATTGTCCTGCCGTCCCCATTAGTCAATATATCAAAGGTGGTTTTGTGATCGAGCGCGGCTTTATAAACCCTGAAGTTTCGCAGGGCGTCATACTGGTCAGCAATAGCAATAATTCTGCCTTCAAGTGGGATATTCTCACCCCTAATTCCCCGCGGATAGCCGCTTCCGTCCCATTTTTCATGATGAGTTAGGGCTATCGATTTGGCCATCCTTAGCCTGTTATGGTCCCCTATTATCTTCGCTCCGGCAATGGTGTGGCTCTTCATCTCCTTCCACTCCTCGGCAGTCAGTCCGCCAGACTTTTTCAGAATGGAAGACGCAATGTGTATCGTACCCACATCGTGCAATGCAGCCTGAACGCGTATGTCTCGGCAGAAACGTTCTGCTTTGTTGAGTTTTTTTGCCAGCATTGCGCAATAGAGACCGACCCTTACTATATGTTTTCCAGTGTCCTCGCTGTTAACCTCCGAGGCCCGTGCTAGAGACTGGACAGTATATTCAAATGCGTCCTCGGTCTCTTTTATCTGGGATGCCAGGGATCTCAAAAACAGTGTCTGCATTACAATGTTATTCAGTATAGCCGCATCATACGAAGAAACCTCCCTGCCGTAGTTCAGGACAAATATACATATGGGGTCACTCAGATAACAGACCATATTCCTTACAGTTATGTTAAATCCCCTCAGCTTTTCGGTAAAAGACTCGAACATATGGCCTTCCATCATTGCTTCATTAAAATAAAGAAGCCGGGAAGCCTCTGTTTTGAAGAATCTCGGATCCAGGATCATCTGAAACGGCGTCCTTTCGAACTTGTCGAACACAAACTCGTAGCGGAACCACTCATACTGCTTCTTTTCGTTGAGAATTCTCACAAGGACTGCCTCCGGCCTCCCTGCCATGTCGCTCTTTTGTCTTATAATCTGGCTGACAATGTTGTCTACTTTCACCATGAAATCAAACTCAAGTGGGGTAAACTTATTGATGATATCCTCTCCGAAAGCGGTGAGGCTATTGATGTTGTCATAGGCATAGTTCAGCTGATCGTTCAGCTCCTTCACCTTCAGGAGCATCTTTATCCTCGCCAACACCTCTGTCTGGTCGAAGGGTTTTGAGAGGAATTCTTCTGCGCCCGCCTCGATACCTTTTATTCTGTCCTGCTTTGCCGACAATGCAGTTATCATAATGACCGGAATATTCCCGTATTTTTTATTCCCCTTTATCTCTTTGCAAACCTCGAAACCGTTCATTTCAGGAATCATGATGTCCAGCAGCACAAGGTCAATCTTTTGTGTCTTTATCTTAATGAGGGCGTCTTTCCCATTTGAAGCCGTGACAACATCATATCCTCCAGTCACGAGTATGTTCTCGAACAGTTTCAGGATGGGCTGCTCGTCGTCAACACAGAGAATGATAGGTTTAGCCGGACTTATTTCACACCTCGACCCAACATATCCTTTATGATCACGGTAAACTTCCTCGTGTCGATGAGCTTCGTGACGTACTCATCGAACCGCTCCTCCAGGGCATTTTCCCTGTCGCCCTTCATGGCAAGAGAGGTGATGGCAATCACCTTCACTTGGCGCAGTTCGGGTGTCATCCTTATTTGTCTTAATACCGAGAAGCCGTCCATGGCACGCATCTGCAGATCCGGCAACACAAGATCTGGATGTTGAGCCTTGATCAATCGTATACCCTCGGAGAGGGAAATATATCCAATCATTTCCTTCTTCTTATAATAAGCATTATCATTTTTTATAGCAATGTCAACAAGCCGAAAGTACAGACAAAGCGAGACAAGAGAATTTTATTTTGTCCAATTAGCCGTTGATTCCCATTTATACTATTCTTGATTTTCGGTTAAGTCCGGCTTCTCAATTTGATGAAGGGGTTGAAAATTAAATTTAGCATGTCTATTCGGAAAGCAACACTGTCATTGAGATGCGCTTGTTACGTATAGCAGGGTGAAATCAACATTTTTGGGTTAGATAGCCGCCGTGTTGACTTCGGTAAAAAGTGGCATTTGGGGGCAATGAGATTGGATCACAATTATGGGGAGAACTGAGTTGCAGAGCCTCTTGTCCAAAAGTGTTGCGTACAAGTGTATAGAACCGAGCAACAGTGATCGAAACCTAACTATCGAGTTTTGCCCGGTTCTACCCGATCTGCCTGCTTTTGGTGCTGCGCTGCAGAGCATAATACAAGCGTTCCACCAGGGCCTGATTGTATCCATGTGAGGTCATGTTGGCGATGATGCGCCCTCTGATGGGCAAGCCGAGGAGATAGAGGTCTCCGATAAGGTCCAATATCTTGTGGCGCACGAATTCGTCGGGATAACGAAGCTCCGTATTGATGACCTTGCCATCGTAGAGGATGATGTGGGATGCAAGATATCCGCCGCCGACTTTTCCAAGCTTCTGGGCCATTTCGATGTTCTCAAAAGTGTTGAAGGAACGGGCCGGGGCTATCTCCTTTACAAAAGATCCGCTTTCAGGGTTGAATGTAAGAATCTGTTCGCCTATGGGCAGCGGATAGTCAACCCTCATTGATATTTCAAACCCCTCAAAGGGCTCCGCATAGAGATGCTTTTCTCGCGGCTCCTCGTGTCCCATTCCGGTCTTCCGGCGAATGACCGCAACTTTGGTGAAGGCCGGCTGTTCATCTATCCCTGCCTCTTCTATGAGGTCGCAGAAATCCTTTGCGGACCCATCTATGTTTGGTATCTCCGCTTCAACCTTTATTAGTACGTTGGTTATACCGTACATGGAAAGAACTGCCATCAGATGTTCAACAGTGCGCACTCGCTGTCTGCCGTTGTTCAGGGTGGTAGAGTTGGCAAAAAAGGTCTTCGATGCGGCAGTATGGGAAAAATCCTCAAGGGAGGTGATATGTCCACGAATGGTATGGCCGTCAAGAGTTTGAAAGATGATCCCTTCATTGATCCCGAGAGGGCTCAGAATGACGCCGGTGTTCCGGCCGCTCAGGAGCCCTATCCCGTTCAGGAGCACATTCCCTCTAAGCGTGCGCTGAGGCACAGAGGAATCCACTGCTTCCACCATCCCCACCTGCACCGCCAGATCGGCACTGACGATCTCAAGCTCGGTATCCGAGGGCAGGGTCGCGCCGCTCCTGGAAGGCCGGTGCTTAAGGGCGGACGCCACCTTATCGAGTAAAACTTCCAGATGCAGTGGTTTTTCCAGGAAATCGTAGGCTCCGGCCTTTATGGCTGCGACTGCCGCCTCGATTCCGGCGTGTCCGCTCATCATGATGACGGGAAGCTCAGGGCAGCGTTCATGAAGACGTTTCAGGATTTGCATGCCGTCCATGCTGGGGAGCCAGATATCCAACAGGACTAGAGAGGGCTCCATGGTGTCGAGCCTATGCAATAAGCTTTCAGCATCCGTAAATACGACGGTCTGATACCCCTCGTCCTTCAGGATGTCCGCTATGGTGGAACAGATGGAAGATTCATCGTCTACTATATATATAGGGTTCATATAAGGGGATGACTGATGTTCCTCCCTGTCTGAACTGACGTTAGAGTAAAACAATAAAGGACGATTGTCAAGGACATGGGGTGAGGGATACAGAAAGGGAACACTCAGGAGATTTCAGAGACACTATTGAAAACCCCCTTCTATTCAAGTGCCTTGAAGTCCTTTTCCGCCAGTGCCTTGAGGTCTGTTGCTATTTCTTTGGAGTGCGGGTTAAGCTCCCAAGCCTTTTTCATAGTATCCAGAGCGTTTTTCTTGTCAGCCATTTCCAGGTATGTCTTGCTCATGTTGTAATAAGCCAACGCATTGTTAGGGGCGATCTCAAGGCATTCATTATAGAGTTTAAGCGCCTCCGCCGGCTTTCCCACCTTGCGGTACGCTTCTGCAAGGCTCCCCATGATAGCGAGCTCCGATGGGTTCTGCTTATAAGCCCTGGCAAGTATCTCAAGCGCTTTCTCATTTTCGTTCTTTGAAAGGTATATTTCACCCATAAGATGCGAGGATGCGGCGACATCTTTCCGTATTCCTGACACAGCATCCTTGAGTATTGTCTCAGCCCGGCTCGTATCTCCCTTCTTGTAAAAAAGCTTACTCAGAGCAACAAGTCTATCTATGTTGGCCGGGCTTATCTTATAGGCAAGCTCGTAGTATTCTATGGCGGACTCGATATCTCCCATATTTTCGTATATTTCACCGAGAGCATTATAGGACGACACGAACATTTGATTTCTTTTAACAGCCTGTTTAAAAAATCCTATCGCCCTCTCGACGTCCCCTTTTGCGAGGGACAGCACGCCAAAATTATGAATCACCTTTGCCCCATCCGGCAAAAGCTCTTCTGCCTTGCCGAGGGCGTCTTCGGCCTCCTGAAAGTCTTTCTCAGCCATGGCGACTCTAAAGTCCTTAAGACAGGTTTCCAGGGGACTCGGCTTGAACTTTTTCTCCAGTGCCCTGGCTATCTGGTCTTCCAGCATCCCCATAACAAAGGGTTTGATGATATATCCGTCACCACCCTCTTCAGCCGCTATCGCAACACTTTGCCTCTTCGCTTCTGCGGTAACGAAAATAAAGATTATGTGATCGTAATTCTTGTCCTCCCTTATGGTTTTAAAAAGCTCGAAGCCGCCCATCTCAGGCATATTGACATCGCATATAACCATGTCGACAGGATTTGATTTAATTGCATCCAGCGCTTTTCTCCCGTTCTCTGCCGTTAAAATGCTGCTCGTGAAACCTATTCTTGTAAGCATATTGCTTACAGTTCTAACCATGGACACCTCGTCATCAACAACAAGGCATTTTATTTTAAGATACGAAACCGGAACTGCCATCAGCCCATCACCGCTTTAATATTTTCCGGCAGAGTAAAGATAAAACACGTACCGCCCCCTTCGTTATTCTCAGCCCATAAGCGCCCTTCGTGCGCATCGACCACGAGTTTGCAGAATGTCAGCCCCAGACCGGTAGTTGTCTTACGGAACATTTTCCCTGTTTCTATCTGGAAAAATTTGTCGAAAACTTTATCCTTCAAATCGTCCGGGATGCCGGCGCCCTCATCGGCAATGCTGACAGCAGTCTCTTTCGTGCCCGCATCATAACGGAGACTCACACTTATCTGTTTCCCGTCAGGGGAATGTTCGATAGCGTTCAGCAGGATATTTGATATCGTCCTGCCTATAAGGGTTTGATCGATAAACAGTGTGCGTGGTTCTCCATCAAACACTATATGGATGCCTCTCATGGCAAGCAGGCTCTTTAACGACATGATTTCACGCTGGACCAGCTCGCAAAGATCAACCTCCTGCCTGTTAATGATGCTCCCCCCTTCCTCCATCTTCATGACATCAAGGATATTCATGACCATATGCTGCAATTTATGTACATCATTCAGCGAAAGGGTCACCATCTCAAACTGAGGCGCATTAAGCGGCTCGTAACTCAGCATGTCCATGTTGGCCATAATGGTACTGACAGGTCCCTTTAGATCATGCACTATAAAACTGGTCAGGTTTGTCTTCATCTCGCCGGCCTTGATAAGCTGAGCAATCTCATCCTCGTATATTTTTATTTTATTTGTAAGTATGTCATCGGCTTGCTCTTCATACAGATAAACAGCCAGTTGCCTGGTCAGCTCAACCGCTTCTTTCACCCGTAACCTGGAAAGCCGCTTACAATCTTTTGTATCAGCAATATTGAGCACGCCGATCTTTTTATTTTTGTACTTAATCGGCAGGCTTAACGAATAGGATGAGGAGTACCTGGTTTTGTCCTGGGGTGTGAAATAGGAAAGTCTTTTCCTGTTCGCTTCGAATGGCGCATCCTCAAGCAACGCCCTCGTAGCAAAAGTGACATCCGACAGCTTTCTCTTCATGCCTATAATGGCAGTGTGGGTCGCCGCATGGACCTCCAGTGTCATATCTTCAGTATTAATAAGCATGACAGAACACTTTTCGACCGCAAAGAAGAGTGCAATAAGCTCCACCGCCTTTTGGAGCCTTGCGTTAAAAGGCATCTCGCTGCGAGACATGATCTTCCCTATTTCATATAGCAGCGTCTCAATTGTTTTCACAGACATATCACAACTATACCAAATTTCTCTCAAGTTATCCATGAGTGAAACAACTGCTGAATGAGACAACTGCACATGTAGTTTGAGATTCTTTCCATCTTGGGAATTATTACCGCTAATGATCATTCTTCGGGGTCATTAGTTCTTGCGTAGTACTCCGGTAATTATCAATTTCTCTGAGATGTCAGGGGCGATCAATATGGGGAGAAGGCAGTGCCCTTGGAAATTCCATTAATTCATCCCGCAACCTGCGCAACAAAATCACTACGTCCAAAAAAGTTCACAACCGAAACGGCCAAAAAGCGCTGGGCTTTAGCTGCAGTAGTTGGCGGGTTCATTAATCATCAGTTTTTTTTAACCTGCCTTGTGAGTAGTGCTATTAACAAA
>Ga0074045_10004463_pt1 | contig 12390 bp, 8 predicted proteins | sample BogForMeECP23OM2_FD_94442 | JGI IMG/M metagenome (GOLD analysis project Ga0074045, IMG submission 94442) | Bog forest soil microbial communities from Calvert Island, British Columbia, Canada - Bog Forest MetaG ECP23OM2 | ecosystem: Environmental > Terrestrial > Soil > Wetlands ...
ATAAACTGCAGTTTCGCAATTTTCTTTTTCGATTGCTAAGTTCGCCGTGTTCCTTTGTGTAATATCTGTATACCAACCCCCGGTCATTGGTCCCTCAGATTCGCTAAGTCTCCACAGATACTTTGCCCCGTGTTTTTCAGTAAGAAGATTCTTTATTCGGAAGGTCTTTTTTTTTGCCAGAAACAGAGAATTCTCTCGTTCAAGAAAAATCTCGAAGCAAAGAACCAATAGTTGTTAAAGATCGGTAATAAGCACACCAAATACTTACGAAAAATGCCTGCCTCTGGCCTGCGCAATTTTCAGTCAGAAAATGCTAACGGCTTATCATCGGTTCATAGAGAGATGGGTCCCTTTATGAATCAAAAATGAATTTAAGTCGGTTACAGGAATAATTCACCCAACTCAGACCTGAGAACCTCTCATTTTGTGTACCTTTAGCTGAAGTCTTTCCAGTAGGGCAGCCATCTGCTAAGAATCTCTTTTAATGTTCCATCCTGTCTCCATTTTCTGATAATTGTATTCACCCGTATCAAAAACTCCTGGTCATCTCGCCTCACTCCCCAACCGATATATTCCACGTTGAGCGGCTCCCAGAAGCCCTTGATTTTTGCCTCGTTTTCTGAGACAAGCCAAGCAATAAACGGAGCATCGTGCACAAAAATATCAATTCTTCTGCTCCGTAGTTCATTGGCTGCGTAACTCGTGTTTGGTAGGGCAATTATTCTGGTTACTTTTTTGAAGTTTTTCCTGACATATGCCTCCCCCGTTGTGCCGGCTATCACCCCAACAGAAAGATACCCTTCTGTAAGACTTTGCAGGGAGTTGTATTTGGCTGCATCTTCAGCACGCATAGCGCTCATAAGGCCACTTTTTAAGTAGTAGTCAGTAAACATGATTCTAACCTTTCTTGCTTCAGTTATAGTCATGCCCGACATAATAATGTCGATCTTGCCCTCTAAAAGCGCGGGAATCAGTTGCTCCCATTCCAGATTCACAAACTGTATCGGCCTGTTAAGCTCTTTTCCAAGCCCCTGGGCCAGATCAGCCTCCACTCCCGTCATCTTGCCGTTAAGAGTAAAAATCATGGGAGGCGAATCAGGTGTGACACCAACGCGCAGCGCATTATACAAGGGTTCGCCAACTTGCTTACCGACAGGGGAATCCTTTGTTGCAACACAACTGATCAAGATCAATGTCACGACAACAAGCAGTGTAATTTGCCGAGTCACTTTAAGCATCTATATTACCTCCTTAGTAACCATTTTAGGAAAAATGAACAAAGGCACCAGTTATGTATGTTAGTCCGGCTTGAAAAAAGAAAGATGGTTGAACAGCTTAGCTCTTTATATATGTTTCACGGTAGTATTTTCATCGTCAACTGACGCGCTTCATGACAGTACTACCATTTCCATAATCTATGATTAGCTTGTCATCTTCGAGGCGAAACTGAGTGTTCTCAACGTAATCAGCCTTGTTTATGATAAGCGTCGATCCCACTATGCGGTATCCTTCCGTGTCGTTGTGAACTAGTCCATTCATATCCGTCTTTGTCGTCACGACAGTGCCGTCAGTTCTGAAATGTGAAACGATCGTCTTTAAGGGTGTCTTTGGCCTCGGTTGAATGCTAATGACCTGCCAGGTTGTGCCAGCGAGGGGTCTCAACTCTTTTTCCGCAACCCTTTGGCGTTTTTCCGCATCCTTCTTGTCTTGCTCGTTACCTATAAGGTATCCAACGCCGGCACCAACGCCAGCTCCAATTAAAGCCGTCGCTCCCCATGAACCATGCATGTTAGCCAGGCCGCCGATAAGCGCACCAGCGCCGGCCCCGGTGAGGGCGCCAGTCTGACCTTGTGTCGCGCAACCGGCACTGACTATTAGTGTCAACGATACCACAATCACACAAATCGTCCGCAACGTATTCCCACTTCTCAACGTTTTAGCCCTCCTTTTAAGAGAATTATTCAACAATCAATTTATCGACTTCTTATACGATACCACGATTGCGAATCGACTGCAATAACAACTATCACGGCTCTGCCGAGATAGTTGTTATTCAGAATGAAATTCATTGAAAAGCTTTTCTGTTCTCCTTAAGAATGGAGAGAACTGTTTTGGCTTGGTTAGATGTGCTTTCCCAGCGTTCTCGCTATTAAGCTCTGACGATGTCGGAATAGTGGTGCGTCATTCTGCGGCCTCCTCACCAGCGGATACGCGGTCTACCTCTATCAACCAGCCAACCGCCCATAGCTCTGTAGATGCTAGCAAATGCTTCGCACAGAATACCCTTTGCCCGTGTATACGTCAGCTCGGCACTGCATAGGAGGCTCTCGGCATCAATCACCTCGGTGTAACTTGTCTAACCGTTTTCGTAGCGTAATCCTACGATCCTAGCATATTCGCGTTGGGACTGAACTGTTGGCTAAGAGAGCCAAGTTGCTCGCTCGTTCTATTCTGGTCAACGAGAGTCTTCGATCTCCCGGGAAGCATTCTGGATAACCTTCTGATAGCTAACCAGTGCGTGCTTCTGCACTGTCTCGGCTATGCGAACCTGCCCTGAGATGGCGCAACCGATAAAGATAAGCGCAGATCTCGGTAGAGCCAAATCCTACGCTAACCTCACGTGTGCCAACCTATGAGTCATAAAGTTCGACCATAAGCGTCGTACAATCACGTGGTGTGGGTCAAGTGGGACTTTGGATAAATTCAGGCGTGGTCCCGCGCGGCTCATCACCCCTATTACGATAAAAAAGAAGTAAGAAATCGTATCAGCATGGGCTCAACTTGGCGCTTCAAGCTCGGTGCGGCCTCAGAATGGGAGCAGTACTTAACATCCAAGCCGCCGATGTTTCCGGCAGGAAGCTTATTTTTCAGGAGCCAGAAGCAGGCAGAGGTATAAAGGTTGCCTTTTCTTAACGTGGTATGCCATTTATCTGCCAGACATTACGGTTTTGATAGCTCATCAGCCGTCACTATCCATCCACCCCCCATCGCCTTATACAGGTTCACTAAAGACTGGAAAAGTGCTCCCTTGGTTTGGGTATAGTTAAGTTCGGCGACGTATAGGGTCCGGTCAGCGTCCAGGACTTCGATGAAACTCGTGTATCCGTTGTCGTAACGGAGCCTTGCCACCCGGGCATAGGTGCGAAGGTCCTCCACCTGCCGAGCCAAGGCCTCAAGCTGCTCCTCGGTGCGGTGTTGGTCCACCAGAGAGTCCTCAACATCCCGGAATGCATTCTGAATTGTCTGTTGGTACTGCAGGAGGGTTTCCTTCTCAATAGCCTCCACCTCTTTGACCTGACCTGCAATGGCACCTCCGGTAAAGATCGGCGCGGCGAAGGGAACGACCCAGTTCCATGTGCGCGCCGGGCCTGAAAAAAGAGACGATAAATTTGTGCTTTCCCACCCAAACAAGCCAGTTAAGGTGATATCCGGAAAATAGAGGGCCCGGGCGACTCCGATTTGCGCGTTTGCCGCTATGAGGATTTGTTCTGCCTGCCGTATATCAGGGCGTTGTTCGAGTAAATCTGACGGGACTCCTGCCGGGATCGCCGGCATTTGAAGATCGTGTAACGCTTTGCCCCTCGAAATCGGACCGGGATTACGGCCGAGGAGCACGCACAGGGCGTTTTCCTGCTGCGCGATAATCTTCTCAAGGGGAGGAATGGTCCAAAGGACCTGATCGAGATCCGACTTGGCCTGGCTAAGTTCAAGTTCGGAGACATACCCTGCCTGGAATCGGATATTGAAGATATTGTATGACTCTTCGCGAAGTTTCGCGGTCCGCCGAGCAATATCAAGTTGCTGGTCAAGATTGAGGAGGTTTATATATGCGTTGGCAACAGAGGTGACGAGGGACAGGATAACGCTCCTCCTCGCCTCCTCAGTGCTCAGTAGCTCAGCGTGGGCCGCCGTTGTTGCGTAACGCAGTTTGCCCCAAAGGTCGATTTCCCAACTGGCCGATAAGGACACCTGGTACTGTGTAAATGGATTCGGGGCCGAGGCCGGAATTGGTACCTGGACAAGGTAGGAAGTGAGTTCTCGTTCCGCGCTGGCATTGGCGCTTATCTGAGGAAATAGGGAGGCGCGCGTGACGGCATATTTCCCGATGAACTCCTCCACCCGTGCTGCGGCGATCTTGAGGTCCTTGTTTTCGCGAAGGGCTATGCTGATCAGTTCGTTTAGTACGGGGTCGTTGAACTGTTGCCACCAGGCGATGTTGACTATGCCTTTTGCCTCTTTCTCCTCGAAATGCCATGATTGCGGTATGTCAACCGAAGGACGCTTATACTCGGGACCGACCATGCAGCCGCTCAGAGTCAGGACAAGCAGCGTTATTACCGCGATTCTGCGCATGTCACTCTTTTCCCTGCCCAGCAGGCGTTTCATGCGTAGACTGTTCCCCGCCGCTATGTCCTGCCATGGGTCCACGCTTCCCTCTGCCAAGCTTCTCTACAACATAGTACATCATCGGGATGAGGAATATGGCAATGCAAGTAGCCGCCAGCATGCCGCCGATAACTCCTGTGCCCATCACTCTGCGGGCAATAGCACCGGAACCGCTGGCTATCGCAAGCGGCAAGCAGCCAAGAATAAATGCGAAGGATGTCATTAGGATCGGGCGCAACCGCAACCTGGCGCCGGTAAGTGCTGCGGTTTTGAGGTCCTGGCCTTTTTCGTATTCACTTTTGGCAAATTCGACAATCAGAATGGCGTTTTTCGCCGCAAGGCCGATGAGTACGATAAGCCCGATCTGTGCATATATATTGAATTCCATCCGGCAGACTAGCAGTGCCGCAAACGCGCCACAGACGGCGATTGGAGTGCTAAGCAGAACGCTGAAGGGCAGCAACCAGCTCTCATAGAGGGCTGCGAGGATCAGGAACACAAACATCAGCGAGAGCGCAAAAACAGCTGTGGGGGAGACGCCCTGCTGCGCAACTTTCTCCTGGAATGACATTCCAAGGTAATCGAAGCCCATGTCCGACGGCATAGTCTGCGCAAAGACCTCTTCCAAAGCCTTCATCGCCTGTGCCGAACTGTAGCCCGGAGCAGCTGTTGCATTGATCTGGGCCGACCTGTAAAGATTGTAACGCATTGTGAACTCAGGACCCTCGTGAGGCTCGACATGTGTCACCGCTGCCAGTGGCACACTATCACCGTTAGAGTTGCGAACGTAGAACTGGCCCAACTGTTTAACGTCCCTTCGAAAGTCTCCTTCTGCCTCAACGTACACCTGCCACTGCCTGCCGAAACGGTTGAAGTAGTTTACGAATTGTCCTCCCATGAACGCCTGGAGTGTGCCATACACCTGGCCGAGATCCACGCCCTCGCTTAGGACTTTATCTCGGTCCACATTCACGAAAAACTGTGGTACTCTTGGCAAAATGCTTGTACTTACTCGCGCCAGTTCAGGGCGCTTTTGGGCAGCGGCAATGAACTTCTGCGTATTGTCAGCCAGGAAACCGATGTCCTTGCCGGCACGGTCTTCCAAAATGAATGTCACGCCTCCTGCGGTGCCGACTCCCTGTATAGCCGGCGGGGAGAATGCGAAGGCATTCCCCTGAGGCAGTTGACTCAGGCCGCGGTTGATGCGGGCCATAATGGCCGGCGCCGTCTCCTGCGGACTTGTCCGCCGATCCCATTCCTTAAGCACTATGAAGAAGAAGCCGCTGTATGTGTTCCTCACATAGCTTAGGAGACTGAAGCCGTTGACCGTGACACAGCCCTCTACTCCTGGGATGTCCAATATCATCCGCTCCGCCTGGCGAGTGGCTTCGGCAGTGCGCTGAAGCGATGCGGTATTGGGCAATTGTAAGACGGCAAAAAGGTAGCCCTGGTCCTCTTCCGGCAGAAAACCGCCCGGCACAAGCTTGCCGAGCAAGCCGATACCCAGAGTTGCAACCACGATCAAACCGAATCCGATCACTGTCTTGCGGATTAGAATACCGGATAAGCTTACGTAACCATTGGTAGTACGTTTAAACATACGGTTGAACCATCTGTAAAACCAGCCCAACGGACCGCGCGTTTCTTTTTTCGGGCGCAAAAGAATGGAGCACAGTGCGGGACTGAGGGTAAGGGCGTTGAAGGCGGAAAGAAGCATTGATATCGCTATGGTGACGGCGAACTGCTGGTAAAGCCGCCCTGTGATGCCTGGAAGGAAAATTGTCGGCAGAAATACGGACGCGAGGACAAGCGCAATGGCAGTTACCGGTCCGGCAACCTCCTCCATCGCCTTGATGGCTGACTCCCTCGGTGTCAGGCCTTCTTCTATATGGCGCTCCACGGACTCGACCACGACAATGGCGTCATCCACAACGAGTCCTATTGCCACAACCATGCCCATCAGGGCAATTGGATTAATAGAGAAGCCTAGGAGGGGGAAAAAAGCAAAGGTGCCGATAAGAGAGACGGGTACGGCTATGGCCGGAATGAGTGTAGCCCTCCACCCCTGGAGGAAAACGAACACCACTATTATTACCAGTACCATTGCAATAAAGAGGGTCTTGACGATTTCCCTTATCCCGGCAGTGACAGGGCGGGTAGTGTCGAGGGCTATTTTGTATTCCAGATCCGCCGGAAAAGACTCGCTGAGCTTGGCCATTACTTTCTTTACGCCTTCCGCAGCCTCCAGCGCGTTTGTGCCGGGCAGCTGGTAAAGCGCAAGTATCCCTGACGGTTGGCCGTTGAAGCGCCCCTGAATATTGTAATCCTGTGCCCCCAACTCGATGCGGGCTACGTCCTTAAGGCGCACAATGGAACCGTCGGGATTGGCACGCAGGACAATCCGTCCGAATTCCTGAGGGTCTACAAGCCGCCCCTGTGCCCGAATCGCATAGGTGAATTCCTGTCCGGGGGGGATAGGCTCCCCGCCGACTTGTCCCGCAGGGTTCACCGTGTTTTGCTTCTGCAGTGCGTCTACGATCTCCGGAATCGTTATATTGAGCTTGGCCAGCAAGTCTGGGCGTACCCAGCAGCGGATAGCGTACTGCCCGGCCCCGAAGACAGTGACACTGGCAATGCCCCGCACCCTCGTCAGCGCGTCATTCAGGTGTATATAAGCGTAGTTTGCCAGGAATGTGGCGTTATAGGTACCCTTTGGCGAACTGAGTGCAATTAGCATGAACGGCGCTGAAAGAGCTTTCTGGACTGTCACCCCATAGTTTCTGACGTCGACCGGAAGCTGCGATTCTGCCTGGGCCTCACGCAGTTGGGCCAACACCTGGTCGGTATTGGGGTCGGTCTTTACATCAAAGTTCACAATCATCCGCATCAACCCATTATTGGGACTAAGGGAATACATATAGTTCATGTTGTCCACGCCACTCATCTGCTGCTCGATAGGGGTGGCCACAGACTGTTCGATCGTCAGAGCGTCCGCCCCGACGAAGGTGCCCTGTACGATGATCTCGGGGGGTACAATATTAGGATATTGAGCCACCGGCAGCCCCGACATTGCGACAAGGCCGACAATGACTATTATGATCGCAATGACCATCGCTACAATGGGACGTCTGATAAAGAAGCGGTACATAGCGTTCTACCGCCCTGTAGCCGGGGATCGGGGTGCGGGTGAGGTATCCTGATCGGGTGGGTTTCCCAAGACGAATGGCTTTGCGGTTACAGTAATGCCCTGCTTTACCTTCTGTACCCCTTCGACCACAATTTTCTCTCCGGGTTTCAAGCCCTCGTCAATTATCCAGAGGGTGCCTATGGTATCCCCTACCTTGACCGACCGAATATCTATCCGGTTGTCAGCTCCCAAGACCGCCACTTGGTAGCTCCCCTGCAGCTCCGTCACGGCACGCTGAGGCACGAGGAGGGCCCTCTTTTTAGTTCCAGCCAATACACGGACACTCACGAACTGTCCGGGACGGAGTAGATTGCCCGGATTCGGAAAGAGTCCGGCAACCTGGAGCGTCCCTGTTCTTACGTTCACCGCACGAGCGTAGGCATAGATTCTGCCTTTGTATTGATAGAGAGACCCGTCCGCCAAGATAAGTTCCAATTCCAGCTTTCTCGCGTGTTCGAGACCCTCAGCCGCCGATGGGAATTGCTTCATGAAATCGATGTACGCCTTTTCGCTGATAGTGTAATACACCTTGATGGGGTTGATCGTCGACACTGTGGTCAGTGCGCCGGCCTGGGCCGGTCCGAGCAAATCTCCCACCTGGGCCTTGGCGATGCCGGCCATGCCATCGATGAGGGAGGTAATTTTCGTAAATCCGAGGTCGAGCTTGGCTTTCTCCACGGCCGCGCGGGCGGCGGTAACCGCGGCCAATATCGACTGTTCAGCGCCGATTGAGTCGTCAAGGTCCTTCTTACTTAGTGCGTTCTGCGCGGCGAGAGTCCTGACCCTTGCCAGATTGGCCCTGGCATTCTCGTACTGCGCCTCCTGCTGGGCCAGAACCCCATTGGCCTGGTCCAAGGCGGCCTGGAAAGAACGTGGGTCAATCTCAAATAGGACCTGCCCCTTTTTTACCAAATCACCTTCCTTATAGTTCTGTCTGATAAGGTAGCCCGTTACCTGTGCCCTTATAGTCGCGTTGACCATGCCGTCGGTAGTGCCAACCCATTCGTGCTGGATTGGGACGTCTTTTTGAATGACCTCCATGACTTCCACCACCGGAGGCTGAGGCGGTGTTTTCTGCTCTTTTTTGCATCCCGCCAGAAAGATGGAAACAAAACAGAAGATAATAATGGTTCTAAAAAGCACAGGACTCATCAGAGCATCCCCTTTTCAAATCCTTTTTGTAGTCAAAATTTTAACATATTCAGAGTAACCCCTGAAAGGAGCTTAAAGGATAAATCTTTCTTTGCGGGACAATCAATTAATCGCCTCAATTGCACCTTTTCTACAACAGCACTAGACCAGAAGGCATGTCGGGGAAGGGTTTTGTCAAGAGATTTGTACGGTTATCATCATTAATTTTATTTCATAATCTTTGAAGCTTTCTCGATGGAACATCATTAATATTACTTTTTCTTGCCTAGACATTCTGTGATTATGTGAATAAGAGGCCGCTATTTAATGGATCACCTTCCATTTATTGCAACTCTCCCAGACACGGGACTCCACATCTCATACCATGCTTTGACAGGCATGACAGCCGAGGGCTATTATTATGTCATGCAACATTAACCGAAAGGGAAGGCGATCAGCTGTTTGAACATTATTGTTAAAATCACTGGTGATGCACATTGCCGATGGATGAAAAAAAGCTCGTCATAACTGGAACAGTTATAGGTTGTCCCAAGTCGCAATCAGACCACACTGTGTTTCCTCATACTTGTGGGTCGACGCAGGAACGACTTGCAGTCCTCATGATTAAGTGTCTGTTGTGTTTGGCCTTCTTGCTCTCCTGCCCTTGGGGTGCTTCAGGGCAGAAGCTTCCTGTTTTCGACTTCAGCGCTGGCTCAGTGGCTTCAACCTCCTCTCAGACACCACTTCCTGCAACTGACGCAGAAATTGACAAGAAAATTGCAAAACTCGAGTCTCGCCTCTCCGATCTACAACTACAAGCAACCCCAGCAGCCGAGCAACCGGGTCTGCTTGTCGCGAAACCTGATGAGCTGAGAAAACAAGCGAGGCTAATCAGCGAACTACGAATAATTATGGACAAATACGTGCAGATCCTGCGCGAACTGAAAGAGATACGCAAAATAAAACGCGACCGTACAGAAGAAATTAAGGCCTGGCAGGGATTTACAGAAAAACCGCCCTTCCCAATCTCTTTTCTTGACGGACTACGTGACTCCATTCTTTCCCATAAGCTCGACTTACAGACACTGCAATTGAGGTTAACCATTGCCAAAGGAGATCTGAAACAATTTGCCAAAAACCTGAAGGAAAGTGGCAAAGAACAGCGTCTTGCTGAAGAGCGTCTCGGAAAAAACACTGGCACTCCTACGCAATTACGGCAGGGCTGGCTCCGCCAACTGACACAGTTGCAAAACGATCTTAATGAGGTCGGGGTTGCATCGTCCGAGACCCAGCGCCTCGTTCTCGAAGAGGCCATAGCATCCAAGAAGGAGTATATCCGCTTTCTCGAACAGAAGCTTAACGTTGCTGACAAAGTGTCTCCTCTTACAAAAATAGATCTGGAACAGAAACTTCAGGAACTTGACAACCAGAGAAGGAATCTCGAAGATGAGCTAAATAGTGCTCAGAAAAAAGACGCCGATGCTAAAAAAGAGTTCCAGCAGACGCGTGACGCTTTAGGCCAGACACAGGCGGCACTCGAGAAAGTATCGAAGCCGACCTCCAAGCAGCTTGCCGAATTGAGTCGCCTCCAGACCGCAGTTGCCGCTCACGAGGTTTACGCCGAGACCTCCGGCGCCAAGATAGAACTTCTGAAGGGTATGCTTCAATTGGTTGCTATTTCAAACACAATGTGGGAGGATCGCTTCTGGATTACCCAGAACCACGACTTATTGACGATGAAGGAAAAAATTCAACAAACTCAGCGAATCCTAGCGTTAATCAACCTCTGGAAAGAATATATCCGAACGAGGCTTTCTAGCTGGATAACTCTTGTCCAGGGTCAGAGAGACAAACTCAACGAGGTTGACAAGAGACATACGGCGAGGCAAGCTGACCTCATCATCTTGAAAGCTTACGAGGAACGTCAGGCGATGTTACTCAGAGGGGCGGAAAGCCTTTCACGGGTTGAAAGGCTGGCAAATCGTCTTAACGACGAACTCACGGACCACGCAGAGCATGCACCGTTTGGGAGCCGCTTACGAGAGAAGGTTAGTATGGCCTTGTCATTCATCAACCGAGTCTGGAATACTGAACTTTATGTGGCTGAGGAGACCATTATTGCTGAAGGACAGAAGATCGTTAACCCGATAAGTGTCACTGTGGGAAAAGTCATTAAAGCTCTGATAATTCTTATCGCCGGCACATGGGTTTCAAGGCGGTTGATTAAACCCATACAATGGATAGTGACCAAAAGATTCAAGAAAGATGAAAGCGTTTCACAACAAGTCGGTAAGGTAACTTTTCTCATTCTGTTCGTGGGCGTTCTGGTCTTTTCACTCATTTCTGTCAACATCCCGCTTGCCGTCTTTGCTTTCCTTGGAGGTGCGCTAGCTATCGGCATCGGGTTTGGGGCACAGAACCTCATCAACAACTTCATCAGCAGTCTCATCTTACTTTTTGATCGGTCAATAAGTGTCGGAGACATCGTTGAAATAGATGGACAAGGTGGAAGGGTCGTTTCTATAGGCATGCGGAGTTCTCATATTATAGGTTATGATGGTATAGAATTTCTTGTGCCCAACAGCCAGTTCCTGCAACACAAGGTAACAAACTGGACGCTCTCAGACAAGCGCAGGCGTTACTCCATCTCTGTGGGCGTGGCCTATGGTTCACCGACTCAGGAGGTATCAAGACAGCTTCTTAAGGCGGTTGGAGAAAACGATTTGGTCCTACAAGACCCCCTTCCTATCGTATTATTTGAGCAATTTGCTGATAGTGCACTTATCTTCTCAGTTTATTTTTGGCTCACCCTTGACCCCAGCACAGACAATCGTGCTGTGCTCAGTGACATACGCCATAATATCACCGAACTACTCGGCCGCGCGGGGATTGTCATTTCTTTCCAACAAAGAGATATCCATGTCGACTCAATACGGCCAATAGAGATTAAAGTCGTTTCATCTGAAATAGGGAACAACCCTCTTTAAAATAATCACAGAATTACGAATTGTTCGGTATCTTGAGATGAGTATCTGAAGAATTAATGCTCCGGCCAAAGAGCGCTGAACGTTGGCACAAATGCAAAACTCCAAATACCATGGTCAATTCCTCGTTCACTATCGTTAGTACTCCTTGGACATCTGAAAGGTTTTCTCGATAGATAAAGGGCTTTGTTTCCTTCGTTGACTTTGCCAAAGGCAAAATAGAGCAGCGCCGAAAGCGTGTCACACTCAAAAAATACTGCCCGATGATCATCTCTATGAATACCATAAACCCGTTTGCGAATTATCTTGTGATCGATATTGTCGAAAGAGTCAAAATCAGGGTTAATTGGCTGTACGGGAAGACGATCGTTCTTTTAACCCAGAATTGTCATTAGAGATGTGAAGTGAAGGACGCGGGCAAGTCGAAATCCTTTGATTTGCCCCAGAGCCCTTCAAACCATTGCCGTCGGCGCATCGCTATACAAAGCTTTAGGATGCGCTTATTACCCTCTTTGATCAGATAGTCGCCAGCAGCAAACACCTTGTATCGCATCGTTTTCAGCGTTGGCTGAACCTTGTTGCACAAGACCGCCTGCCGAAACAAACTCATCAGGTTATAGGCGAGCATGACGCAGTTCATTGCTGTTTCAGTGGCGCTCAAACTCTGCATATTGAAGCTGTCAGCTCCACAGTCATACTCCA
>Ga0074045_10004464_pt1 | contig 12389 bp, 13 predicted proteins | sample BogForMeECP23OM2_FD_94442 | JGI IMG/M metagenome (GOLD analysis project Ga0074045, IMG submission 94442) | Bog forest soil microbial communities from Calvert Island, British Columbia, Canada - Bog Forest MetaG ECP23OM2 | ecosystem: Environmental > Terrestrial > Soil > Wetlands ...
GGGACGATCGCCGGTTGCCGCGTGAGCGATGGCTTCATCAAGCGCGATTCCGAAGTGCGATTGCTGCGCGATAACGTGGTCGTGTTCAAGGGAAAAGTGGCGTCTCTGCGGCGGTTCAAAGACGATGCCTCGCAGGTGACCAGCGGGATGGAGTGCGGCATCTCCATCTCTAACTACGGCGACATCAAGGCTGGCGATGTGATTGAGGCGTTCGTGACGGAGCGGATCGCGGCGGAAGCGATCAAGTAACTCGTGGAGCACCGGCTTGGTCGGCAATCCGCTGGACTACCCCCAAGATATAGCAAAGGACATCGCCGACGGTTGCCAGTTCGGTCCCCTAAGTGTCGTTGAAGCGCAGGCCGTCGCCGCCCCTCTCGCAGGCATTGCTCTGGCCGGGCGGGAACGCCCGGCTCTCCCATTTAGCCGATCCGTCGAACTCTACTTGCGCCACATGGCCGAGTGTGGCCGGACTACTGGGTGCACGATTGAGATGCGAGACTGCGGCAATGCCGCAGACGAGGAGGAACTCTGCGATTGGAACGTTCCCACCGCGACCTGGACAGTGTCGCCATCGATAAAGAGGATAGTTGAGCCGTCGACCACGTAGTACTCCAGGTTTAAGGTGCCGATGAACGTTCCGATGCTGGGGACTGAGATCGAACCACGGCCGGTCGCTGGCGAATCGGGAGTGTAGGTGCCGGACAGGGACAAACTCGGATCCGGACCCCCAAGGATCGAATTTTCGTTCAATATGCCGGTCATGTTTACTCCTGGTGACGCGATAGCGGAGGCATTGAACTGGGCGATGTCGTCGACCTCGCCGACATTCCCCTGTCCATCGGTATTAAGGCCGGAGAGATTTAGCCCGTAACCTGCCGGAGCCGTGAACGACGTAGCGGTTTGGGCGTAGCCGGCTCCCTGCATTAGTCCGAGGCTATCGATTTCCAGCAACAGAACGCCGCTGCTGGAGGGATAAGCGGCAAATACGAAACTATTCAAGGCGCCGTTGCTGAAGCCATTCAAGGCCAGTTGGCACCGTCCCGAAGAAAATGGAGCCGACGTGCTGCAGGCCCCGCTAAATCCAGTCACTGTGTTGGGGATACCAGCGTCGTTGTAATCTTCCGTGCCGTTGCTGAGGGTTCCGTTGGCGTCCGTGGTTACGAAGCCGCCAGCCGCGAGCGGACCCTGTAAGGTGGAGTCGAGACCGCCGAGGGTGAAGACCAACTGGCCGGGGGTAAAGGAGGCCTGTTGCGTGAAAGCGTCCCCCGAGAGGACGTTTAGTGTATTGTCGGTCTCGATGAACTTCAGGTGCGTTGAGTCGATCACCCAGACATCGAAGCCTAGCGAGCCAAAGCTGTCGCTTGAATTGGTAAGCGTTGCCGTCCCTGACGTACCTGCGGAGTTCAGAGACACCGCCCCCCCCGTGAGCAGCAGGCCATTAAGCCCCGACACGGCGGAACTGCCGTTGTCATTAAAATCCTGAATGCCAGAGGTAATGGTCCCGGAGGAATTGAGCGTGAACGCTCCTGCGGTGCCAAGGGGAAATCCGCTCGAGTCAGCGCCGGAAAGAGAGAAAGCAAGCGACGAGAGCGAGCTTTGGGAGGCACTGCTCTGCATGTCAACGGTGCCGCTGCCGGTCGCTCCGGGTTCGAAAAGGGCGATCAGCCCGTGATTGGTCGAGGTCAGAACGAAATCAATCTTAAAGGTTGCCACGGAAGTCATCAGCGTGCCGGTGCCGCGGCCGTCGGTGCTGACATTGTATGAACTGCTCGAACTGACGGCCACGCCGAGATTCACGCCAGTGTTACCGGGATCGTTGACGTCAAGCGTACCTCCCGAGAAACCGCCCTTGCCATTGGCCGTTATGGTCCCCACAATTGCAAAAGGGACAACTTCATTCGAGCCGTTGACGTCGGTGCCCGACATGGAGATAACGTACGTGCCATTCAGGCTGCCGTTGGTGAAGCCGACGGGGTTGGGAATGGCGGGCGAACCGCCGGAGCCGCAGGCTGCCATCAAAAGGATGCTGGAGATCGCCGCCAGAGCCATGAGCAGACGTCCGGCACACTTGGTGGAGGCAAGGGGATTCATAAGACACTCCTATCGTTAAGGCTTATGATGCGCTAACCCGGATTCTAGAATAAAGTTTCGGTGAAAAAACTGGGAAAATTGACAGGAGCGTTGCCTCGGCGGAGACGGGGCGAGCCCCGTGTCTACAGCGGATTCCTGGCCGGGGTTGGAATGGCTTGCTGCTTGCGCTTCTCGGACGCTTTTTCTGACGCCCAGACTCCCACGCGGTACGCGAGCAGAAGGCTGAGCACGATGCCGTATTCGATGGGCTTGCGGTGGTCGGCCTTCACCAGCCAGAAGTAATGGATCACTGCCAGGATTCCGGTGAAATAGATGAGGCGGTGCAGGAGCTGCCAGTTCTTGCCGCCGAGGCGACGAATCGACCATGCGGTCGAGGTCAGGGCCAGGGGAATCATGAGGACGAAGGCGGCGAATCCTACGGTAATGAAGCGGCGCTTCGCGATGTCTTTCAACATTTCGTGGACGTCGAAGAATTTGTCGAGCCAGATGTAGGTGAGGAAATGTAAAGTTCCGTAAAAGAATGCAAACAGCCCGATCATGCGGCGGACGCGGATCAGCCAGTATTGACGAGTGATGCGGCGGAGAGGGGTGATGGAGAGCGTGGTGAGAACGAGAATTAGCGTCCAGTCGCCGGTGGAGTGCGTGATGACCTCGATGGGATTGGCGCCCAGGCCATCGTGAAAGGCCTTCCAGGCCAGGCGTCCCAGCGGAATCAGTGCGGCCAGGAAGACGATCGTTTTCGTGATTCGCAGGCGGTTCATTGGAAGTCAAAAGTAAGATTGCAGAAGTAAAGCCATCAGATTTCATTATTGCAATCTTACTTCGGACTTCTGCAATGCCTTTCAAAAGTTCTTTCTCAGGTCCATCCCCGAATACAGGCTGGCCACTTGGTCGTAACCATTGAACATCAGGGTCGGGCGCTTGAGGAATTCACCGAGGCGGCGTTCCTTGGCTTGGCTCCAGCGGGGATGGTCGACGTTCGGATTCACGTTCGAATAGAAGCCGTATTCGTTGGGGGCATACTGCTGCCATGAGTTCAGAGGCTGGTCGCCGGTGAAGCGGATGCGGACGATCGACTTCGCGCTTTTGAAGCCGTACTTCCACGGAAGCACGATGCGCAGCGGCGCGCCATCCTGATTCGGGAGCACCTCGTCGTACATGCCGAAACAGAGGAGGGCGAGCGGGTGCATGGCCTCGTCCATGCGGAGACCCTCGACATAAGGCCACTGCAATACGCTGGTGCGCTCGCCGGGCATCTGTTTGGGATCGTATAAGGTGGTGAACTCTACATACTTTGCTTTGGGCAGAGGGTCGGCGCGCTTGATCAGTTCGCTCAGCGAAAATCCAACCCAGGGCACGACGATCGACCAGCCCTCGACACAGCGATGGCGGTAGATGCGCTCTTCGGGGGCAGCCATTTTCATGATCGCGTCGACGTCCAGCATCTGCTTTTTCTTGACGTCGCCGTCGATGGTCACGGTCCAGGGACGGGTCTTGAAATTCTTTGCCAGGTCGGCAGGCTCGTATTTGTCGGTGGAGAATTCGTAGAAATTGTTGTAGTTGGTGACATCTTTGAAGGGCGTTTCCTTTTCCGTCGTGCTGAAGGAACTTTTCTGGAGGCCGTCAATTTTAGCGTTGGCCTGGGCGGTGAATGACGGATCGATAACATCGCGGAAGGCGACTCCGGTGACGGCTGCGGCGCCGGCGATGGCTGCGCCGGCGAGGAAGTTGCGCCGGTTCAGATAGGCGGCTCTTGGAGTAATTTCAGAAGACGGAATCGCATCCGGTTTGCCGATCAGCATGGTTCACTCCGAGTGTTGTTCGCGCTTCTGCGCTCACTCTACTTACTATAGGACGCGGGAACGGGGCAAAAGGTGCAAACCAGCCCCTAAAGGGGCGGCCTTTTACGAAGAGCTTTCGGCATCCATAAAGCGATGCCCTGATACGAAACCGCTAGTTCGAGGTCGATTTCGCGATTGCCTTGGGGGCGGACGCCGGAGCAGGAGTGGGGTCGGAGGTTGCAGCGGTTGTGGGGGCGGACGCTGCAGCAGGCGTGGGGGCGGACCGGACGCGCAGGACTTCGCGGACTTTCTTGGCGAGATTCTGAAGTGTGAAGGGTTTCTGCAGGAACGCGTTATGGGGCCCGGCCACGCCCTGAGTGATAACGGCATCTTCCGTGTAACCCGAAAGATAGAGCACGCAAATGCTGGGACGCAGCGCGAGCAGCTTTTTGGCCAGTTCGCGGCCGCCCATGCCGGGCATGACGACGTCGGTGATAAGGATGTCGATGTGTCCGGTGAATTCCTCGGCGAGGTGCAATCCGCATTCGCCATTTTCGGCCTCGAGGACCTTGTAGCCGCGAGAGGTGAGGGTTACGCGAACCAGTTCGCGCACCGAATCCTCGTCTTCCACCAGCAAGACGGTTTCGCAGCCGCCGGTTTCGTTCTGCGGAGCCTTGGCTGGGCTAGCCTCTTCGGCGGATTCTTCCACGCGGGGCAAATAAACGTAGAAAGTTGTGCCTGCGCCCACCTCGCTTTGGACGAACACGTATCCATTGCTCTGCTTGACGATGCCGTAAACAGTCGAGAGACCGAGGCCGGTGCCTTTTCCTTTTTCCTTGGTGGTGAAGAACGGCTCAAAGATGCGGGACTGGGTTTCCTTGTCGATGCCGAGCCCGGTATCGGCAACCGAGATCACGGCATAACGTCCGGGTTGGATGAGCCGATGTTCGCGGAAGTTTTGGCGCACGGTAACGTCAGAGCTCTGCACGGTGAGCTTGCCGCCATCGGGCATGGCATCCTTGGCATTGACGACCAGGTTCATGATGACCTGCTCGAGCTGGCCGGCGTCGGCGCGGGTGTGTCCGGTTTCGGGTGAGAGCCGGGTGACCAATTCGATGTTCTCGCCGATCAGGGGCCGCAGCAGGCGCTCCATGTCGCCGATGACAGCGTTGACGTCGACCACCTTGAGTTCGAGGAGCTGCTTTCGGCTGAAGGCCAGCAACTGGCGGGTGAGAGCGGCGGCGCGGTCGGCGGCCTGCTGGATGGACTGGACCTTACGGTGCATGGCGCCGTCCTTTTCCAATTGCTCCAGCAACACTTCGGTGTATCCGTTAATCACCATCAAGAGGTTGTTGAAATCGTGAGCGACGCCTCCGGCGAGGCGGCCGACCGCATCCATTTTTTGCGCCTGGCGAAGCTGCTCCTCGAGCTGACGCCGGTCGGTGATATCTTCGGCTATCAGCTCCATTACTTCTTCGGGTTCATCGGTGGCGGTGGCGGCGCAGCCACTGATGCGAACGATGATCACGCGGTCGTCCTTGCGTTTCCATTGCACTTCCACGCCATTCAGGCTTCCGGTGCGGCGATAGTCCTCGGCCAGCCGCTCCAACTCCTGAGGATTGACGAAGACGTCGCGCCTTGCGTTCAGCTTAAGAAGGTCTTCGACCGATTCATACCCGAGCATAGTGATCAGCGCCGGATTCACGTCCAGAAATCTTCCGCCGAGGGTGCAGCGGCAGATGCCGAAGGCCGCGCTCAGGATCAGAGAGCGGGAGCGGGCTTCGGAGCGGCGGAGCGCTTCTTCATAGCGCTTGTGCTCGATGGTCGTAGCCAACTGCTGCGAAACAAATTTCAGAATCTCGCGGTCGCGTTCTCCGAAGCGGGTATTTGGGTTGTAGCTCTGGACGACCAGTGCCCCAATGCAGCTCGTGCTGCTTTTCAGGGGAACGCCCAGCCAGTCCAACGACGGAGCGCCAATCAGTTCCACTTCGCCGCGCCGCACCAGTTCCTCAAAAACCGCCGGAGTCGCCAGCAGGGACTCGCCGGATCGCAGAACGTACTCCGTCAAACCGCGGCCCAAAGGTTTGGGGACCGGGGTAGGATCCTCCTCATCGACGAAGTAGGGAAAGCTCAACAGCTGAGACTGCGGATCGTAGAGGGAGATGTAGAAGTTGCGCGCATTCATCAACTGACCGACAATGGTGTGAATGGCGGCGAAAAACTGTTGCAGATCTTCGGCGGACTGGCTGCGCGCTGCAATGGCGTACATTGCCGCATTCAGCTCCTCGGCGCGCTTCTGCTCGGTGATGTCGCGATAGGTGGCGTACGCTCCAACTTTTATGCCGTTCTCGGTCACGGGCGAGGTTGAGAGCAACACCTCGACCAGTGAGCCGTCTTTTCGCCGGCGGCGGGTCTCGAGCGAAAGTTTGCTGGCAGTCTTCATGCTCTCGGCGATCCACGCGGTTTCCGCATAGCGATCGGGCGGCACGATGAGCGTGTCGAGCCGTTTCCCCAGAACCTCAGCCTCGGTGAAGCCGAACAGGCGACTGAACTCTCCGTTGATGCGCACGATGTTTACTTCCTCGTCGATAATACTGATCGCATCCGGCGCGTTTTCGATGAGCTGTTCGAAGTAGGACTTCTCCACTGTCGACGGGACTACGGCGGCATGGCCGTTGGTGAGCGAAGTGTCGGGAACCGCGTCGGACATGTGGGTAAGAGTCGGCGGCGCTCCGTACTCAAGAACATTCCGCGGCGCCTTCACCGCCGGCAGTTCGGACGAGGTTGGTGCCGGGGCGATTTCCTCACCCATACAGTCCTTTCCCAGAAAAATGAAGATAGTGCGATGGTAAGCGGGCAGGGTTATCCATCGATAGTTACGGCCGTAATGAAGAATGGGTGGGTCACGGCGGAAGAACTTAGGAGGCCCGACGCTAGGTGGAGGCGTTCGCCAAGACAACGCAAACCTGACGCAGCAGCAGCCTCTGCTCCTCGGTCACAATCAGAAACTAGAATCCGCAGCGCAGACCTTCGCTGTAACGCGCCACAGCTCGCAGCTTCATCTCGTGAGGCGGGAGCGGGATGGGAAACTCCATGGAAACAACTTCGCCGGATTGAAACTCGCCGCTGAGGGTCGCCCCGATGCCATCCAAACTGAGTTCGCTGGTTCGGCCCCAGCACGTGACCGTCTCGCCCTCGCGGAACACCGACACCCGAATGCGCACATCAAAGCGATAGCGCGTGAATCGCCGCATCTGCCGTGGAGACTTGGTTGTCGCTGGTGCGTCGTCGCTCAATTCCGCCTCTCCATTGCAGATGCCCCTTTCACATCTTATCCTTATCCAGCCGTTTTTCTGAGCGCCGGGAAAGAGGGGGATCAACCTTCGCAACTTCCTTCGCAACTTTGCGAGTCTTGGCCCGTGTGAAGCTCTTCATTGTGCTTTACGACACGGCCGGCACTCAACGGCATCAAAGTGCATGTACCAGCGAAATCAGGCGTTCGGGTAGGGAGAGTGGGCGCCGCATGGCTACGATTTGTGCATCTTTTTTCAGTTGCAAGTCCTTGTTCTAAGGCGGGCGAAATGGGTGTAAGAGTGCGCCCAAGGGCTAGGCTAGCGGGTAGTACGCGGCGAACCGCTTCTCTACGGCAGGGACCGGGTGTCCAGCGCCGCCTTTTTAGCTGCCTGTAAAGGTGGGTAAAGACGCGTGACAGATGCGGCCGCGGCATCTAAGATTGAGCATCGACGTTTGGATTCATCTGAATTCTTATGCCTTACCGTTCAAACGCAGCCGAAGCCTGGTATCCCGACCCGCAGTCCACGACGGCGCCGCAGGAGATTCCTCTGGATTTGTTGCCGCCGCCGAGCCTGACGCAGCCGCTCTGGAGGTCGCTGATCGGCAATCTGCGCGATACCTTTGCGCCGGAGAAGCTAGCGCCGCTCGTACTGACTTCGCGGCCATTGTATGTCGGCTTGGCGCTTGGCGAGAGTCTGCGCATGCCTTGGTTTCGCACGGTGTTCACCAACATCGGGGACGTGGTCTCGCCGGAAATTCTGCCGCCGCTAGAACTGGAATCGCGGCCGGTCGACGTCGGTGAACTCCTCACCGATCAACTCAGCCACTTCTGGTGGGGTTCGCTGCTGCGGAATCTGGCCGATCGCGTCGCACCGGAAACGCAGCCGGCGCTCAATCTGACTTCCAAGCCGATTCTGGACATCATTCCGAAGTCATGGATCCTGCTGCCGATGTGGTCGGAAGTGGTGGACACGCCGAAGGTGTTTTATCCGGACCAGCCGAAAGCGGTCGAGGCTGTGAGGCCGATTAATCTGCAGCCGGTGGTTTTGCCGGATGAAAAGCTGGAAAAGGCAATGGTCGGGGAACCGACCGCCGCCGACCTGCTCCGCGACATACGGCGGTCGCGCATTCGGCAACGTATCTGGGTCGGGCTGGCGACCGCACAGGTTGCCTATATGGTTCTGGCCGCGTTCGGAAAACTCTGAGTAGAGACGCGGCTTGCCGCGTCTAAGATGTGCGAGCCCCGTCTCTACTGGCGCAAGCCCATCCAGCCTTCGGCAATCACCATGGAATTTCCGGGATTGCGCGAATCGTACTTCACTGAAGTCGGCAGGCCGAGCCGGCAGGAATGTAGATTGATCCACTGCCGAAGATAGGTGACGTCCTGTGAGGCCTCATAGGAGACGCCAGCTACGTCATACTGGTAAATCAGCATGGTGGCGGGTCGCTTCGTGTCCATCGTAATTTCCTGAACATCGATTACCGTGCCATCGGTGATGCGCCCGATCGTGTTCAGCCAGGTGCGGCGTTCGCGTTCGACCTCGTCCGCGCTCTTGGATTTGCGGCGCAGCAGAGCGTAGGCGACAACGGCCAGGCCGATCGCGGCCAGCACAATGGTGTAGAGACGAAGCGAAATCATCGGCAAGACGAAACCTGAGCCTTTCATTCTACTTTCTACTTTCTACTTTCAGCATAAGCTGTAACCTTGCCGACCGCCAAGGGCACTACGGTGTGGAACGATGTACCGGAGTTGTGGGCCCACGCAGTGAATAGTAGATCGTTGCGAATGGATCCCCATGCAGTATTCATCATTCATCCATCCTCGTTGTTGTTCCATCCCCCACCACGTTCAGTTTTTCTCGCATCGCGACCATCTTTACTCGTCCACTTTACTCGTCACTTCGCTTGTTAATTGACAGGAAAGTGACATTCTCTTGACAACTCGACAGAGGCCATCATCTAAGTTTCTTGTTTGCGGGGCTGTGGTTTTCAGCCAGGGACAAATTGGAGTTGCAGGAAACGGCTTCAACGAGCTCAACGCGCCCTACGACGCCCAAGTCGAGGGCGACTATACGGGGCTAACGCCACCGTTTTGACAACTTGAGCTCGTAGAACAGGGGCTGGTCCCACACCCGGCCCCTGCGTTGTTTTCTTCTGTTAAGCGCGGCCCCGGCTGCGGCTTTCATGGTCCTGCCACGGAGTCAGCACCTTGTAGCGCGGTGTGGCAGTCACGGTTTTCTTGGTCGAGGCCAGCAACTTTCTTTTGATAAGCCAGCCGACGGCGGACTGCGCCGAACTTTTCGACACTCCGATGGACTCGGCAATCTGCCGATAGCTGGCCTCCACGACCGTTCCTTTTCGCTGCTCCCCCGCAAACCAGAGATAGACCAGAAAGCTCACGACGCGGCGGTCATGGCCGACGAGGTCGCGCATCAGAACGTCGATTATGTAGTCATCGAGCGGGATCATTGGGTCGCTGGTCTTTTGTCGCTGGTCGCTTGTCGTTGGTCGTTCGCGATGAGCGTGTCGACCAACGACGGTAGCACTATACCGACGTTAAATACAGCATTAAATAGGTGATTGCATCTCCGCGCGCGCTTTCTTATGCTCCTTTTCTGCTGTCGTTTTATTTGTGACCGGCTTCGTCACTTCAACGTCGTTAACTCAACAAGGAGACTGCAAATGATTCGTGGTATCAAATTCGCCTGCGTTCCGGTTCGCGATCAGGATCGCGCCTTGAAGTTCTTCACGGAAAAACTCGGCTTCCGCGTAATGACCGACCAACCTTTCGGAAAACAGCGCTGGATTGAACTGGGCATTCCCGGCGCCGAATCGCAGCTCGTTCTGTTTACCCCCGAAGGGCATGAAGACCGCATCGGCGGATTTCAGCCGGTCACGTTCTGGACTGATGACGTGTTCGCCACCGCCAAGACGATGAAGTCCAGGGGAGTGGAGTTTGCGGTCGAACCGAAGAAGGAACCGTGGGGAACGACGTCTATCTTCAAGGACGCCGACGGCAATCAGTTCGTGCTTTCGAGCAAGTAAGCGCGGGCCGATCTGCCCGCGTAGGGACGGCCGCCTTCGGCCGTCCCGCGGAGCGAGCTCCGCAGCCCATGGATACCCCGACTGTAAAGCCGCTCCAAATCGCCGGGGTGGGTGGTGAAATTGGATGTTTCGCCGTTTGACGAGAGGTTGGCACTATGCGTTGTGCCTGGATCATCTCGGCCCAAGACCGCCTGAAACGGGCTGGGTTCGATCCCTCTGCTGCGGCGACAGTCATCCTGCGTAACCTGACCATTGATGGCGCCGGGACGGACACCGATGCGATCTTCATCGCCAGCTCCGGGACCACCAACGTATTGAATGTGGTCATCGAAACGGCTGCCTGATCACCGGCTTTTCGCAAATCGGCGTTGGCCTCGGCAGTGAATCCCCGATGTATGTGACGATAAAAAACACCACTATCCAGGGCGGAACCCCTGGCGTCCGCACCTTTCAGAACGGTACGACAGCACCGGTAACCAGCTACGACCATGTGTCTCTGGATCATGTGACTGTTCGGGGAGCCACGTCGGCCGGCGTTTTCACCCGCAACGGAAACGTGGATATCAGCAATTCCAACATCACGGGAAGCGTGGGAACAGGCGTGGTTGCTATCGAGGCCGATACCTACGCCACGGTGAACGTGCAAAATACTACGGTCACTAACAATACCGATGGGGTGTGCGTCTTCACGAATTCTACGGCTATCCTCAACAATACCGACGTCTTCAACAACACAACTGAGATCGAGGCTTGCGGGGGGACGGTGGAGGGACCCGGAGGTGCAGGGCCGTCGCCGGTCGTTCCGAGCGGAGGTCGAAGCCGGCTGCCGCCGGACAAGCCTCGACGATTACCGAAACGGTGAGGGGGCTACCGGCCGGCTTTCTCATGGAAGGCGATTCCGCTAAGAACCCAAAGAAGACCCGCTCTACGATCTGCGCCGATAATAAATGTTGAATTCAAATCCCGGATTCGGAGGGAAGATCTCCGCGATCTTGCGCAGTCGCTCCGCCATCGGAGCCGGCGCCAGCAGCGGATAGTCGCGCTCGCGCAAATCGTAGTAATCGACGTCGAGATAGAGCGAGAGCAGGTAGATGGAAATCGCATCGGCGAAGCCGGCGGTTAGATAATCGTTCTTGAATTTCTCCGCGTCGGGGCCGTGGGCGGTGGCGAGTTTGCGCGCCTCCCATGCGTCCAGTGAAGTTTCGCCGCGCACTCCAGACTCCACTTGCTGCCAGGCCAGGTCGGCGAAATTCTGGGATACGCCGGCGCGTTCGACGAACGCGTGTCCGACGTTGATGTAGAACTCGAACGCCACCGAAAATCTGTCCTCCATCAAGCGGGTCGAGATGAAGACGCACTGCGAGTCGCCGAGATTCAGGTTGCGATGGCAAACCGCGTTGTCACTGAGGGCAACGTCATAGCGGTCGGCAATCACGGTCTCATCGCCCTGGGTGACGGTAAGCGGCACGAAGTAGTAGGCCTTGCGGCTGAGCGCGGCCGCCACCGGCACGGGCACGGCGGCAATCAAGCGCTCGAGGTCATTATCCGTGATTGTGATCTCGCCCGAGCGGGCATAGCAGATGCCGTTCGGCGACTGTGAAACCGGGCTGTTTTGCACGATCTCCGCGGGGCTGCGGGTGATGGCGGAGGCGGTTTGCGACATGACGCTATTGTAGCGTAGTCGCAAGGCGGCGAAACCTGGGCGCTCGCCACGGGTCGGAGACCCGTCATCACACGAATTCGCCCCTCTACGACAATTGGGAAAGCTAGCTTGTATTTTTTGCTTGACATATTCCCATATAGGAATGTATATTCTTGATCGTGGCCCGAGCTAAAACAACTTCGGATGCGTTCAATGCGGTGGCCGAGCCCCGGCGGCGCGAGATCTTGGATTACCTCGCACTCGCCGAACGGCCGGTAGGCGACATCGTCTCCGGCCTTGCCATGGAGCAGCCTTCCGTGTCGAAGCATCTGAAGGTGCTACGAAACGTCGGGCTGGTTAGAGTTCGTCGCCACGGGAGACACATGTTTTATCGAACCAACGCCGAAGCCATACGCCCGCTGCACGAGTGGACCAAAACATTCGAACGCTTCTGGGAGCACCAGTTGCTTCGCGTCAAAGAACGTGCCGAGGCGAACACCATGGCCCGGGAAACGGAAAAGGACAATCACTAATCA
>Ga0074045_10004465_pt1 | contig 12387 bp, 10 predicted proteins | sample BogForMeECP23OM2_FD_94442 | JGI IMG/M metagenome (GOLD analysis project Ga0074045, IMG submission 94442) | Bog forest soil microbial communities from Calvert Island, British Columbia, Canada - Bog Forest MetaG ECP23OM2 | ecosystem: Environmental > Terrestrial > Soil > Wetlands ...
CCTCCCGCTGTGGCAGGTTCTTGTGCGGCGGCAAATGGCAGAGACGCCCGATTTCTTTGCCAATACCAGAGGGCGTGTGGTCAGCATCAAGTCTTTTGTGCGGGAGAACTCAGGCGTTTTTGCCTTTCTGGCCGCGCTGCTGCTGCTGTCCGTCTTCGGCGCATACCGGTTGTCGGCCCGGACCCGCGGAATTCAGCCGGCGGATGAACTGCAGGCGCGGGCCCTGGAAATCGCCCGGCATTGGGTCGCGCTCGGAACCCTGCCGCCACTGCTCATCGCATTCCTGCTGGCGCCGCTCGCGCCTTTGCCACTGATCAGCCTGGCCATTGTGCTCTCCTTCTTTTCCATCGTCGTGTTATTACCCCCGCTGATCGGGCGGCGTTTCCACTTGCCGCTGTACTGCCTGATGGGAGTCTATGTTTTCAACGGCGTACTCATTTGGGTCACGCTTTCGTCTTCTGCCAAGCGAGAATTGCAGTTCCTTGGTTTCCTGGTGGCGATCGTGCTGTTCGCCTATTTTCTCCGCCCCAAGCGCGTCGCCGAACCGGAGGCAACGGGCCGCAAGGGGCTCCTGATCCTTGGCGCGCGCGTGGCGCTGGCGGTCCTAGCTGTATCACAGGTGGCGAATCTATTCGGCTACTACAAGCTGATGCTGTATCTGGCCGTCGCTTGTATCTACAGCGTCTTCATCGCCCTTGCCGTACTTACGGCCCTGCGCGTCTTCACTCTGCTGTTCCTGGCCGCTCTCGAGGCGCCTTCGGCCGAGCGGCTGGCGATGGTCCGCCTGCACCGTGCGACCCTAGCTCGCTGGGTACCGCGCGTGCTGCAATGGGTCGGCATCCTGGTGTGGCTCGGCGCCACGCTGGACCTGTTGAACGTGCGTACCTGGGCTAACGAGCAGATTGCTGCACTTCTCGATTTCAATATCGTCGGCGGATCCGGTAACATCACGCTGGGCGGCGTGCTCGGATTTTGGGCGATCCTGGTGGCGGGGTTCGCCTTCTCCACCTCGCTGCGCTTTCTATTACGGGAAGAACTGCTCAAACGCCTGCACTTGCAGCGCGGCATCCCAGAGCTGATTTCCACCACGCTGCATTATTTGCTTCTGCTGCTGGTTTTTCTCTTCGCGGTGAACGCAGGCGGGGTGGCGCTGAACAAGTTCACCGTGCTCACCGGCGCCCTTGGCGTAGGCGTCGGGTTCGGCTTGCAGAACATCATCAACAATTTTGTTTCCGGTTTGATACTCCAGTTCGAGCGGCCTATCCGTGTCGGTGACATCGTGGACCTTGGGGCTGGCGTGACCGGCCCGGTTACTCGCATCGGCATACGCTCCAGCACCGTCCAGACCTTCCAGGGCGCCGAGGTCATCATTCCCAACGCCACTTTTATCGCCGGCAATGTGACCAACTGGACCCTCTCGGAGTCTAGGCGGCGGTTGGATCTGCCGGTGGGCGTGGCCTATGGCACCGACGCCAAGCTGGTTAAGGAATTGCTGGAGCGGCCTGCCATCCAGCATCCGGATGTCCTCACCTCGCCCGCACCTGAGGCGTTCTTCATGGGATTTGGGGACAGCGCGCTCAACTTCGAGCTTCGCTTCTGGGTCATGCAGGAGAGCAATACCGTCAAGGTGAACAGTGAAGTCGCGCTGGAGGTCATGCACTTACTGAGCGAAGCGGGCGTTGAAATTCCCTTCCCGCAACGCGACTTGCGTCTGCGCTCGGTGGATGCCGAAGCTGCGGCCGCGCTTTCGGGGGACGGCGCGGAGCGCGAAGAAGGCATCCCGAAACTTCACGCCCGGGTCAAATCAGCGGACTAGGCTGTCGCTTCGGGCACCTTGGGTTGCACGGGAATGCTTTCGATTCCTCCTCCGGCTATGGCTTCGATGTGCTCTTCGAGTTCCCCTCCGGCGGGTCACCGCAGGCGTAGAATACCAACATTCGGCACAATACGGTTCGCCCGTGATGGCGGCCGTGACCCTGGGAGGTATCGAGGCCTTGAGCAATCTTCCGCAGACATTGGGTGAGCTGCGTCGCAGCCAGCAGTTTTCCGAACCACGGGTACGCAATCGGCGCGTTAAAGACGAGATGCGCGACAATCTCATGGCGCGCGTGCGTTCCAGCAGCCCTGTTTTCCCCGGCATCGTCGGCTATGACGACACCGTCGTGCCGCAAATCGTGAACGCGATTCTCTCGCGCCACAATTTCATTCTCCTCGGATTGCGCGGCCAGGCGAAGAGCCGCATCCTGCGCGCGCTTACTACTTTGCTCGACCCACAACTGCCGTATCTGCGCGGCTGCGAGATTCACGACAATCCTTACGCTCCCATCTGCCGCCGCTGCCGCGAATTGTTGGCCAACAATCCCGATGACGCTCCCATCTCGTACCTCACGCCCGCAGATCGCTATGTCGAAAAGCTGGCGACGCCGGACGTGACGATCGCTGATCTCATCGGCGACATCGATCCCATCAAGGCTGCGAAGGGTGGCCACGAACTAGGCAGCGAGTACACCGTGCACTATGGACTGCTCCCGCGAGCTAACCGCGGCATCTTCGCCATCAATGAGCTGCCTGATCTTGCCGGCAAGATTCAGGTTGGCCTGTTCAACATCATGCAGGAAGGCGACGTTCAGATTAAGGGCTATCCGGTGCGCCTGGGGCTCGATGTCGCACTGGTTTTCACCGCCAATCCGGAGGATTACACCGCGCGCGGCAAGATCATTACACCTCTGAAGGACCGTATCGGCTCGGAGATCCGCACGCACTATCCGGCGACCATCGAAGAGGGCATTGCCATCACTGCGCAGGAGGCCTGGACGGAACGCAATGGGCATCAGCTACAGGTTCCCAGCTTCGTGAGCCAGGTCATCGAGCAGATTGCGTTCGTCGCGCGTGAGGACAAGCGAATTGACAAGCGCTCCGGGGTGAGCCAACGGCTGCCGATCAGCGCGATGGAAAACGTCATCTCGAACGCCGAGCGCCGCGCCATCCGTTGGGGAGAGAAGCTGGTGGTCCCGCGCATAGGCGACATCTACGCTGCCATGCCGGCCATGACCGGCAAGCTCGAACTGGAGTACGAAGGCGAGTTGAAGGGCGCCGACACTGTAGTGCGCGAGATCATCCGGTCGGCCGTCGCTCGCACCTACGACAAATATTTTCACGGCAACAGCACCATGAACCAGGTAGTGCAGTGGTTCGATCTGGGCGGCGAAATCCAGATGCGCGATTCGGCCAGCGCACAGGAGATGCTGCATAAGCTGCGCAGCATTCAAGGGCTGCTCGACAAGTTGAGCGCGCTGGGACTCAGCGGCAAAGAGCCGTCGGAGGTGCTGGTGTCGGGAGCGGAGTTTATTCTCGAAGGGCTGTACGCGCACAAGAAGATCGGCCGCAGCGAGGAGCGGACCTTCACGGCCGGCGAGAAGCAACCGCCGCGCGAAAAGCCCCGCCTCCGCGACGAAGACGACGAGGTGCCAGATCTTCGGCGGCAAAGACGGCCGTTCAACTAGCGGCCAGTCGGACCGTAGCGAGTTGTCAGTTTTTGGTTGCGGCTTGAAGTGCGTATTTCGCTGCCGTTAAGCAACTCGCAGGCTTTACGTTGACCGGCCGATTCCGCTTCACGTACCCTTGAACGTTTACACCTTCAAGGTGCTCATGAAAACTGCTGAAATGACTTCCCTCCGGCTCCACCACCCCAACTCGCGCAAGGGCGGCGCGAGTCGGGGACCCCGGGTCGCCGAAGACATTACTGAACTGGTCGGCGAAACTCCAATCCTTCATCTTCGCAAGATCGTTCCGCCCAATGCAGCCGATGTCTATGCCAAGCTCGAGTATCTGAATCCAGGCGGCAGCATCAAAGACCGCGCCGCGCTGGGCATGATCACGAAGGCAGAACGGGACGGCCGATTGCAGCCCGGCGCAACTATTTTTGAAGCCACCGCCGGCAACACCGGTGTCGGACTGGCGTTGATCGGGTCGGGCCGCGGCTATAAGACGGTCCTTGCTGTGCCTGAGGGCTTCTCAATTGAAAAGGTCACCCTGATGGAGGCGCTTGGCGCGGAGGTGGTCCGCACTCCTCAGTCAGAAGGCATGATGGGCGCCATCAATTACATGAAAGAGCGCGCTGCTAAAACCCCCAACTCCTTCGTCGCAGGACAATTCGAAAACCCGGACAATCCCGACTTCCACTACGAGACCACGGCCCGCGAACTCTACGACCAACTCGGCGGACAGGTTGACGCCGTCGTCATCGGCTCCGGCACTGGCGGCACCTTCACCGGCGTGGCGCGCTATTTCAAGGAGCGCAATCCCAAAGTGCTGGGGATCGTGGTCGAAACCCAGGGTTCGGTGCTGGGCGGTGGCCCGGCGGGCGAGCATGAAGTGGAAGGTATTGGAGCGAGCTTCATCCCCAAGACATGCGATTTATCGCTCGCTGATGAGATCATCGCCGTCAGCGATCACGACGCGTTCGACATGGTGAAAACGCTGGCTGCGATTGAGGGCGTGCTCGCCGGATCGAGCGCGGGTGCAAATGTGTTCGCGGCGATTGACGTCGCGCGGCGTTTAGGCCCGGGCAAGCGAGTAGCGACGCTGATACCGGATTCCGCTGAGCGCTATCTGTCGAAGGACATTTTCCACTTCAACGAGAAACATGCAACCGCGGATTAACGCAGATTACGCGGATTCTTTTCACCGCGGAGAACACGGAGCGCACGGAGGGCGAGAAGAGTCTGATCCCGGCAGACTTGGGCGGAGTGCTAAACCAATGAAGATGCTGATCAAACGGCTTGCGCTTTTTTCAGTGTGCTTCATCGCAGTATTGCTGTTCGTGGTTCGGGAATACATTGTTGGAACTCTTGCGCCCAGATCCCTCGGAGTTGTTCTCGCCCTCGTTTGCTTGTTGGGCTTTTTGGTTTGGTTGCCGATACTCACTAGGACGAATTCGGAATTGAAATCAGCAGGAGTTACGCCTGGGTATCCGGCCGACGAAGTGGCCCGCCGCCGGTATTCTAACCGCGCGAAGATTGCGATCGTCTTTTTTGTTCTGTTGCTGCTGAACGCTTTGCGCACCTTGAATAGTGCGCCTTTGCTCCCTCAGCTGATTGGAATAGCTGTCAATCTGAGCTTCATCGCGGCGCTCGCCTGGTATGTGATTTGGCTCCGATGGGGCATTCAACGTTGATGCCAACCATGAGCGGTTATGTGCTGAACGAATCCCCAGAGCTCCGTGCTCTCCCTGTCCTCTGTGGTGAACTGAATTTCTATGCCTAATAAGAAGAATGTGTCCGGTTTTGCCACTCGCGCCATTCACGTCGGCAACGACCCCGATCCTTCCACGGGCGCAGTTTCTCCTCCGATCTTTGCGACCTCAACCTACGCGCAGGAAGAACTCGGCAAAACCAAAGGCTATGACTACTCCCGTGCCGCCAATCCCACGCGCACCCGGCTGGAGCAGAACCTCGCATCGCTCGAGGGCGGCATTGCCGCGCCGGTGTTCTCCAGCGGCATGGCTGCCGTGGTCGCGATGTGCCAGATGATGAAGTCTGGTGAGCACATCGTCGCCTCAAACAATCTCTACGGCGGCGTGCCGCGGCTGTTCAACCAAATCATGGCCAACTTCGGCCTCGAATTCACCTACGTTGATACGGCCGATCCGCGCAACGTGGAGCGTGCCATCCGCAAGAACACGCGCTACGTGTACATCGAGTCGCCCACTAACCCTCTGATGGGGCTCACCGACATCGCCGCAGTCAGCGAGATCGCGCACAAGCGCGGCTGCGAAGTGGTGGTGGACAACACCTTCATGTCGCCGTACTTTCAGCAGCCCATCAAGTTCGGCGCCGACATCGTAATGCACTCGACCACGAAGTTCCTCAACGGACACAGCGATGGCCTCGGCGGCGTGCTGGTCTGCACCACGAAGGACCAGGCGGAGAAGCTGGCGTTCATCCAAAAAGCGGCGGGCGCGATCCTGTCGCCATTCGAGTGCTGGCTGGTACTGCGCGGCACCAAGACGCTGGCCGTGCGCATGAAGCAGCACGACGAGAGTGGCCGCGTCATGGCCGACTTCCTCAGCCGGCATCGCAAGGTGAAACAGGTCTTCTATCCTGGGCTGAAGAGCCATCCGCAGTACGAGTTGGCTTGCCGCCAGATGTCGGGCTTCGGCTCGATGATCACGTTCGAGACCGGCTCGCTCTCCAACGCCAAGCGGCTGCTGAAGCGAGTGCGCCTGTGCACGATGGGCGAGTCCCTGGGCGGAGTCGAAACGCTCATCTCGCACCCCGCGAGCATGACCCACGCGGCGATTGGTCCCGCAGGCCGCAAGGCGATCGGGCTTACCGATGGCATGGTGCGAATCTCGGCGGGGATTGAGGATGTCGAGGACTTGATTGCTGATCTGGAGCAGGCGCTGGGGTAGTGCTCGCTTTTCGCTCTTCGCTAAGACTTCCAGTCTGTCATCCCGAGCGAGGACTTCAGTCCGAGTCGAGGGACCTGCTTTTCACTGCCCCGGCGCTTGCGACTGTCCCACAATCTGGTACTTCTCTTTCTTCCCCTTGGCGTTGACCACCGTCATCTGGTTGCCTTTCACGTGATATTGGACCTGCTCTCCGGGCTCCATCTGGGCCTTGGTTTCCTTGTGACGGGCGATGGAGTAGAGCAGGTTGTCGCCCTGCACCTGATACACAATCCAGGCCTTTGTCTTGTGATCGCCCTGGGGATAGGTGCCGTTGTCCCATTTCACGATCTTGCCGGTCTGGTAAACGTCGGCGGCAACAGTCACGGCAGCCAGCGCTAACACTATCAAAAGTACAAAAGCAGTTTTTCTCACGGCGTCTCCAACTAGTGGTTAGTGGTTAGTGGATAGTGAATAGAATTCGACCACCACCAAAATTCCGGTTGCCACGGAACGCTATCCACTAACCACTGGTCACTCAAAAGAACTTCGTCACGCCCTCTTCCAGCACGCAAATTTTCTTTTCGATGCCGCGCCGCTTGGCGTCGGCCAGCAATCGTGGCACGGGCTCGTCCACCGGCTCGTAAGAGAGACGGAACGTCCCGTAGTGCATGGGCACCATCCAGCGCGCGCCAAGGTCGAGGAACGCCTGTACGGCGTCTTCGGGGCTGGTATGCACTCTGCGAAACGAATCAGGATGGTAAGCGCCGATGGGCAGCAGTGCGACCTCCGGCTGAAGCCGCTCGCCAATCTCGCGAAAGCCTTCGAAGTAGGCGGTATCGCCGGCGTGGTAGAGCGAATGCTGGCCTGCACGCAAAACAAATCCGCCGTACCCGCGATGCACGTCGCGCACGATGCGCGCACCCCAGTGGCGCGACGGAACGTGCGTGATCTCCACGTTGCCAAGCTGGAAATCCTTCCACCAGTCCAGCTCGACGATACGACCGTAGCCCAGGTCACTGACCAGGTCGCGCACGTGCCGAGGCACAATGATCGTCGGCCGCTTGCCCGACTTGCGGCGGGAGAGCCAACTAATCGCGCGCAGCGACGGCCGGTGCAGGTGGTCGAAATGCGCGTGCGACACCAGCACCGCATCAATCGGTGGGAGATCTTTCAATCGCAGGCCCGGACGGCGCAGCCGCTTGAGAACGAAGATCCAGCGCGCGAAGTTGGGATCAATCAGTATGTTCTTGCCGCCCATCTGGAGGAAGAAGCTGGAGTGTCCGATGAACGTCACCCCCAGATCGCCGCGGCGGGCGAGCACTGGCCGGCGCGTGATGCCAGTTCGGGGAGTTATTGCGGAGTGGCGCACCAGCGTGCCAAATTGCCTCGCCTTGCGCCGGATTGTAATTCCTAACATCGAAGCTAGATATTAGACGCTGATCGGCGGCCGGCCGATGCGAGGCGAAACATCGTGCACCGATTTGCTTGACCTATGTCTGCTACTCAGCTTAAATCAACTGTTAGGGTTAACTACCCAGCAAGCGCCACTTTACGGCTCGTTGGGGATCTCGGGAACCACAAGGAGCAGCGCATGCGAATTGCCTTCCTCGGTTTGGGCATCATGGGACGGCCAATGGCCGCCAATCTAGTTAAAGCAGGACATGAGGTGTCGGTGTGGAACCGCAGCGCCCGTCAGCATGTCGATGGAGCGACCACGGCTGTCTCTCCGGCCGATGCGGCGAAAGAGGCTGACGTCGTCTGGATGTGCGTCGCCGACACCGCCGCCGTGGAACGAGTGCTGTTCGCCGAAGACGGCGCTGAGCAGTCGCTGCGCGAAGGGGCGATTATCGTTGACTCCAGCACAATCGCACCCTCGGCCACTCTGCGTTTTGCCGAGCGGGTGAACGCTCGCGGTGTGCATTGGGTGGACGCTCCCGTCACCGGCTCGAAGATCGGCGCCGAAAATGCGCAGCTCATCTTTATCGTCGGCGGAGCCAATGAACCCGTGGAATATCTTCAGCCGCTCTTCAAAGCCATGGGCAAGCTGGTCATCCACATGGGCGACACCGGCAAAGGGCAGTCGGCCAAGCTCTGCATGAACCTGATGATCGCGCTCATCTACGAAGGTTTCGCCGAGGCCTTCACCTTGTCCCAGAAATTGGGCGTCGATTCGAACAAGCTAATCGAACTGATCCAGGCCTCGATGGTGCGTTCGGGCGTGGTGGATTACAAAGCGCCATTCGTGCTGCGCCGCGATTACTCGCCCAACTTCCCGTTGCGGCTGATGCACAAAGACATCCACCTCATGCTCGATGCCGCCAAGGAGAACCGCGTCAAATTGCCTGCGCTGGAGACCGTGGACGAGATTTACGAGCTGTCGAGCGAAGAGGGCTGGGACGATCTCGACTTCGCTGCCACGCTGGGCTTGCTGGAAAAATGGGCGGGGCTGGGCGGCAAGACCAAATGATGTTGGACGGCCTCAGTAGTGCGAGAGAACGGACATGGCAAACACATTCGGTACAGATATTCTGATTCAAGCGCAAGACCCAAGGAACACGGCGTCCTTTTATGTCAAGCAGCTTGGATTCCAGATCACGGACGAGCAGCCGGACATGATCAGCCTCCACGGCGAGCACATCAACCTGTTCATTGAGCGGGGTCCGGCGCTAGGGCCGGTGCTGGAAGTGACGGTCGACAATGTCGCAGAAGCCAAGCTCCGGCTAACAAAGAATGGTTGCGAGATCGTGAAGGACGAGCCGGATTTTCCCAGATGCTACGTAAAGGACCCCTTCGGTTTGATCTACAATCTCAGGAGCTGAGAGCGTAGCGGCGCGCAGTGTTCCGAACGATTACAGCTCGGTCGGTTTCGGCCCCTCCACCACGTACACCCGGTTCGGGTTTCCGGGCTCGATCTTGTTCTTCTCGAAGGATGCCTTGATGCGGCGTCGCAACTCGCGGCTGACGGCGTATTGCGCCCCGGGTTTGGTCTTCACCAGCAGCAGATAATCCACTTCCCCGCCACTGACCTTATCGATGCCAGGAACCTCGGGCTTGGCGACCATCTTGTCCGCATATTTGGGATCGTTTGCTACCTCTTCGGCAATCTCGTTCAGCAACTGAATAACACGATCGCTGTCGGCGCTGTATGCCACCGAAATGTGGATCGGCAATAGCGTCCAGTCGCGCGTCAGGTTGCTGACGACCTTGATTTCGCTGCTGGGAACCGTATGCAAGGCTCCGTTATCGTTCCTCAAAACGGTGCGGCGCAGCGTCATCGCCTCCACCACGCCTTGGACGCCGGCGATACTTATGGTATCGCCGATGTCGTACTGGTTCTCCACCAGGATGAGGAAGCCGTTGATAAAGTCGCGTACGAGTGTCTGCGCTCCGAAGCCAATGGCCAGTCCGACAATTCCGGCGCTGGCCAGCAGCGGTCCCATGTTGATGCCCAGCAGCGGCAGGATCTGCATCGCTGCCAGAAACAGGATGGCGAACACTCCCACGCTGTAGATGACACTCGCCAGCGTGCGCAATTGTTGCGCGCGCAATCCCGTGGCCAACCCTTGCCGATTGCTGAGTTCGCTTAAGTGCCGGGAAAGCTTCCTCAGCAGGCGCGCAAGGATGAACGCGATGATGAGGACGCCGATGATTCTCGGCACCCGATGGCGCAGGAATTCGAAGGCGTCACCCCTCCAGTAGTCGAGCAACTGGAGCAGGTCATGTTTGGCCCCGTTCGGAGGCAGGGCCCAGGCTTGCAATCGTGTGAGCAGGGAAAACAACATTCTGGCGGATTATAGCAATCGAGCGTGAGGCAGAGGATGTGTCTGTCATCAGCGGAACTTTCCTCTGCCAAGCACAACGAGCGGCCGGAATATAATCACGGTACTCCTATGACCCACAAAACCAACTTAGTACGCACCTTCCCTGAGGCCGCCGTCGTTGTGGCGCTGATGTTTTGTTTTTCCTTTTGTTTACATAGCACCGCGCAAGTCCCAGGCCGGGACCAGCGCACGCCCGCAGAGATCGAATGGGAGGCACAGCAGAAAAAAGCAGCAGAAAAGGCCGCGAATGAGAAGCGCCAGCAAGACCTCAAGAAGGACACCGACAAACTGCTGCAACTGGCCACCGAGTTGAAGCAATACGTGGACAAAACGAATGAGCACACGCTGTCGGTGGACGTAATTAAGAAGGCGGAAGAAATCGAAAAGCTGGCGCACACCGTGAAAGAGAAAATGAAGGGGCCTTACTGACGATTTCAGGGCCGTTTGAAACTTAAGAAAACGCCGCTTCAGGAGCAACATCCCTGAGGCATCCAGTAGAATCAGCTATCGGCTGAAGGGATGGCCGAAGACTCCTGAGGAACATATTATGGCTTTCGACAAATACGTCAAAGTACCGGGCAGCGAGCGCGAGCCGATGGCCGGCGCAACCCAAGCGGGTTCATTAGATCCCAATGAAGTGATGCAGGTCACGCTGGTTCTGAGACAACGACCATCGGGTCATCAGCACGCATCGCTGGATGAACTCGTCGCTCGTGGTGAGCGCATTTCGCGTGAGGAGCACGAGGCCCGCTACGGCGCCGATCCAGCGGACGTTCAAAAGGTGGAGGCGTTTGCCGGCGCTAACGGATTGGCGATTGCGCAAGTAAACCTGGCAGCGAGGACCGTCGCTCTGACTGGCAAGTGCGCTGATTTTGCCAAGGCCTTCCAGGTGCAGTTGGCGAGATACGAATATGCGGGTGGTTCGTATCGCGGGCGAACCGGGGCGGTCAACATTCCGACCGAGCTGAACGGCATTGTCAGCAGCGTGCATGGACTCGATAATCGGCCGCAGGCGCAGGCCCACTTCCGGATCGCGAACAGCGAGGCGGGCCCTTTGGCAGCGGCTGTGTCGTACACGGCCCTGCAGGTCGCTCAAGCGTACAGTTTCCCGACTACATTGAACGGGAAAGGCCAAACCATCGGAATCATTGAACTAGGTGGTGGCTTCACACAAACCGATCTGAACACTTACTTCAGCGGTCTCAAAATCTCTCCCGCGCCAACCGTTGTGGCCGTATCTGTGGACGGTGCTCAGAACCAGCCCACCGGCGATACCAGCGGCCCTGACACCGAGGTCGGGCTCGACATTGAGGTCGCAGGCGCTGTGGCGCCGGGCGCACACATCGTCGTGTATTTTGCGCCTAATACCGATGCCGGCTTCCTGGATGCCATCAACCAGGCAGCGATGGACACGGTCAACAAGCCCTCGGTGCTCTCGATCAGTTGGGGCGGGCCCGAGTCGACCTGGACAGCACAGTCGCTGCAGTCCTACAACAGCGCACTGCAATCGGCCTCGGCAGTGGGCGTCACGGTTTGCGTTGCAGCAGGAGATAATGGATCGACCGACGGTGTGAGCGACGGCCTGGACCACGTGGACTTTCCTGCGTCCAGTCCATATGCGCTGGCCTGCGGCGGAACGACACTTCAGCTCAGCAGCGGCTCGATTAAGAGCGAGGTAGTGTGGAACGATCTTTCCAGCGGCGAGGGCGCTACCGGCGGGGGCATAAGTGCCACCTTCCCGATCCCGGCCTGGCAGGCCAACGCCAATGTTCCGCCTTCCGACAATCCCGGTAACTTCAAAGGCCGCGGGCTTCCCGACGTCTCCGGCGATGCCGACCCCAACACTGGCTACCAGGTCCAGGTGGATGGCTCGAGTTTCGCCGTGGGAGGCACCAGCGCTGTTGCGCCATTATGGGCGGGCTTGATTGCGCTCTTCAATCAATCGCTGGGCACGCCGGTGGGATATTTGAATCCTAACCTGTACCAGAGCCTTGCCGCGGACCCGGGAACATTCCACGACATCACATCCGGTAATAATGGCGATTACAGCGCCGGTCCAGGATGGGACCCGTGCAGTGGATGGGGCAGCCCCAACGGCGCGACTCTCTTGCAGGCTTTAGCAGGCAGCCCGCCACCGCCGCCACCACCGCCACCGCCACCGCCGCCGCCACCACC